>Ga0193744_1000137_pt1 | contig 25252 bp, 38 predicted proteins | sample L1a1metaG_FD_143056 | JGI IMG/M metagenome (GOLD analysis project Ga0193744, IMG submission 143056) | Soil microbial communities from a riparian zone of the East river system, Colorado, United States - L1a1 | ecosystem: Environmental > Terrestrial > Soil > Riparian zone | place: USA: East River...
GTGAGCGCTGCCGTATTCCTCCTGGCGCTCGTCATCCTCTTCGGCCTCAACGAACTCTTGAGGCCGTACCTGCTCCGCTGGGAACGCAAGTGCGCGCTGAGGGAGCTACGTTACTACCAGGACGAATGCCGCACGGCCGACGATCCCAGAATGAAGCTGTTCTGGGCGCAGGAGGTCATCGACTGCAGAGCCAGGCATCGGCGCCGGCTCGGAGAACTACCAGAATGAAGATCCACAAGGAATTCGTTGGGCTCTGCATCAACTTCGACGCCTCGAAGTACAATCACCTGAACGCCCACGCTTTGTACAAGGTCGTCGTAGACGACGATTACGAGCACCCAACCTTCGAGCCCGGCACCAGCCTTTACCTCAACGAGCACAAGGACGACCCCGCTTTCACCGTGGCTTTCGCTTGTGTGCTTCCAGCGTACGAGCAACTCGTGAAAATGTGCTGCGCGGCCGACAAGTCCCCTCACCCGAGTCCATGGAAAACGGAGGGAGACTCCAAATGAATCCGAGCGATCACCGCACCTCGCGGACACGCCCGACCATTCTGTGCTGCCCGTTCTGTCTCGGGACCGCGGTCGAGGTCACCGGATTCAATCCGGTCGCTTGCGTCGAGTGCACCGAATGCATGTGCTCCGGACCGGCGGTAGGTCCGCACGCGGACGACCCGGGCAAGGAGCAGCAATTCGAGAAAGCCATTCGTTTTTGGAACGAATGCGCGCTCAGGCAGCAACTCGAACAGGCCCTGAAGCAGTCTCGGAGAGCCCCATGAAGAAGTTCGACCAAAGAGTCGCCGACGCGAGTCGGATGTCTCGCGACGAACTCCTCGCGGAAGTAAATCGGCGCATTCGAGCGGGAAAACTCGAGCTTCCAGCAAGCGGGCCCGAGCGCGTGCGCGCCATGGCGATGGCCGTCCTGATGCTTTTGGGCGAGCGATACCGAACCACGAGCGAGAAGTTGGAGTCCCTCACATGACGTGGAAAGAAACGTTCAGCGGACGGCGCATTGATCTGTTGGACCCCGACCCGGCGCAGATCACGCTCGACGACATCGCCAAAGGGCTCTCCGGTACCAACCGGTTCACCGGGCACACGCTCCACATCGAAAACGTCGCCCGGCATTCGCTCTACGTCCTCATGCTCGTAGAGGAGCAGTATCCGGACGATCACCTGCTCATCGCGCTCGCGGGCGCGCACGACGCCCATGAGGCGTACACCGGGGACATTTCCCGGCCCATGAAGCTCGCCTTGCGTGCGCTCGGTTCCAACGCCCTCGACCACATCGAGGCGCTCGTGCAGGCGGCGTGTCTCATGTCGCTCGGGCTGCCCCCGCCCTCGGAAGCGCAGAAGCTGATCATCAAGGCCGCCGACACCCGAATGCTCGTCACCGAGCGGCGGGCGCTCATGCCCAACACCGGCGCGAACAGATGGGAGACCGAGACCATTCAGCCGCACCCCCAGCTCCTTGAGCTGCTTCAGGACCCCGCCCTCGTTTTCACGCCTACGACCTGGGAAAAGCTATTCATCGCCACGATGAATCTCGCTCTGTTCCGGCTCCGTGACGCCCACAAGCCGCCCTGGTAGACTTCGGACCAGCATGCGCCTCCGCCGGAACGACCCCGTCACTGAAATACTGCCGCCGGAGGAAGTGGAGTCCGAAGTGCGGCGCACGGCGCGCTCTCTCGATACGCGAGCTCACATCGAGCTGCCGCGCATGCCCGCGCAGTTTCAACACATCGCCGAAGGCCGCGCCTGGGCGGAGTTCCTCGAAGCGAACCTCGATCGGTTCCAGCGCACGATCGACGTGCCCATTGGGCGGCTTCTCGGCTGCGGCCGCTTCGGTTGCGTCTTCGAGTCCGACCCGCCATGGGCCGTGAAGCTGACCCGCGATGCCTCCGAAGGCCCCGTCTGGTCGTACATGGCAAGCCTTCTCGAGCCGGATGAGGACTTTCCGGAGCTCGCGACGGACCTGCCGGCGTTCCTCATCGTGCGCGATGTCGTCCGCATCACGCCGGACGTCATCTTCAACGGCGCCGTACAGCCGGTCTTCGGCATCGTGCGGGAGGAAGCCGTGCCCGTCTTCGTCCCATTCGAGGTACGGAACCCTTTTGATGATTCCGTCGTCGGACAGCACATGGCGCTCTCCTCGCTCACGCAAGAGATCGTTGGACTCTCCCCGAAAGCGGTACAACGCGTGGGGCTCCAGGAGCCCGTGCTGTACACCCAGCTCTCCGAGCAGGTCACGCGCTTCCATCCGGGCGTCCAGAAGCAGTTCGCTCTCCTCCACGACGCGTTACTCGGAACCCGGGACTACCGAGTGGCCGCGGACCGGTTCCACCAGCTCCGCTGGATCCCTCTCCGGCTGCGCGACGAGGACGCCCCGGGCCGAGATCTCCAGACGGCCGACGACCAGGCTAACGAGGCCCTAAAGGAGGTCGTGCACGCCTGGCAGCGCCTCCGGAAGAACCCCCTCGCCACCGAGCTCGGTCTCACCCTCGAGACCGCCCTGAACGCCGCAGATCTCGTCTTCCGAGATTTGCATGCGTACAATGTGGGTTGGCGTACGCACCGGGTCGTGGGCGGCGTCGAACGGCCGCAATGTATGGTCATTCTCGATCCGGGGGCGATGGCGACGCCGCACAGTCCGTCCATCCGCGAGGTCGAGCTCCAGGCGAATGGGGCGTTCTCGCTCTACGATCAGGACGCGGACCTCGCCGAGGCCGACGAGAACCTGCGACGAGCGGGGCTCATCCGGTAAGCAAGAAGGACCGGAAGTCGAGCCACTCGTAGTACAGCGAGTTGCACCGGGGGCACCGAGACTTGTCGTGTCCCCCCGGTTGCAGTTCGAACCGCAGGTTGCAGCCCTCGCACTGAAACTTGCCTAGGCGAGGCTGGTGCTTGAAGCGCACCGTCACGGAAGCGCTTTCAGCTCCGCGAGCTTCGTCATGACGGAGCCGCAGCAGCCACAGTGCAGCAGGTAGTCCCGGAGCTCGATGGGCCCCTCGCAGCGGGGGCACACGAGACGGCGCTTCTTTGGGAGTCGCCGGGCCAGTGCCGCGAGCCGCTCGAGTTCTCCGTCGTCGCTCACCCTAGCTCCGGGATAGGCTCTGGAATGACCGACCGAATCTTCTCCCCGAGCCGGTCGAGGAACTCCCGCGCCTTCCGCGTGAGATCTACGCGGAGATTCTTGTTCTCGTCCTCGGTGATGAGGATCGGCTCGTCGGGCGCAAGCGCCCAAACGTGGGTCAGAATCTGCTCGACGTCGAGGACAGCGGCGAGCACGTCCTGGAAGTGCACCTGCACCTGCATCTGAGGGATGTCGAGCAGAAGTTTTTCGCCAGAGGAGCCGGCGAACTGCACGAACTGTTCGCTGCTCTCGTGTTCCACGATCACGAAGGGGCGCACCTTCGGATCCTTCGTCATGAGCCGCTCGAGGGCGGCCGTCAGCGGGTACCGGAGATGCTTCACGGAAGTGACCTGCTTCTGCATTTCAGTAACCCCCGCTTTTGAACCAGTTCGGTCCGTTCAGGATGAACGCGCTCTTCGAGATGAGCCGGCGAGCAGTTGGCTCATCGCAGGCAGGACAGCGCTCGAGGGCGGGTTCCGTGATGCGTTGCTCGGCTTCCCACTGGTGGCAGCACCGCACGTTCGTGCACTGGTACTCGTAGGTCATCTCACACCCGAGCCCAGCGCGGACGCGGCGCGAACCCCGCGATCACTGCCGCGGCGAAAAGCCCCCCGGCGCCGAGCGCGAGACCCGCGAGGAGCTTCACCGGGCTCGCTCCCATGTCGAGGTACATCACGGCCGAGTTGTTCCACTTGATCACATTCCCCGCGTAGTCATCGGCCATCGCGAGGTTCCACTGATTTCGTCCCTGACTGCAAACATGGCCGGAGTTGTACGCAGCCGCCATTTCTGGAAGCTGCCCATCTCTAGCACTGGCTAGCTTGGCTAGCAACACAGCTCCGACGTGGATGTTTGCGGAAGGTTCGAACATCGCGTCCGGTAGAGCGCCGAACAGCTGCGCCGTCGCGGGCATGATCTGCATGATGCCGCGCGCTCCCGCGTAGGAGACCTTCGAGGCTTGGTCCTCTGCGTCATCCGACCAGAGGCCGGTCTCCTCGGTCGCGATGGCCAGGAGCCACGCCGCGGGGACCCCGGTGGCGCTCGAGGCCGCCTGGAAGAGTCCTGACCAGTTCGTCCACGTTCGCTCCATTTGGACGAATTGGACACTCCCGGGGGCGAAGGAGGGCGTTCCTTGGCCTTCCACGACAATGAGGCCGTCCGCCTGCATGTCCCAGCGCAAACCGCCGCAGGCGTTCGTAAAGGCCATCCGGCTACGGATTCTAGCCCAAGACCCCACGTGCTAGCATCCCCCCTGTGGATCGACGCTGGATTCTCGGAGGGCTCCTGGTGGCAACCGGCGTCGGCCTTGCGGCCCTCGCGACCCGGAGGCCCAAGATCTCGGCGGACTCCCGCGTGCTCCTCTTCGGGGACTCCATGGCCGTTGGGCTCGACCAGCATATGAGGGAACTCGCCGCCGAGGCTGGCGTCCCCTACACGGGCAAGGGGCTCGTCGGGACACGCATCGATCAGTGGGATGATTCCGCGTGGCTCGATCAGACGCTCGCCTCGTTCCAGCCGACGCTCATCCTCGTCTCCCTCGGTACGAACGACGAGAAGACCGCCGCAGGAGCCGTGGACCGGCAGGCACCGCATCTCGACGCGCTCCTTCAGAAGCTCGAGGCGACCGGCGCGCAGCTGGTCTGGATCGGCCCTCCGGAACTCCCGTTCCCGCGGCAGGGCGTCTCGGACATGATCCGGGCGAACGTGCCACACTTTTTCGAGAGCGAGCATCTCGAGATCCCGCGCGGACCAGACAACCTTCACCCGACCGCAGCTGGCTATGCAGGCTGGGCCGGCGCCATCTGGCAGTGGCTCACGTGACGCCATGGCGCACGCAGATCGACTAGCGTTCGATGCTGTCCTGAGGCTCGCCGACAAGGCGCTCCAGGAATTCCAAGGGATCCTTGCCATCGCCGACCGAGCCGTCGTCGTCCAGAAGCTCCGAGAGCTCGCGGACTTCTTCGACAGGCTCCCCATGCTCGACAACGACATTGCGAGCCTACGCGCCCGGCTCCGCGCCCTGATGTCGACCGATCCAGACCGCACTCCGGTGACCGGCATCTCGACCCAAATGGCCTCGATCCGCGCCAAGGAGAGAGGGCTCACGACTCCCGGCGGGACGATCCCGCTGCCGGACCCTGTTCGGGTGCTCCCCTCCCGAGCCATCCCACTCCCGGGCCCCAAAGATCCGAACAAATCATAGCCCTTGGCTAGCTCGGCTAGCTCTGCTAGCCTCGGATTCCATGGCGGCGAAGAAGACCCTCGAGAAGAAACCCGTTGGCGAATCGAGAGGCAGACGGGGGATGTTTCTTCGGCTTCCTCACGACATCTACGCAAAGCTCGAACGCATGGCCGCTGAAAGGCTCCCAACGGGGAAGCCCGGCACGATGCAGGGAACGGTCATCACGCTCATCGAGCGGGCCGAGGCTCCGTCTGCACGGGGCTCGGGGCGGAGTCCAGCTCGCGAACGGCGAGCTGGGTGAGCTACTTTCTGACGGGGGTGTTCGGATTCCTGGTTGGGTACTGGGCTCGGATGGACGACGAGAGACGCTAGTTGGCAAAGATTGAAGTCTCCGATGAAGACGTCTTCAGTCACATTGTGGCCGAAGAGCTCAATATCTCTCGCGCTCGGGTCTCCGTGGCGCTCTCTCGTCTCGCCGGTTTCGTCCAGGTGACCGTACTGATCGATGGGCACGAGCCGATGGGAGTCCATCGGGAGAAAATCCGGCAGTATGCCGAGCGCACGGGCGGGAAAGAGACTCCGTCCGCATGACGCTCGAGCCTGGGATGCGTGTCATCTGGCCACGGGGGACTTCCGGCATTTGGATGCATGGTGTGCTCGGAGAGCAGGACGGCGAAGAAAAGTGGGCCGGTCGAGCAACTCCAGATGCTCCCGAACGTCTGCAAAAGATCTATCGCGCCACTGACGACCAAGGTCATCGTTGGCGAGTGGGAGAACTGGACTTGCGTCCCGAATGACCGCCACGGAACAACTCCGCTGCCACGTCACCTCGAACCCCTGCGGGACGGACACATGGGGCAACGATTACGTCTGCCCGTGCCCCGGGTGTGCAGAATGGATCCGCCGGCAGCCCAAGGACCAGTGTCCCCCGTGTCCCTACTGTGATGGCGAAGGAGTGATTCGATGTCTGGCTCTCCCGGCTCTGGAGTGTCCGCGGTGCCTCGGAACCAAGAAGAGTCTCTCGGGGCTCCGCGTCCACCGGGGTCTCGCTCCGTGAGGCGTTCTCTTCCCCCGCGCGGCGCCTATTGCGATCACCGGCGCATGAGAGATTGCTGCACGGGCGGCTGCGGACACTTTGTCTGTCCAGATTGCGGTCTCTACTGGGACGATGGAGAGGGACGCTGGCCATGAGCTTTCTTGGCGCCACCCAGGAACTCTTCGCGAGCCTGCTCCGTGGGTTTCCCATCGTCGTCTGCAAAGACTGCGTTCACCCCTCTGATGAGGAGGTCGGTCTTGCTGGGGACTACGGCCTCTGCAGCCGGTGTCAGGAGAGCGTCACGAGCAAGACGGGTGTCACCGTGCGGGAGCGGCGGCTGTGATCCCTCAGGCCATCGTCGACTGGGAGAACCTACGACGGTTCGTCAACTCGGAGCCGCCTCTCTTCGGCACCCCGGGTGTCCGGGACCCGGACAACGTGTGCGAGGGGTACGATGCTCGCGGGTACAACGGCACAGGCGACTGCCTGTCCGACGGACACTACGAATGCACGAACTGCTCGCAGCTCTCACCGAACGCAGCTCGGTTCGAGGAGAACTTCGGGCGCGACGGGCGCGCGGACCGGCTCCGACTTTTCTGGGCGCGGCCCCGATGACCAGCTACGTCTGCCTCAAGATCCTGAACGATGGCGTCGTCGGGCTCTCCAGCACGTACGGTGAGCAGATCTTCACTGTACGGAAGGCTCGAAAGAACGTTCGGCACGGGTGCGTCCACTGCACGAGCGCCATCGAGATGGGTGTTCTTTGCTGGGGCCCACTCACGAACGGCATGAATCGAATGCACCGTATCTGCGGCGCTTGCATCATGACGCTCATCGATACGATGCTCACCGCACACGAGAAGGCGCGCCATCCATGACCAGACTTTTCAAACTAGAAGCCGACGCTGTCGTGTACTGGGTCGCAGCGAAGACCCTGGAAGACGCAGTCCTAGTGGTCCGCGACTGCGACAGCGCCGGTGATCCTGACTTCGCTCCAGAGCTGGGGTTCGCTGTAAGCCGCGCACAGGCAGAACAGGAAGAGGTAACGATGAATGGCGGCGATGCCCGCATGATGACGCTACTCGAGCTGTTCGATGCCGATTCGTCACGCCGCGTCGTCGCCTGCTCGGAATGGGCATGACCCGTAAGCAGGTCTCCCGCTCCAAGAGGCGGAAGCCGCGGCGTGCACCGAAGAAGGCCGTTAAACGACCGGGGCGGCGTGAGGTGCTGATGCGAGTCACTCGCCCTTCGCGTGCGAGCCGAACCGCGGCGAGAGAGGCGCTCGGCGTGCGGTGCCGCGTCCTCGACGTCGTTCCTGACGCGGAGGCTCTCATCCTCGGCGAGCAGGTCTCAGGGGTGCAATTCTCGATTCCGGTACCTTCAAGGGCCAAAGACGGCCGCTTTGCGCGAGATCTGGTACGCTTGAAGGGACAAGATATTTGGCTATCATTGCGCGTAATGAGCTAAGCTTCTTCGTAGCCGTCCGTTCCCCTTACGGCATCCCACCGACCCCCCTCCGGTGGCCCCTTCACGGCGCGAACGGACGGCTCGTTTAGTTCTTGAGGATGAACTTGTACGCGACGCCCATGCCGGCGGCGGCAAGTCCGAGACCGAGGACGAGACGAGGCAGCGGTCGAGCGAGGAGCGGACGATCCTCGGACCACTCCGCCCCCGCCGGACATTCGTGTCCGGTGGGACAGATCTCGGACACGTGGGCGATGCCGGGATGCCATTCGAAGTGGCCGTAGTCCCCGATGGGGAAGTCCCCGCCCCACACGCCGCCCCAGCGCTTCCATTCGTTGCCGAGGACCGCGTAGTCGCTGAGAGGGCCGTCTATGACGAGGTCGGCGGCACGACCCCACACGTGCCAGCTCTGGCAGCCCTTGGCATCCGTGACGATGGGCCCCGCGGCGTTCCGGCCCTGGTCCCATAACGCGTCCTGCATGGAGCAGGTGCGAAGCGTCGAGACGACCTTCGCAGGGATCCCTTTCGCGTTCGCGAAATCGAGCAGCCCCAGGAGCTGCTGCTCCATCCACGGAGTGAGGCCGGTGTCGGACATCAGTCGTCCGCCCATTCCTCGAGCGGGGAACCGTCTTCGTCCTCATGATAGAAAGACGGCTCAGATGGTGGGGGCGCGCCGCGGGAGAGCGGCGCGCCGGTCTCAGGATCGTACTTCCAGCCCACGGACGCCGTTACCGGGGTCTGCCGCACCGTCTCGACCTGTTCGATCGAGACTCGCGTCCGGCGGGTTGCCTTCCCCGCGGGGAGACCGTTCGTGCGGAGCTGCTGCGTGACGTTCTTGCCCGTCCCCGCCTCGTAGTGAGCCACTACCTCGAAGCTCTGTCGCTTCTTCGGGTTGGTGGTCACCTCACGATCGTGCTTCCCCTCCTGGGCGCCGATGCGAGCGAGACTCTTCGCCTCCTCGAGCGTGAGTAGCTTCCGGTTCACCTGGCGGACGGGCTTCGTCCGCTCTCGGATCCCCATTTCCCAGACGAAGTACTTCGCGTTCGGTACGAGCTCTTTCGCCATCTCATGCCGCCTTTGCCAGCTCGAGGAGCACACCCCACGGATAGTGGGGACCCGGGTCCGTGTGACCCGTGTTGTTCGGGAAGGCCTGGTTCACATCCCAGTGCCCACAGATGCCCCGCTTCCCCGCAATGATGTCCGCCGCAGAAAGCTTCACTAGCGGGATGTCCCACTGCTTCGCCTCGCGTGCCACGAGTTTCGAGACGAGTCCGAGCATCTGCCGACCGTACGCATCGAGCCACTCGGCCTCGCTCTGCTTCGCGTAACCGGCTTGCTCGATGCCGATGCTCCGGTCGTTGCCGTGCCCGCAGTGGTCCGCAATGTGTTCGGTCTTCACGCACTGAACAATGCTGTCGCAGTCGGCCGCGTAGTGCGCCGACGCGGCGACGGGAGGATTCAGGAAGTAGCTCGCCACGCCCTCTGCGCTCGAAGGCTTCTCCCAGACCTCGGCCGAATGCAGCACGATCCAGTCGACCACTTTCCGGTCCATCCATCGCCAGTACTTGGCTTGCACGAAGCGAATCGGAGGCAGACCAGACACGATCACTTCCGGAGCCGGAGCGAAGAGCTTTGGGTCTACCGCAGCGCGAGTGTTCGGCCCTACAACGCCGTCTCCCTTGAGACCATGGCTTAGCTGAAAGAGCCGCGTCTGCGCTTCCGTCGCCGTACCGAACTGCCCGTCCGCTGGAAGATTGAGTACGGCCTGCCAGGCGGCAACGTCGTGGCCAGCCATGCCGCGCCGGAGAATGCGCCAGGTGTCGGGGGAGGGCTTGATCATCGCTTGCTCAGTTCAGGGGAGTGACCACTCCGGCAGGGTCCATCAACCGCACCTGGCCTGCGACAGAATATTGGAAGCAACCTCCGATCGGGGGATCGGGTGGGTCTCCGGAGATGTTCGGGATGAACAGCTGGGCCCCGAGCGTCAGGTTCGATGATTGCACTGACGACAACGCGCCCAGATCTGTCGTGAACGCATGAACGACTTGCCCGTCCATGACGATCGCTCCGGTGGACGCCGACACGCTGCTCGAGATCAGCGCGTAGGTCAGGGCGTTCATCACTCCGCCGGGGGACACGTTGGAACAGATCGTCACGGCGTTTCTCGTTCCAGTAAGCGGGGTCCAGATTCTACCCAACGTCGTTGCGAACACGGACTTGCTCAATACCCCCAAAGCGAGACCAGTGATTCTCGAGAAGAGCGCGTCTCCTGTGTTCGACCAGGATGCGCTCATCGTGGTTACGGCCTCGAAAACGCACCCAGTTTGAGCGAAGTTCGCGTTAATGACCGCTCCCCCGCGGAACGTGCATTGGTAGGCGACGATTCCTGAAGGGCCGCCGCCCACGAAGTGGGTCTGTGTTTTGAATTCGCAGCCTCGAAACCATAGTTGGTCGTTATCGACACGAACAATGGCTCCGCCCGTCGTACCGAAGATACAGGAGATGAACAGGTGGTCCCCGGACGGGGTAACTCGCGCGTTGTTGGAGCTTGGAGAAATGCCCGGGACGCTCGTGACCGCCGGATGAGCCATGTCCACGAACATCAGGATGCACCCCTGCCCGATGTTGCGCGTGTCCATGTCGTCCGCACGAAACGTCGTCAGGAGCGTCTCGACAGCAAACGTGTCTCCCGCAGCTGCGAACAGATTTGCTAGGCTGGTTTCGCCGTTGCTCCAGGTTGAGGTATACGGATGCGTCGCATCTCCTCCCTCGAACCCTCGAACGCAGGCGGTAGCCCCGACGTTCGCCGCAGTGCCGCTCGTCAGAATCCTGAGACGCTCGGCGCCGGTAAGAGTCGGGCCCCCCGTCTTCACCAGCCAGTATTCTTGCTGCACCCCTGGAGCGCTATTCTCTGCTGTGATCGACGCCACCGTCATCGTGGCGCTGAGGCTCTTCGCGCCGACAATTCGGATTGTGACCGCCGCCGCTCCGTCGAAATATTGCTTTCCGAAGAAGCTTCCTACATCTCCCGATGCGCAGTTCAGCGTGAACGACGGGACTTTCACGGTTACGCCGTTCATGCGGCGGGACCATTCGTCTGCGGACTTCAGTGGAGTGCCGATCAAAAGCCCGTCGTTGTCATCGCTTCCGGATACCGGGTCGATGAAAAGCGGTGGCTCGATTCCGAAGCGCTGGTTCGAGGTCGCCTCGATGCGTACCCAGATCGAGCCCGCTGTCGCCGTCGAGGCGACCACAGTGATCCCGTCTACTGCGGCCAGAAGCGACGCCGACGGGCTCTTAACGAGCTGGAAGAGCGCACCTATGCTGTAGACAGAAGCAATCGTCCCGTCCGGCAGATTCGTCGTGACGACGTCGACAAGCTTCGTGCCGCCGAGGTTGCTATCGCTGATCCGGTTCACCGAAATGGCATTCGTTCCGGTCGGGCCCGTGCTGCCCGTGGGCCCCGTCGGTCCAGCGCCCGTGGGGCCGGTCGTTCCGGTCGGGCCGCTCGCGCCCGTCGGCCCCGTCGGCCCTCCGAGGCCGCCGGTCGGACCCGTGATGCCCGCAACGGCACCGCGCACCGTCATCCCCATGAACGGAGTCCCGAGGGAGCTGCCCGCCACCTGCGTGTCAGCGAGCGAGCCGCTCGTCGGAACCGCGGCGCGGGCCAGGATCTCGAGAGCCTCCGCTTCGCTCGCAAGGAAGCAGGTGACGCTCGGAGGAGAGGTGAAGCCGCCCGTCACGTCCGCCGCGGCACCCGCCTCGATCGTCACGGTGAACAGCCCACCATTTCCGGCGCCGGCGAGAGTGAGGTTCACGACGACGTACCCTCCAGGCAACCCGGAGATGGCAGCGTTCACTCTGCCTTGTAGATCTACGGGGTCCGCGCTTTCTACAATCCGAGTGAGGACCGACGCGGGACTCGTAATCGCAACGCTGCCATACCTGCTCATACTGAATCCTTTACTGCGTAAGCCCGTACAACACTGGAGCCGATCCCCAAGGGACCGATGGCATCCGGCGGGCGGTGAACAGCGTGCCCGTCTTCGTCATGTTGAATCCGCTGCCGGACTGGTCGATGTTGCTCTGCGGCTCATTGAGGAATGGATAGAATCGTACCAGATTCGAGATCTGGCTCTTCGGCTTGATCGAAGAGGCCTCATTTTCTAGCTCCGTCTGGCTGAGGACTACCGACCAGTTCCTCCAGCCAGTCATCTCTCCATTCAATGGCTCCGTATCCCCGAACCAGTTGAAAAGAGTGAGATTCCCCATAGTCCCGGTCCACACGTCACCAGTAAGAGTCGTGACCAGTGACAACGCGCCGCCGGGCGCTGCGAGATAGAGCTTCGTCGTACCTCCAGCCGCAGCCGGGTCGTGCGTCAAGGCGACGAAGGACAGTGCCGTGGCGCTGAGGGTTCCGATCACCTGATCCACCGTCACCGTTCCGCTCGTGTAGTTCAGATAGTGAAGCACGTGGTTGTTCGGCGCAGTGTCGAAAAAAAACTGCCAGTCAAAATTACCTCCCCCCCCATTCACCCCGAGGTCGAGGATAGTCACGAAACCGTCCGTGCCAGGACCGAAGGTGTCCCCCGAAGGGCACACGAAGAAGCAAACCGTGCAGGCACCATTGAACGCGCCGAGGTCGGCTGCAGTTTGTAGATACTTGGTGACGGTGCCGTCTCCAGCAGTGCTCATGCCCAGCTCACGATAGCGAAGAGGAAAAGCGCATCACCGGCCATCTCGCTCGTGGCCGCGATTCGCTTCAGGTAGAACTCCACGAAGTCGTTCGCTGCGACAGAATCGAGGGACGCTCCAGTGATGGTGATGGTCGTCGTCGCGCCGGCTTTGGCGTTCGCGTTCGTAGCAGTCTGCGTACTCGTCGCCGTAGCAAATGCCTTCGCCTCGATGCTCCCTGTGTCGGTTCCTATGGTGATTGCGCCGATGGCCCCTTCCCATTTCACGTTGCCGGTCGTCGCGGCGGCGTACCAGTAAACCGTGACAGTGATGTCGCCCGACGTGTAGCCGCGAGCTGCAAAGTCCCAGTACCCAATATCGTTGACTGCATAGCCCACAGAGACGACTGGGAAGTTGGTGCCGGCGATCTGATTGTACTGTGGGATCGCGGTCGCACCGAAGACTTCGCCGCCAGGCATCAGGACGAAGCCTTTGGGCGCGGCAGTGCCGGTTGTTCCAGTGGGACCGGTAGATCCCGTCGCTCCAGTGGGGCCAGCAGTTCCTGTCGGTCCAGTGACAGTGCTAGCCGCACCGGCCGCGCCCGTGGGACCCGTCGCGCCCGTCGTGCCAGCAACACCCGTCGGACCGGTCACCGCGCCCGTGGGACCCGTCGCGCCCGTCGCGCCAGCAACACCCGTCGGACCGGTCACCGTGCTCGCAGCGCCTGTCGCGCCCGTGGGGCCCACATCTCCCGTCGCGCCGGTGACCGTACTATCAGCGCCTGTTGCGCCCGTAGGACCGACGGTGCCCGTCGGTCCAGTGACAGTGCTCAAGGCGCCCGTCGCGCCCGTCGCGCCCGTCGGTCCAGTGGACCCCGTCGCGCCGGTACCCGTGGTCGTCCCAGGCATCCCCGTCGGTCCAGTCGGACCAGTGAATCCGGTCGGGCCCGTCGCGCCAGTGTTCGTCGATGACCCAGAAGCGCCTGTGGGACCCGTCGGTCCAGTGCCTCCGTTCGCCGGAGGAACGCGCGCCGTCCCGCGACCAGAGGTACCTGTTTTGTCACGGGTCGTCATTGCTTCCCTGGGATCCGGTTGGCCAGGGACAACATATACCCGATGGGGGCTGGACTCCAGCGAGCCGGATCCTGAGGCAAAAAAGAGGCGGGCGCACAGCGCTCAGTTCTCTACTGAGAACCCGCGACGAGCTGAGGTCACCATTTTTTTGGTTACGTACCTACATTTTAGCCGGTAGCACCGGGGGTGGTACGAAGCTTCCGGCTGCGTTCAGAGGATTTCCAAACTATCGAATGTTGCTATGCCTGCAGCCTCATTCACTGCAGACAATCCTACTTGGGTCCAACCAAAGTCGGCTTGCACTATTAGCACTCCGAACGTGACACCGTCTGTCGACATACTAGACGTAACGTTTACACCATCGCTTTCTAGCCGCAACCATAGGCCGTTGCTGCATTGCTCGTTTGCACCAGTCTGAAAGAATATCGGCCCTGTAGTTGACTGCCAGAAGTTTAGATTAATATGTACATCTGCAGCTCTAGAGGTACCTAGACTTAGTTCGATGAAGTTAGTGCCGCCATCTGATGCCACGATACCTGCAGCAAAGAAATTATTAGTATCCAGGCATGAAAGTCCCTTGATATGCACTGTCACGCGCCACGCCGCACCCGGAATAGACGCTGTAATCGCGTTTAGCTGGAGACCCACACCCGAAGCCGTCGCTATTACGTCTATCGTTCCGGCTGAATCATTCCATGTTGCCGTACCGTTTCCGTACACGTTCGGGAATGCGGCTACCGCTGGTGTCTGTACCCCTGCCCATCCACCAATCAACGGTCGCCACACCGTACCGTCACTTACCCATTCCGTCGCGCCGTCCGAAGAGACGTAGCGAGACCCGGCAGCGCCAGGCGCAGGACGCGCGGAGTACAGCCCGTAACCGCCCACCGCGGGGCCCGTAGGTCCGCTGGAGCCGGTGGCGCCGGCAGCGCCGGCAGCGCCGGTCGGTCCGGTGACGGTACTCGACGCGCCAGTCTGACCCGTGGGTCCTGTGGCTCCTGTGGGTCCGGTCACCGTGCTCGCTGCACCTGTCGCACCAGTAGCGCCCGCGGTGCCTGTTGGTCCGGTCACCGTGCTCGCTGCACCTGTCGCGCCCGTGGGGCCCACGTCTCCTGTCGGTCCGGTCACCGCGCTCGCAGCGCCTGTCGCGCCCGTAGGGCCGACAGTGCCCGTCGGTCCAGTGACAGCGCTCGGGGCGCCTGTCGCGCCCGTCGGACCTACGTCTCCCGTCGGTCCAGTGACAGCGCTCGGGGCGCCTGTCGCGCCCGTCGGACCTACGTCTCCCGTCGGTCCGGTCACCGTGCTCGCAGCGCCTGTCGCGCCCGTCGGACCGGCGGTCCCCGTCGGTCCAGTGACAGCGCTCGGGGCGCCCGTCGCGCCCGTCGGACCTACGTCTCCCGTCGGTCCGGTCACCGTGCTCGCAGCGCCCGTCGCGCCCGTCGGACCGGCGGTCCCCGTCGGTCCAGTGACAGCGCTCGGGGCGCCCGTCGCGCCCGTCGCGCCCGTCGCGCCCGTCGGCGCCGCGCCCGTCGGTCCCGTGGATCCCGTCGCGCCGGTACCCGTGGCTGTCCCAGGCATCCCCGTCGGTCCAGTCGGACCAGTGAATCCGGTCGGGCCCGTCGCGCCAGTGTTCGTCGATGACCCAGAAGCGCCTGTGGGGCCGGTCGGCCCAGTGCCCCCGTTCGCGGGAGGAACGCGCGCCGTCCCGCGACCAGAGGTACCTGTTTTGTCCCGGGTCGTCATTGTTTCCCTCGGATCCGGTTGGCCAGGGACAACATATACCCGATGGGGGCGGGACTCCAGAGGGGGGGGGTTATGCTTTCGATTCGATGACGTCGACTAAGATCGTCGACTGGATGTTCTCGGCACCGCCGTTCACGAGATTGAGCTCGAGATCTGCAGTGGCCGCCGACGCTACAATGCTGCCGACGAGCGTGCCCGGATCTGCCCCAGGGCCCGCCGCCTGCTCGTCCACGACGAACGTGCCGGCCGTACAGTGGCCCGTCACGTAGAGGGTGTATCGCTGCGTCTTCGTCGCGTCCCCAGTCTTCTGGATGACGCCCGTGACGATGAAGACGTACGAGAATCCGTTGCGGCACGCGAGGCCCTGAACCCCTCCAGCGAGTTCGTATCGATTGCTATCGCCTACTGCGCTGACGGCCGTCATCGGCACTCGGATGAGTTGATTTGCTCCGTCGGTACCGAATCGGGCACCACCGCCCATCGCATGACAACATGCCCACAGAGCGGTGCCGGCTGCTCCGGTGGCGAGCGCTGAAGGTCCGAGCGATCTGCAACTGGTACCGATGGCGTAGGTGTCATCCCCAAGCGTCTCGCTGAGACTCCCGAGGCAGATCGAGCGATCTCCCGTGGCCACGCACACTTGACCAGCAGAGAGACTGTTGTTCCCGGTGGAAGTGTTTCCGCCGCCTAGCGATATGGCGTTCTGACCGGTGACGGTGTTGCTGCCGCCAATCGCGACGCCCTGACCGCCGCCGCTGACATCGTTGCCGGCGCCGATGGCCACGCAACGATCGCCGTGCACGTTGTTGTTCGCGCCGATGGCAACAGCGGCCTCGTTAGATACGATGTTTCCTTCTCCGAACGCGCGGGCGGCAAAGCCCGTGATCGTATTGAATCCGTCATTGCACCCGCTGTTGTCGAGGGTGAGCAATGTGGCTGCTCCTCCGAGCGTGCCTCCTGCCGCGAAGAACTGCGTCGCCGTCAAATCGTCTGCCCTGAATGAGTTGGCGGGGCCCGTGAACGTTTGGGTCGCGTAGAACGTACAGGCCACGTATCCATCGCGACCCGTGTCGACCGTGACCGAGGTCGTGCCAGACCCGATCCTTAGCCCCTGCATCTTTGCGATGGACTCCAGGATGAGGGCGCCGTCGTAACCTCCGCCAAACATCTCGAGTGTGCCCGTGGGGGCATTTAGGCCACTCCAGAAGACGTTCTGGGAAAACACTTGGGCGGCACCCGCTACGCCGCTCAGATCCGTTCCCGTGAACGTCGGACCCTGTGCGTTTGCTACGTTGAGCGACGCGGCCAGATTGAAGTCACCGGCTCCGGTCGCCACGATGCCTGCGTTGCTCGCGATGTTTTCAAGGATCAACGATGACCCGCTCGAGCCCGTCGCGATGTTGATCTGATCGACGTCCACAACCGTGCCGCGCACCGCGGTCATGCGTACAAACCGGTTTCCAGAAATCGATTGAGGGCCCTCCGCCGTGTACGATCCCGACATCAACAGCTGCACGACCGAACCGTCCGGAAGTGCGTTCACAGCTGCGAGTGCAGCGGCCTCCGTCGAGAACGGAGCTGCTTGCGAGCCCGTCTCCACCGCCGGCGGCACAGCCAGCGTGCCCACCCAGAAAACGAACTGGATCGGACCCGCAGCCGGCCCCGTCGCGCCCGTCGGACCGGCTCCGCCTGTTGGCCCCGTCCCTCCGTCACCGGTCGGGCCCGTGCCGCCCGTGGGGCCCGTGCCGCTACCGCCAGTCGGTCCGGTCGCTCCAGTAGCACCGGTGCTACCTGCGCCCGTCGGACCGGTCGTGCCCGTGCCGCCGCTTCCGCCAGCGACAGTGCCTCGGACGTACATGCCCATGAGACGGTTGCCTGTCGCCGCACCTGCGACTTGGATGTCAGCGACCTCGCCTGAGGTTGGCACGAGAGCGGCTGCCTCGAGAGCAAGAGTGTCTGCTTCGCTCGCGAGAAAGCAGACGACCGATGGCAGCGCCGTGAATCCGCCCGTCACGTCCGCGTTCGCGCCGGCCTCGATGGCCACGGTGAACAGTTGCCCGTCTCCAGAACCCGTCAAGGAGACGACCGTGACCGTGTATCCGCCGGGCAGCGCGGCAAGAGCCGCGAGCACTCGAGCTTGCAGATCAGCAGGATCTGCGCTCTCGACGACGCGCGTGATGAGAGATGTGGGCCCAGTAATCGTGACGCTGCCGTAACGAGACATTTTTTTATTGCTCCACGCTCACGGGTGATTTTCGCTCACACCGGCTGAAGAAGGCTGGTTAGCGGCTGAACGAGTCCCGAGCCGCTGAGCCTTCTGCACCGAAGAGCGTTCGTTGCAGGATTCGTCGTCACGAGATCTGCTTGATTGATATACGTGAGCCGCACAATCGGCGCAGACGGAAGCGCAACGGAGAAGAGTGTCCCAGCGCTGAAGGTCTCAGCGGCACCCCCTACCGTCCCTATGTTGAAGGCACACGAGGCTGGAGGGCCAGAGCCTCCATCAATGTATTGCCAAGTAGCGCCACTATCCAAGCTCACTTCCACTCTTGCGACGAGATTGATCGAGCCGACCTGCGTGCTGGCTATCTCGAACGAGACCTCTCCATCCAGGACATCGTCCGCCGTCCAATCGGTAAACGTGAGGATAACGTCTCCACCCACCCCAGGCACCGGTATGAAGCTTCCGGTCGGGTCCAGATTCCCTGCGGCAGTATAGGATGTCCCGAACTGCAGCAGCGTGCCTCCTCCGCCGTCGGGCGCGAGTTCACCGTTGACGTACATCCCCATGAAACGGTTGCCATTCGATGCGCCGGCAACCTGCAAATCCGAGACGGTTCCCGTTGTCGGCAGAGCGACGCCCGAAGCAATCGCGAGCGCATCCGCATCGCTCGCCAAGAAACAGTTAACGTCCGGAGGGGCAGCGAACCCGCCAGTCACATCCGCGGTCGCTCCCGCGGCGATGGTCACCGTGAATAGTTGTCCGAAGCCCGAACCGGCGAGCGTCACGTCGATGACGACGTATCCTACTGGAAGCGCCGCGAGCGCGGCGAGTACTCGAGCTTGTAGATCGTCGGGATCAGCACTCTCGACGACGCGCGTGATGAGAGATGTGGGCCCAGTGATCGCGACGCTGCCGTAACGAGACATTTTTATCGCTCCACGCTCACGGTGACGGGCAAGAGCGCGAAGCTTCCGCGATCTGGCTCGAATAGGTTGCACGGCGTACCGGCACTCGCCGGTACCTCGATGTGTCTCCCCTGCTCACACCACTCGGTCCCAGCCCCAGTGTTCTTCGCCGCGATCTTCTGACCGCGGGAGGCGAGCCACGCCGAAGGCTCGACCTTCTGCATACCCCCGCCGGGCACGAACTGGGTGACGCTGAAGAAGATCCGACCCATCGAATCGCCGATCTGCTGACCTCGACCGACGTACTGCCCTTCCTTCACTGCCGGCACGACCCCATCGTACATGAGCACGACCGGCTCGTCGTGCGTCGCAAGGAGAAGGAACTTGTCTCCGACCACCGCGACGCGCCCACCCGCGGTCGCGAACACCGGCGTCCCCGTCGGAGTGTCGATCGCGAGACTTGCGTCACACGTTTTGTACCGATTCGGTCCCGGACACGCAGCTACTTGTCCCGTCTGCACAACTGCGCGGTGCGGTCTGAACAACGCTTTGACGAGACCGACTGCCGCGATGCCTCCGAGAACGTAAGGTGCCGTACTCATAGGGAGAGATGCTACCAGCACTTCTCCGAGGCCGATAGGTACGGTAAGCTACGACTCAGGATGCAGCGGTTCTCGCCCGAAATTCCGTGGGTGCTGATCGAATCCGATCCGCAGTCGGGGGGCATGCCGTACCGGCTCATGTGCGAGGTCTGCGGCATGCCGGGCTACGGGGGACTGACCCAGGCTCAGCAATTTACGGCCGCGCACCGAGTGCACGCCGCTCCCCAAGGCTCCTTCCGGCTCGGGGACGCCTTCGCCGCAGTCGCCAAGCCCGTCGCTCGAGCCTTCGGCCTCGAGCCGGACTGTACCCCCTGCGAGGCGCGACGGCGCCGTATGAACGCCGTCCGCTTTAGGAGCTGAAATGGAAAACTCTGCCGTCGCCGCTGCCGCGATCACTCTTCCTCCGAACGCCCCTCCCCCCGACTACCTCATCGCGATTCTCTCCGAGCTCACCTCGGCGAGCGAGAGAATGACCGACGCGCTCGGAACGCTCGCTCGCAACATGGAACGGATCGACCATGCCGTCGAAGGCATCGGCAGGGTCTTCGCCGAGGCTCACGGCACTCACGAAGCAACTCTCCTCGAGAACGGTAAGGAGATGCGGAAGATCCATCAGCAGCTCGGCATCCTCGTCGGACAAGTCCGCTCCGTGATCAAAGGTCTTGGCCCTCTCGAACTCGAGGTGTCGGATCTCAGAGACGATCAGCATCAGGCCATGCAAAGAATCGTGAAGCTCGAGCGTCAATGACCACCAAGAAACGGGATGACATCGATCCCACCGTGCGACGGTCCCTCGGGGAGTCCGCCGCTCACAACGCCAAAGCGCGCGAGCTCATCGCCGACTACGCGACCAATCGCGGCGCTCCACCTCCGCCGGTGCCCGAGCCGAACAAAGACTTCGAGGAGGAACTCATCACGGCGCGGCACGACATCGAAGAGCTCCAGAGAGCTGCGAAGTCGTCCCAGCTCTCCGTCCGCGTCCCCGGTGGCAGCGGTATCCGCGTTGCCGGACTCATCGGCTGGCAGGTCATGGTCATCCTCGTCGCACTCGGCGCGCTCGGCGCCTGGGCGTGGGTACAGACCCACTCGATCACGATAGCGACACCGGCGCCTTCGCCGGCGGCGCCGGCTCACTCTTGACCGGTGGATGCTTCTCGTAGATCACCCTGCCGAAGTCGTACTCGAGCACCGTCACGAACTGGCCCTTCGCCCAAGCGTGAATCCCCTCGAGCGGCTCCTTCTCGACGAGGAAGCGTTCTCCGTCCGACCTCACGACGATCCATTGCTTCGGTTGCACCCTCATTGTTTTTCCCTTTCGTGCATTTCTTCTCTGAAGAAGACAATGAACTCCACCGGCATGACGAGCGGCCACAGAATCGCTCGTACTGGATAAGCGACGAGGCACGTCGCGATCATGGCGAGCCGATGCCAGAGCGCCGCCTTCTCCTGGCAGCAAGAGCACTTCACGTCCCACCATTGCCGGACATTTTTAGTCAGACTCGGGAGCGACGTGATGAAGCTCGCCAGCGCCACGACGACGTAGAAGCGGAACCACCAGTAGTGCGTCACCGAAGCCCGGCCCTCCGCGGGCGGCGCCCGCGATCGAAGCACTGAAGCTCGCAGGGGCCGCAGTACCCAATGGTGTGGCCCGTCATCGCCTCCGCAATGGCGTCCGCCGTCCGCTCCACGGAGTCCGCATCCCGGCGCTCCCACGCGTTACGGCGGGCGAGATTCGCCTGCTCGGCCTTCTTGTTCACGAGCTTCCCGGGGACCGTCGGGAGCCGCACCAGTTCTCCATCGTCGACCAGGACGAACTCCGTCGGATAGAGGAAGTCCGTCGCGTGCCCGAACTCATGGGCCATGATGGCGGCGAGCACCGGCTCCGGGAGCTCCGCCATCTCGGGCGCCACGATGATGCGGCGCCCGGTGTCCTCGCACGCCGCGAAGTGCCGCGGCGAATCGTGGATCCAGGGCGCGACCTCGAGCGTGACCTTCTTGCAAAGCGGGAGGCCCGCCAGGACGAAGATTTCCCGAGCGACGAAGAAGTACGGTTCAATAACCGCCTCAGCCTCTTCGACGCTGTAGGCCGCGCGAATGACGGGGCAGGCGCTCACGGGCTCAGCCGTGCTGCTGCCTGTATAGTGCCACCTGGTTCCCCCATTGCTGGAGCGACTGGCGAGACACCAGGCCCTGCTGAACCGCTTGGTTCACTCGCTCGCGTGCCTCGTCGGGAGTGATCTGCGGGCAGAGTGGGCCGCCACAGCTGCACTGCACAGTCGCCGGGTAGAGCTTCCCGTTGTTCTGGCTGTACTCCCAGCCGTTCGGCTTGAGGAGCGTGAGGCCTGGGCCGTTGCTCCCCACAAGGAAGAGTTCCTGCCAGTCGAGAGTGACATCTCGGGGCTTGTTGCACTTTCTGCAGTTCATCGAGATCTTGAGGCCGTCGGCGCTCACCGACTCCCTCACGCTCTCGTAGTCGTCGATACCGAGGCCCTCGAAGACGCCGCCGGCGTCCTTCGTGAGCACATCGTCGAAGTAGTCTGCTTCCTCTACGCGGGATCCTTTGAACATGGCTCTATCTCCTAGAAGTGGTCGGACATTCGTGACGTGAACTTCACGGCGTGGTGCCGGTCTGCATGTAGATCCCTATGTCTCGGTACGGCTCGTGGGCGCCGTTGCCCGTGCCATAGATGTTCGAGAAGGCGAGATCTCCGAGAGGAGGGTCCGTCGGATCGTTTGCCGCCGAGGTAAAGTCCCACACGTCGTCGTCCCCGCTGAGCGTCGTGCGGTTCGCGAGAATGATGAGCTCGTCGGCCTCGGCGTCCGTCCAGAACGGCACGAAGATGGGCATCCCGTTGCCGCCGCTCAGGTTCGGATCGAGCACGCCCTGCTCGATGATCCCTGGTTGCCCGTTCGGGAGAAGCGGCGCCACGAACTGGTTCAGACTGTCGAGTCTCGGCGTGATGTCTTCGATCCTGACGACCAGGTTACCGGATCCGATGGTCGGCTCCGTCTGCTCGTACGCGATCACGTGCCACGCCGCGGGGATCGTGACTCGAGGCAACTCGATGCCCGTGCTCGAGTCGGGAGCGCCCGGGCTCTGCCTTGCGAAGTGATAAGGGGGCCGCTTCGACTTCGTCGGCGGGTTGCGGAAGCTGCCGAGGTTCTGGAACCGCCAGATGAGCCGGTAGCTGTAGAACTGAAATGGGAAGAGGGCGGGGGCTGGCGGCACTGGTGCGAAGCAGACGGGGAACCAGAGGAGCACTCGAGCCCCCTCCGGCACCGCGATGCCTTTCATCAGATTCGGATCGAATCCGGGCTCGTTGCTCGTGGCGCGTGGGTCTCGCTCGCCAGGGAAAGCAATCGGGATCTTCGCGGACTGTCCTTGGTAGACACGCTCGAAATTCTCGAACGGCTTCAGCACGCGCACTGTCGTCAGCTGCGCGTCGACCATCGTTGCCCCGGACGGGGCCCCTTCGCCTGCCATTCGATTTCGCTCCTGTTACTTCTTCGCCTGGTAGGCCTGGTAGCCCGCATACGCGCCGGCCGCGACAGTGATCGTCCCGAAGACCGCCGAGACCACTGCCTCGTGCTTCTCGCTCGGGTCCGCGCTCCCCCACCACTTCTGCGCACGGTAGATGTTGAAGCCACTTCCGGAAAGCATGATGCCGGACATCGCACCCCACGGGCCGCCAAGCGCCAGGCCCCCACCGAAGAAGAGGGCGGCGACGAGCGTCGTGATCCCTGCCGACTGGAGCGCCGCGGACGGCGACGCATCGACCGGCTCGAGGAATGCGATCTCCCCGCCCATCCCATCCGGACCGGCGCCCATCCCCGCGGCCGGCTGGAAGTACTCCCCAGTGCCCGTCATCGGCGACGTGACTCGGGCGCCAAGGCCGTCCGGAGTGGCCCCCATCGAGGGGCCGGCCATCGGCGCATCAGGACGGTGTTCGGCAGCCACGTTCGCGAAAACGTCCGGAGTATTGGGGAACATCGTGCCCCAAGTATAGGATGACGGGCTTTCCGAGGGAAGCGGGGGCCTTCGGCACCAATTCCCGCGGCAAAACCGGTGGCTATCCAGATGGAGCTAGCCACTATGGCTAGCTCGTGATACCAACGCTTTCATGTCCGAACCGAAGCGGGTGCCCCAGTGAATGCAACGATCACGTATGAGATGGCCTTCGTTCCTCACCCCTGGAACCAGGTTCGGCGGGCTGAAGGAGTGAAAGCGTGGTGTCTGGTCAGAGTGACGACGCCAGAGCATGGTCCAAGGACGGAGGAGACCGTCGCGGTCTTCGACATGGACTCCGAGGCGATGACGTTCCAGGGGCACATTCTCGCCGCGGGGTTGGATGGCAAGCTCGTCCGGTTGGACGACGACGTTCGTGAGCTATTCGAGCTCCAGAAAAAGGCTACACGTCGGTGAGCAAGGATCCATCTCAACGCGTGGTGCTCACCCTGGTCCTCAAGAACGAGGAGAAGATCCTCCGGCGATGCCTCGACGCCGCCGCGCCCCACATCGACGGGCTCGTGGTCTCCTGCAACGGCACGGACTCCACGAAGGAGATCGCGAAGGCTTGGGCTCTCGAGCACGAGTTGCCCCATTTCATTCTTTCGGACCCGTGGAAGAATTTCGCGCACAACCGCACGCGGTCGGCCCAGTTCACGAAGAAGTTCGTCAAGGAGAAGTTCTGGCCACTGAAGCAGACGTACATGCTGCTTCTCGACGCGGACATGGTGTTCCGGATGCCCGCCGGGGCCTGGCCCCCGCTCACCGACTTCGGATACCGGCTCATGCAACGAGGAACGGACGGGCTCCTCTGGCCCAACACCCGGCTCTGCCGGCTCGATCTTCAGTGGGACTGCGTGAGCGTCACGCACGAATTCTGGAGGCCCTCTCCCGATCCGGGCAGGGACGCTCTCAACCTCGATCAGAGGACCGTTTGGATCGACGACATCGGCGACGGCGGCTCGAAGGGCGACAAGTTCGAGAGGGACATCGCCCTCCTCACTCAAGGGCTCATCGACGAACCCAACAACGAGCGGTATTGGTTCTACCTCGCCGAGTCGCTCTTCAATAGCGGCAAGCATGCCGAGTCGATTCCGAAGTACGAGAAGCGCCGTACGATGGGCGGGTATCACGAGGAGGTCTGGTACTCGCTTTACAAGATTGGGCAGGCTCACCTGGCGACCGGGGCATTAGATCTCGGCACTCATGCGCTGCTTCAGGCCTTCCAGGAGAAACCAGCGCGCGTTGAACCGCTCGTGAAACTTGTGCAGCATTTCCGAGAGCGCGGACAGAACCATCTCGCACTCATGATGGCGCGCTATGTGCGCGACACGCCCGTGCCGGACAACGGACTCTTCGTCGAGTCCCAGATGTACTCTCAGGCGCTCGAAGAGATCGCTATCTGCGCCTACTACACGGGCAACCACGAGGAGGGACGGAAGGCGGGAGAGGAACTCCTTGCGCGGCGCGATGTGCCTCATCACCGCATCGAAAAAGCAGCGCAGCACGTCAGCTTCTACGTGAAGCCTCTCGCACCGCATGCGGTGCGTAGCGGGACCTTCGAGGTGGCGAAAGAGCTTCGCTCATTGCCAGGTAAGTTCTTCGGTCTCGAAGAGCCGAACCAGACCGAGTACCTCCCCTCGAACCCCACTATCGTGGAGCACCAGGGGCGCACACTCGTGAACGTGCGGCTCGTGAACTACTACCACGAGCGCGGTCGCGTCTTTGCTCCGAAGGATCCGGACGGGGTCGTACGCACGAGGAACGTCCTGCTCGAGGGCTGGTCGCCCGAAGATGGGGCGCCGGACGAGATGGAGGTGGGCGTGGAGCTGCCTCCCGAATGGGATCACACGACGCGCGTCCGCGGGCTCGAGGACCAGCGCTGGTGCTCGTTCGAGGGGCAGATCTGGCTGACGGCCACCTGCTTCAACATCCCTGTGGCAGGGGGCTACCCTCGGGTCGTTCTCGGTCGCCTGAACCTCGGGGAGGCCGCCATTCCCTCCGTCCTCGACGTCGTCGAGCTGAAGTACGCCGGCAGCCGGCACTACGAGAAGAACTGGCTCCCGTGGAACAAGAGGGACGGACTCTTCCGCGTCATCTACGGCTACGATCCGTTCACGGTGCTCGTCGTCGACACGGAGACAGGTGAATGCACCGTCGAGTCCCAGACGACGCCGGAGTGGAACTGCTCCCGGTGGCGCGGCAGCTGCG
>Ga0193744_1000138_pt1 | contig 24895 bp, 20 predicted proteins | sample L1a1metaG_FD_143056 | JGI IMG/M metagenome (GOLD analysis project Ga0193744, IMG submission 143056) | Soil microbial communities from a riparian zone of the East river system, Colorado, United States - L1a1 | ecosystem: Environmental > Terrestrial > Soil > Riparian zone | place: USA: East River...
GTTGTTAAAGGCAAATGTACTGGAGCATTGGGTGATGTGGTTTGTGTAAGATGCGTTATTAAGTGAAGAGTGTAAAGTGAAGAGCTTTGTCAAAACAAAAGCCATAGACTCTAGATTCGATTTTGATTGTGAGTTCAATTTTGGTGCTGAATAATAGAAAGGGCTGGGTTTACCCGTGACCAATTGATACGATATTCAATGATTAATGGTTAGTTTGATGGACAGGTTTTCTTCCACACCAATCGTAATAGAGTATAATTTTCCTTTCAACTGAAAAGCAAATGAATCAATCTCTCCATTTCCGGATTTGGAGACTCAATTATTCCATCAACATTTAATTCTATTAATTTCTGAGTAGTGGAAGGTCCAATTGAAATAACTTTTGTATGCTTCTCTAGCTGATTCAAACTAAAGAATCCCTCTACATTTAATGGACTGGTAAAGATTATTACATCATATGCTTTTTCCAGTTTATGAGGCTGAATGGTGTTTTTATATACTATTAAATCATTACAATTACTTTCGTTTTCTAATAGCTTTCTGACAGAATTATTAGAATGTAAAGCCCGGATAAATAAAATGGACTGGCCCTTTGCTATTTGTAAAAATGCTGCTGCAACCTCTTGTGGCTGGCCTTCTCCAATAAAATCGACAGGCATAGCTATTTTACTTAATTCGCTTGCAGTCCCTTTTCCCATTACTGCTATCTTAGTCTTTTTGAGGAACTCATTATCATTGGGTTGCTTAAAAAAATACTGTACTCCTCTCTTGCTATAAAAAAATAACCAGTCTGCCTCAGGTATTTCATCAAATGGTATGGCCTCAAAACTTACAAAGGAAATACCTTCCAATTGATATTCCTTTGAAACTAGTTGAATAAGTTGTTCATCCTGTGGCTTAAGTATACGGGTAATGAGAACTGAAGTCACGTACTTAAGATTTTAATGCTTTAACTACATCTTCTGCCAATTCGAAAGTAGTAGATCTTGATAACTGCACTTTTTTAACCGGTCTATCCCAACTATCAGAAACTGCGGCCCATACATGATAATTACCCATTGCATCCTTTTCACAATAAACTCCCAGGGGCATTTGGCAGCCACCTTCCATGAGTTTTAATACTTTGCGCTCAATATTTACTGTCTCTAGCGTCTTAGCGTCATGTAGCAATTTAACTGCTTCTTTTGCCGTATCATTATCTCCTTTAATTTGGAAGGCCAATACACCTTGTGCAGGTGCTGGTACAAACTCACGAGGGTGGAATTTTACAACTTCCAAATGAGAAAGGTCTAGTTGTAATCTTTCCAGACCTGCTGCTGCCAGTATAATAGCGTCATAATTTCCTTCTCTTAATTTCTGAACTCTTGTTGGCACATTTCCTCTTAAATCTTTTACATTCACACCCGGTTTTAAGGAGATAATCTGTGACTTTCTTCTTGCAGAAGAAGTGCCTACTATAGCTCCTTCTTTTAAATGGAGATCTGAATCAGGAGCATAAGATTCTTTCCTGATCAATAACCAGTCAGCCGGATTATGTCTTTCTGAGATTCCTGCAGTTTTTAATCCTTCAGGAGATTGTGTAGGTAAATCCTTCATAGAATGAACTGCAAGATCTATCTCATCATTGAGCAAAGCATCTTCCAGTTCTTTGGTAAAAAACCCTTTACCTTCTATTTTATCAAAACTCAAGTGTGTTGTTACATCACCGGTAGTCTTTATAATGATTATTTCAACAATATAACCGGCACTTTCAAGCATATCTTTTGTATAATTTGCCTGCCAAAGCGCAAGCTCACTCCCTCGTGTTCCAATTCTTATTTGTAAGTTCTCCAACGCCTGTATTTATTAATGAATCGCAAAAATAAGCTTTATGCACTCAGGCTTTTTTATATTTGATGGTTTATTTTGCTTAAAATAGCACTACTTTTGACTAAATTCTTTTTATGCAGATCTCCGCAAAAGAACTTTGCGCATTATTAAATGGCCTATTGGAGGGTGATCCGGACGTGATGATCACTGCTCCCAGTGGAATAGAGGATGGTACTCCAGGCACAATCAGTTTTCTAGGAAACATGAAATACGAACAGTATGCCTATACTACCAAAGCATCCATATTGTTAGTAGAAAAAGATTTTCAACCAACTCAGCCATTAAATACGACATTGATAAGAGTAGAAGATGTACGCACTGCTATGGCTCTTTTATTTAATAAGTTCGGTGCTGAATTGGCAGTACAAAAAGGTATATCAGAAAAAGCATTCATTGATGCAACTGCCCTTATTGGTGCTGATAGTTCTATTGGACATTTTACAGTAATAGAAAAAAATGCTAACGTTGGAACCAATTGTATCATTTACCCACAGGTATATATTGGTGAAGATGTGATCATAGGTGATAATGTTACTATTCACCCCGGCGCTCGAATTTATCATAAATGTACTATAGGCAATCATGTAATTTTACATAGTAATGTAGTTATTGGGGCTGACGGATTTGGATTTGCACCTCAACACGATGGTACTTATAAGAAAGTATTACATATAGGAAATGTTGTCGTTGAAGATAATGTTGAAATCGGAAGTAATACCACTATTGACCGGGCAACAATAAGATCCACTTATATCCGGAAGGGTGTTAAATTAGACAACCTGATTATGTTAGCACACAATGTAGAGGTTGGAGAAAATACAGTTATTGCAGCACAGACAGGCGTAGCTGGAAGCACAAAAATAGGTGCAAACTGCCAGATAGGGGGCCAGGTTGGGATAGTTGGACACTTGCAAATAGCTGATGGAACTAAAATTCAGGCCCAAAGCGGTATAGCTAAAAGCATTACAAAACCCAATACTGCCTGGTATGGTAGCCCCGCTATAGACTATGGCAATTACCTTAAATCTCACATTGTATTTAAATCCCTTCCTGAGATGGAAAAGAGAATACAAGAATTAGAGAAGAGACTTAAGATAGTGGGCAAAATAGAAAAATAAGCTGACTATATAATACATATGGATAATAATAAGAAACATCATAAAATGCAGTTCCAGATAGAGCGGATCGCATTTTTTAGTGATGCCATATTTGCCATTGCTATTACTTTGATGATCATAGAGATCAAGCCTCCTCATTTTGAAAAAGGTATAAGTTCTTATGCTGCTATAATAGAATTATTGAAAATGACCCCTATGTTTATGGGTCTTATTGTCAGCTTTTTTGTGATTGGAATATATTGGCAAAGGCACCATCAATTGATGCAATATGTTGATAATTATAACACCAAACTTTTATGGGATAATCTTTTATTATTATTCAGTATTGTTTTAATACCTTTTACTACCGCCTTTAATTCTGAAAATGCATTATCCTTATCCAGTGTCCCGATGATACTGATAAATTTAAATTACATAGTGGCCACCCTCTTAAATTATCGTCTGTACAAATATGTTCTGGCTCCTCAAAATGATATTTGCCATACTGAGGTAACTGAAAATTTACCCATCCTCTATAAAGAATTGACCTTTCCATTAGTGGTATATTCTTTTGTAATACTTCTTGCCTTTATCCATCCCTATATTGCACCTATGGGTTATGCGTTATTCTCCTTTGAAGGCTTTTTTACTAAAACTAAAAAGAAGCCAAAGCTTCCTGTAGAAACATCTTAATTCAACACTGATTCTGTTATCACCTTCTTACAGGTTAAAGTCTGGAGTTTATTGCTTTTAAGTTTAGCTGATCTTACCTGACAGACGGAGTAAAGACGGAGTTAGGACGGAGTAAAGGCGGAGTAAAGACGGAGTAAAGGCGGAGTAAAGACGGAGTTAGAAATTCTAACTCCGTCTTTACTCCGTCCTAACTCCGCCTTTACTCCGTCTTTAAGCCTATATCACTAAGCGGAAAATTATACTCTCTTTTTTCTTCATCAGTAAATCTAAAAGCAGTAAAGATGCCCTTTCTATAGCACTTACATTCCCTTTACATACAACTAACATACAATGTAGAAATTTTACCTTAAGTGTTACCTGTATGTTCTTAGCATATAAAGGGTATCTTAAAGATATATTGAGATATTTGAAAGAAAAAGAAAAAGATCGTTACCCATTTGTTTTGATTCTGAGAAATTGTTAAATTACTTTAAGATTGACAAACTATATAATTTAATTGCATTTATATAAAAAAACTAAAACTTCTAGATTAATAATTTTACGATTCAACTAAATTCTTGAAACAACGAACTGAATACCCACATCCCATTAAATTGTGATGTATGCTAAATCCATCATAAAAATTACAAAGAAGAATATTCCATGCTTTATCTTCCTGAGCTTCCGTAGAAGTCCACCACACGCCATAATCACCAATTGTTCTAGGAAAATTTTCTGCTAATAGCTTAATGTATTCTCCATTACTTTCCCGACTACCACCAGGAAGACCAGCAAAGCCACTTTCATTGGTTCCATTTCCGTCATTATTTCTATGCTCATCCCTATTCCACCCAAAACTATTTTTCAACTTTTTGCCAACTAATTTTGGATCTCCTAAAATTTCAATTAATACTTCCCATTCAACTTTACTTGGAATATGCCATCCTTCAGGGGCTAACCCTCTGGGATCATTAACTGCATACCAATTGTACAATTTACCATATTTCTTTCCATTCTCTGGGTCATTTTCATAATAACACCAAGCAGGTTTCCATTCATTTCCTGCTTTTGTCCATTCTGCATCCGACTTAGCTTCCAGTATTTCATCATCATTTCTAAAATAAAATTCATCGAGATTTTCTGTCTCTAAATCTTTGAGTTCAATCCCTCTAATCTTTCTAACTTTTCTAACTTTTTTAACCTTTTTATCATAGGCTGAATATTTTGAACTTTTAAGTTCTTCAATTAATTTCATAGCAAAATTGGATTGAACTATCTCCAATTCTTTTAATAATTGTTGGATTTCTTCGTCTACAATAGTATTTTTTTCTTCTAAAAATTTTAATACTCCTATTTCATCTACTAAGTCTAAATCTTTAAAAACAGCTAATGCCATTTCAGGTGCACCATCAATAGACTTCTCAAGATTTTGTATGCATAAATCAATTTGTTTTGTACGTGTTTGATATTTAGCAAGAAAAAAATGATTTTCTGCACTATTATTATATTTTACTGCCTTACTTTGATGTAATACTGCTAATTCAAAATCTCCTAAAACATAAGCGGCAAAGGCAGCTTTTTCATATGAATTTGCTGCAAGTGATTCAATAGAATTAGTATCTGTTACAACCTTCGTATTTATTCGACTGCCATTCTGTGCTAAAACATTAGCAAGTCTCACTGCTTTTGGGTCACTTTCCACACTTGCATATTTTGCTGCTCTTGCAAAATAGTCCAAAGCCATTTGTGGGTTTATGTGCTTTAAAGAATGCATATAAATCAACCCAATGTGATGTAAAACAAAATAATCTTGTCTCATCAATTTCTCAGCCTCTATTAATTCCTCTAATGCATCAGTAAATAAATCATCATCTTTCTGTGCATTTACGAAAAATTTAAGTCCGAGTTCTATACAATGTTGCCTTTCTTTTTCGCTATCAGGCACTCGCAATAACTCACCAATATTTTCAAGGAGAAGATTGGTTACTTTTTGTTGCCCTATTTGAATATCAAGGTTTTTATTTATAAAAGCCAGCTGCTGATTTAGATCTGCCATTTGACAAGATAGTATATTTAATCCAATTCCGATTTGTTGACCAAGCTCACTCATTGCTTGCACTTGACGTTCTGATGCCTGATTGATATCTATTCCAATCTGTTGACCAAGTTCACCTATTGCCTGCACTTGTCTTTCTGATGCCTGACTGATATCTATACCTATCTTTTGGCCTAGGTCGCTTATTGCTTGTACCTGTTCAGTAGATGCCTGCCTAATATAACTTCCAACAGTATCTGCCTGATATTTCGCTAAAGTAACATCTTTCCTATAATCCAAATAGCTATCAAAGGCATTTGAATTTTCTTTCCAAGGCCTCCAATACCCGAAAACAAAAGATGGTTCTGTTGGTGTTAGGTTTAACATATTTATTTTTATTTCATGAATATTAAATCTCCTCTAAATCGCAAGGGATTTCTGATATTTGATTTAGTCTTTCCATTTCACGAAATCTTCTCTTAATTGTTTCGTCAACATTTATTGTTTTGTTTTTTGTAGTATGATGATGAGAGATTTTCAAATAAAGTTATAGCTAATATTAATAATTAAATAAAATTAATACATATTTGCTTGAATCATAATTGATTCTTAAATAATAACGAAATCGTATTTTACTAGTACCTAATAATCAACAGATCGAACTTTACAAATGGAGAGCGCAAAAGGAATTGTGCTTTTTGAAGGTCTTGACGGGCAAATTTTGGCAAAAATGGAACTGCCCTATTATTAAATCTTTTGATAAAATAATAGGGCAGTCAAATCAATCTTTACTTTCAACTTTAATTCTTCAATTCTTAATTAAGATCACCAGTAAGGTAAATGGAAGAGATTTATAAAAAAGTGGCTATTACTTAAAATTAAACACCATGGAAATAGAGTTGAATTTCAGATCAGAATCGGAAGCCAAATCAGTAATTCTTTGCAATCCAAGTGAGTATCTTAACTCAGGGGCAAAAATAAAACTATGGAAATAATGTTCAAGTCCTATTCCAAAGTCCATAGATATATAAGGGTTTGCACCCACTCCTCTCATTAAAAATTTAATAGCTGGTCCCGCTAGTATATAGGGCCTCAATTTACTTTGCCCAGTTTTATAAATTAGATGTCCTTTAAATTCTAGATTCACCTGATATAAAGAGTATCTAATAGAATAATTATCATATTTAAATATAACAGAACTTGTGTTATATGATAATTCAGTTTCGGGCGAAACAGAAAAATGCTTTGATAAGGCATATTCCATTAATACACCTAAACTATAACCAAAATTATTATTAATAAGAGTAGTTGTTGATACATTTACTGATTGTAGATTAGCATAATTAGGGCCTATAAAAATCCCAAATCTAATGGTACCGACTGTATCTGGAACAACTGATTGTGAATAAACTCGCAAACTAATAAGGAGGACGGCAATTGATAAAACAACTTTCTTCATTTGAATACATTTTAAGTGGTTAATAAAATGTAGTTGTTCCTCATTAAGTGTAGTGTTTAGTTTTTGTTTAGTACTTTTTAGAAACGGGAAGGATAAAAATTTATTGTTATGGAATAAGTAGCTTTAGGTTTAGGTTGAGGTTAAGGTTAAGTGTGCTCCACTTTCAGCATCGTAAATCTATCTATCAATGATAACCATCTCTAAACAGAAAGCCAATATCAAATTATTAGCTACAAATACCCTGAAGTCTGCGAATGAAGCATGCTTAACCTTAACCTTAACCTCCATGACGATGCTAAAATCAAATCGTATGTCGTAAATCGTAAATTATTCACTCTTCACCCTTAACTTTTCACTCTCCCGACTCCTCTTTGGTCTGTCCTTTTTATTCATTCCATCAATCCTGGTTTCTTCTTCATCCCTTACTACTTTATAATCCTCATATCCTTTCCTGACACATTTCACCTCCCAGTCAAATGAATAACTACCTGTACCTTTAAACAATTCTTTTACAGTAAAGCCTTTATCCGATTTATTAATTACAGCCAGGCCCTTGGAATCTTCAGATCCTGGTGTTAATACTACAGTCATGGTATTAGCATTTCCTACTATCTGGAAGTCTTGAGAAAATACTATATGTGCTTCCCCATTTATTAACTGAGCAGTTCCTCTAACATAGGCTGCAGCTTCAGGCCCTTCCAAAGAAGCATACCAGATTTCCTTGCCAGGTTTACCAGGATATTTCATCCTGAAGTTTTTTACATCTGCAAATAAAATACCCTGGTTACTGTTGTTCAAATACATACCTGCTTTCTGCGTATTACCACCACTTAGTATAGTAAAAAAGTTATTGTTCGGTTTTCCTGTTAAGTTTGAATTAATCATATTGGCAGTTCCTGCAGGACCGTACAGAGCAAAGAACCCAGCATTCTCTGATGATTCACCATAAGTGGAAATTTGACTATTTATATTAACATTAGCACTATATCCTATGATTGGGTTACCGGCTTCTACCCAAACTTCTCCCCATAAGTCTGCCGCAATTCCCAATGCCTTAGGTGTAAAGCCTATCATTGCAGTATTGCCACCTTGTACGTACATCCCTACATTTTTACCATATAGTCTTCCACCATCAGATCCTATGCCTAATAAGCCTATTTCTCCGGTACCTACTACCCCTGCATTGTCTCCGGCAGCTAGAATACCCGCATGTCCGCTACCCGGATTATAAACATCATAGTCCATAAATAAAAATGGGCTTTTACCTCCACTGGTTTGAATCCCGACCCCCGATTTGGCACTTGGATAATAACCCACGACTAGTGGATTTCTATACAAAGTATCATTGGCATCATCCATGATTCGCACAATGCCCGGTTGATTGGCAAGTTTTATGTCTAAAGGGAATGCCGGATTACTGGTACCAATTCCTACAAAACCTTTATTCCGGTATATATTATTACCATTTACTGACCATGAGTTTGAACTACTATCAACGCCAGGCGCCCAGGCTGTACCATTCCATTTTAATACTTGCCCAATCTGAGCATTTTGTTTAGCCAGTGCAATTGTATTATTAGACAGATCAATTCCCTGCCCTGCCAGGTAACTGGATCCGGTATTATCAGTGCCAGGTGTCCAGCCTGCTCCATCCCATTTGAGTATCTGCCCCATTGTAGCATTTTGCTTATTTAATGCAATTGTATTGTTTGAAAGGTCTATACCCTGACCCTGAATATATGATGACGAACCAGTTTCGTCTGTTGCAGGTGTCCAGCCTAAACCGTCCCATTTCAATACCTGTCCGGTGTTGGCATTTTGTTTAGCTAAGGCTATATCATTACTCAGAATATCAATACCCTGGCCACCAGTATAGTTTGGAACATTAGCAGCATGTAAAGCATAAGGAACACTTAGTAATTCCTTTGTGGCAGTAATCGTATAATTAGCTCCTCCTGTTATATCAGTTTCGGTTTTAATAAAATAGGGACCATTGGCCCAGTCTATTAGTGAAAAATTACCCACTGATGCTATTCCACTCCCAATTTCCAGGCTTACTAATCCATTTGAATTAGTCGCTGGATTCGGATTATACGTCTCTGCATATACTACAGTCCCTGATACACTACCCTGCAAGATACTACTGCGCATGCCGATTATTGAATTGTTCACCAACACATTTGAAGCATTTCTTATCACTGCCTGATAACTCATTTTGGTTGGTGCCTGTGCATGTAGATTAATAGACAGGATTATAGCAAATAAAATTGAAGTTGTTATTTTCATCTTGCTTAGTTTTTAATGATTTTAAAAGTCTTTATTTCTTTATGATCCTTCGAAATACTAAGTAAATAAGTACTTGCCGGAAAATCCATCATATCAATATAAGTCTGCTCAGATTCTATATCTTTTTCTTTCAGCGTTTTTCCTTCCAGGCTAATGATCTTATAATGTGTGTCTTTATAATTACTTGAAGTAAATTTTAAACTAAGTAAGGATGAAACAGGATTTGGATATACTGAAACTTCTAAAAGAATCTCTTCTCCAGTACCACTAATAATAAATAATTCAAAGGGTTGCTGAACACCCTGGTTTAAACTTGCATTGGAGCCAGAGGCAGAAATATAATCAATTTGTCCAATCGAATAACTTACACTTCCTGAGGAAGAACTGGCATCTCCACCAGCAGATAATGTGTTAGTTTGGGAATAGAGTAAAGGTGTAAAAAAAATAAATACCAGGCTAAAGCCGATTAAGTTCTTCATGGTTGGGGATTTAATAAAACAAGTTTAAAGCAATAGTGTAATTACTATATTAGTATAATCCTATAGTTTATCCAGGTGGGTTAGCTGATAATCAGATAAAAATAATGCTAGTTATGTTATAAATGAAATAAAAGACAAAATGTTTTATCAATTTACGATTTACGATGTACGAATTACGATTGGCTTTTAGCGTCGCTTTCAAGGTTAAGGTTGAGGTTAAGGTTGAGGTTAAGGTTAAGGTTAAGCATGCTTCACTTGGATAAAATGTACGGGCAATCCCTTGTGCTTGCCCAAATGTGGAGATTAGACACACTTTGGGGCGATTCGTGAATCGCCCTTACAAAAACCGTATTATTTTTCACACTTAACTCCCGAAGGGCGCCCGTAAATCGAGCCTACTGTATTTTACTGTTCACTGTTAGTTGTTCACTGTTCACTCTTAACTCTATTATACCCTTTATCTCCAAAAGGCTGTAGTTCTTCCACAAACATCTCCTCCAGTTTCTTCACTTCTTTCCTATAATCTTTTATGCTTGTATCCTCCTGATCAATCTCAGCAAGTACCTCAAAACAAAATTGGTCTTCACCATATTCATTCCAATCCTTTTGAAGTTTCTCAACAGTATGTCCTCCAAATCTCAAAGAAGATCTGTGCCTGTTCCATATAGCATCCAGGTTAACACTGCCTTCTACTAATATCTTGTTATTGACTGTGTTCCTGATCTGGAATACTCCTATTCTGAACTTCAATTGCTTGTATTCCTCCTGTAATTCTTTCTTAGATTTCATAGTATAGGGCTAATTGTACGAGACAATTTTAAGACTAGTATCAATAATACTTATCATGTTTGTAGCTATCTGAATTTATTAATAAGGAATATCACTTGAAGAGTCGACTTTAGTCAAAGCAATCAATAAAAAGACAAAGCCTAAATACATAAAAGAGCCCCTTACCCAGCTTAAATGCTGCCAGGTTTGTCCTCTCTGATACCATTCGTTTGCCGGAATAGTAGAATGCATACTATCTGCAAATGCTTTTAACTCTGGAACAAAATAACAAAAGGTGGAAATGATAGCTAATGCATATATGCTCATTGTTATTAAAATGTACTTACGCCTGGTTTCTAATTTCCAGTTGGCTAAAAGTGTCAATAGAAGTGTTAATATCATTGCCGGATGTAACAGCATCCAGAAATGGCCATCCTGGATTCCAAAAGGCCCTGTTATTAAACTGTTGGATTCCGGTAAGCGAGAAAGATAAGGAGGAAAATATACAAGGTGAGAATACATCACCCCACCAATAAGAGTGCCCCAAAGAATTAGACTAATAAACATTAATACTTGCCCTGTTTTATTCATAGCTAAATTTGTTTTAACGAAGATAATCATTATGCATATTTCTCAAGCTTTCTATATAGAGATTATATATTAATATGCAGTTGGTCAGTCAATATTTGAGCAAGAGATTTTAATGAATTAACCATCCACTAAACATGAACAGATTGCCTTAGACACAACACATTTATCTTTGTTAATTTACCATAACTACTCCTTTAGTCAATTTAATTTCCTCAGTTACATTCTTATCGTTTTTAATCAAAATAGTATACCCCTTTTCTATCAAATCAAGCAAAACCTTCCTTTCAGGTATATAAGAATAGACCGTCAGATTGGTATAAAACATCGCCTCTATAGGCTTATCATAATTAAACATTACCCCCTTTTTAATATGGCGTTCATTGAGTCTCTTTAAGTCACTTACCCATTGGGGACTTCTATCTGTTTTGTCAAATGGCTTTGTCCTTTCAATAGAATATCTTATTGGTAATACAATTAATAAGACCAATATTATATTATACAACCACCTTGGATTATGAGTTAGTCTATAAACTGAAAGCATGATCCAAAATTCAGCTGTCATCATAAACAATGCTGGAGAAACAAATAGTATATAGGACTGCATCTTGGTCTTAGCTAGTGAGAAAAAGAGTACCGGAATCACAAACCAAATAGCTAAAGATAATCTTTTTAAATCACCTGGATTTTTAATTACTTTCCATAAGAACCAGGCTAATGGCAGATATATTAATTCTCCATAGTTAATGCGTATTCTATCAAGAAAATAGTAAAATGGCCCACCTTGTTCATCAAGCACTTCTGTAATATGCCTGAAATTTAACAAGTATTCCCAGTTTGCTTCTAGTGGAAAAGAATGCCAGATGTATAGCTGCCAGGGAAGGAATATTATCAGACAACTCAATACAATAAGCAGGAATTGACTGACAATTGCTTTGGCTGTAAACTTCCTTGAATCAATTACTAATAATAACCAGATGGGCAATACGATTAATGCAGGTAACCATTTAGATAAAATAGCTGCCCCAATACTAACTCCTGCAAATATATTGTAAATACTCTTTCCCTTTTGTACAAACAGTATACTTAAATAAATAGCCAGTTCTATAAAGAATAAAAAGAAAATATCTATATGATCGGTTGCTACTCTACCAGCATTCAATTCAATTATGAGCCCGTTTATAGAGAATAATAAGGCAGCTATATAGGCACTCTTTTTATTAAAGTAATAACTGCATATTGAGAATGTTAATCCGATAGCAATAGTGGATAAAATAATAGACGGAATTCTTAAAGCAATCTCATTAACACCAAACAAATACATACTAAAGGCCATCATCCACAATGGTAATGGTTGCTTATGCAGCCAGATGTGATTACTCGACCAACTTTTGTAATCATAAGCAAGTACCGGATTATCATAAAGGGTTGGTAGTAAAGGATGTTGGATTAAGTTTTTAGCTACCAATGCATGATATCTTTCATCCCAATCATGAAGGAATAAGTCAGTGGCTGTATATATTCTTAAGGCTAATCCTGCAATAATAAGCAATAGGAGTGCGAGCTTATAGTTGTCTTTTGCAGCAAAGCGCCATGAATAGAAATTAACTATTGAACAAAAACTGATGGTTATAGTACCAAATATTAAATTACTCATCCTAAATGCAATGTAGTAAAATCAGTCCGTTAAGCTTAGCTTTTAATAACAAGTTTCATTAAAATATCAGATTGTAATTCATCTCCCAGCATAAATGGATGATGGGCAAAAGGTATAAATCCATTCTTTTCATAAAACTTTATTGCTTTCTCATTCTTTTCCCAAACCCCGAGCCATAAATAGTCCTTTTTATATTCATCAGCTATTTGAATAGCTTTCTGCATTAGCTCATATCCAACCCTATTTGCCTGAAAATCTTTAAGGACATAAATCCTTTCCAGTTCCAGGTTATTATCTTCCTTAATATCAGTCTGAGCTTGTCCAAAGTTAAGTTTTATATATCCTATTGCTTTATTCTCCAATAGTGCAAAATAGAATTGGGAAGTGTGATAATTTATTTCTTCTCTAAGTTGATTAACTGAAAAATATTTATCCACATATAGCTGCATATTCTCTTCAGTGTTTGCCCAACTATAGGTTTCTATAAATGAATCAATAGCAAGCTTTCTCAGCTCATCAATATCAGCATCAGTGATTCTTCTCATTAAAAGCAGCGGATTATCCATAAAGGATTATAATTTTTTATAAAGACCTGAATAGTTTATTCCTTTACTGCTACTATGTAGATTTGAGGATCACCCAGGATATATTCTGTTTTAGTTGGTGAATTATAGCAAGCTATAATTTTCAATCCATACATTTTTAGTAGTCTGTTTATTTCTCCGAGTGTAAAAATATAATGTTTGAAAGCTTCTTCTTCAATATGTCCATTTTTGGTATACACTATTTCACTTGTCATATAACTTTCGAGGACAAAATAAGTATTGACTATATCCATTTTAATATCCTGGACGGTGAAAGATTTGAACTGAGAGAAGTTGGGAATAATACTCTCAGCTATCATGCCCGAGTTAATGATAAACCTTCCTCCGGTTTCTAAACTATCAGCTACCTTCTGTATAAATACATGCATTTTATCCATACTGAAATAGCCAAAACTATTGCCCATGCAAATAGCGCCGGCATATTTTTCAGTTAGCTCCACTGCTAGTATATCAGCATGTATTGTCTTTATATTTAGAGACTCAGACTTAATTTTATCTCTTAGGTCATTTAGGAATGTTACTGAAATATCCACCCCTGTTACTTGAAAACCTTTATTAGCTAAACCAATAGAATGCCTCCCATTTCCGCAAGGTATATCCAGAATAGATTGACCAGGAACTATCTCTAATTCGGAAATTAAGAAATCTACCTCCTGTTGGGTCCATTCAGGAGAAACAGCTTTATCCCATAACTCACAATTGATACCTTTAAAAAAGTCTTCATACCAGTTTTCTTTTATTGTATTTGACATAGTTAATTGTTTATTTGAAAAGGGCACCTATAAAGGAATATCTTGCATAATGGGGTGATTCGTGAATCACCCTTACAAGTTTTCTCGCATTGGGGGCGATTCGTGAATCGCCCTTACACATTTCACATTTTACATTTTACATTTTACAAAACTAATTAAGTTGTACACTTTCAATAGTTTCAACATACTCCCCGGTGTATTTAACAAGATGCAGATAAGAAATGGTGCCGTTTATTTCAAAGTCTTTTGAATTCCAATCATCAACCATCTTTTTACATTGATATTTATCTGTTGAACTTCCGATAGTAATGTGAGGAATAAATGGAATATCCAGCCTTAAGTTATCATTCAGCAAACCATTATATAACTTATCATGCAACTTTATCAATTGACTAAATCCTTCATCAGGTACCAGGAATACATGGTAATTTTCGCTAAAAGCATCTTTATTAATCATAGCACAACGCATACTAAATGGAATAGCCTTTTCGTGTTCAAGAAGCAAATCCATTTCATGTATCAAATCAGGAACTTCAATATTATCTAAAGGGAACACTAATGTAAAATGTGGCTTGATTAAATTAGCCATATTATCATGTTCCTTTCTAAAGTTCTCAATTTGAGAAAGATCTCTTTTGGTTAGTTCAGGATAAGCAATTACTAGTGTTTTCATTTAAAGTATAATTATTAATTATTCGATGTCCGGTGTCCGATGTCCGCAATATCCAATTAATCAATTAAAATCCATCTAATCTTAATTCAGTAGAAAAGCAATGCTGATGGCCATTTACAATTCACAATTTAATTTCGTTTAGATAAGAGATTTTTCATTAAAATTGAATCTTTATCAATCTTAGAAGCCCTTCTCCTTTTTCCCCAACCATATTGTTTCTACATATTTATAAACGCAAATATAAATGTACCGTGCCTAATGCACTCAATTTATATGTTTCTTTTGGACAACGGATTGAAATCCGTTGCTACAAAATGCTTCGAGCCCAAGGCTCTGGAATTCAATATTAAAGAGGCGTGGCCTCGACCGATTTTGTAGCGCCGGATTTCAATCCGGCGTCATAAATTAACTACAATTCGAGTGCTGTAGGCACGTTACATTTTTGAACCAAATTCATAACTAAACGAAATTGATTCACAATTTACAATTCCTATACTTCGTATGTCGTATGTTGTATATCTTATGTCGTATATCTTTCATAAAACTAGTTCCTCAAACAACCTCTTTATTGTTTTATCCAGATCATCTGACAAACCAGGGTGTGGTCTTGACATCTGAATAGCAGAACTTCTAACAGCTGTTAACCAGCGAAATCTAGAAGGAACATCAAGAAGTGCAATGGGTCCACTATTTTCATTACCCAAAGCAATATTCTCCAAAGATTGTAGATTCAATTGGATCTGATCAATATCCAGGTCTTCCGAGAAAGTTTTAATCTTCTGATTATCTATCTTATAATACACTTTAATATAATCAGCTTTTTTACAAAATAGAATAATACCGATATTCAGAAATTCTTCCCTTTCTACAACAGGCAGTAGGCGTATGATGGCATACTCATATAAGTTTTTCTCTTGCATGTCGGGCTTCATTTATGAATATTTCAGAATGCTCTAATCTTGTCATAATAAATTGGAAATATACCGCTCGCAATGATTCTGGTTTTTCTTCCGTATTATCCCATTGTAGCCATTCGTCCGGAATTAAGGATACAATACTACGAATTTTATCCTCAGTTAATACTTGTCTATATGCTGTATTTACCTCCTCTATTAAGCTGGCTTGTGGTAATAATACATGATCCTTAATTAATGCAAATGGACTGAGTGCCTGTGTAGCCCAATCTGTCCAGGAATGTTGAAAATACAAACAAGCACCATGATCGATGAGCCACAATTCCTTATGCCATATAAGCATATTGGTATTTTTAACAGTCCTGTCTACATTTGTGATCAAAGCATCTAGCCATACTATTTGAGAGGCCAATTTAGCATCCACTTCTTTCACCATAGGATCAAATGTGATAGATCCCGATAAGAAGTGCAGTGCCAGATTTAGTCCCTGGCTATTTTGTAATAGATCTTGAATCTCTTCATCTGCTTCTGTTTGACCGAATGCTTCAGCTAAATTGGCAAATACCAATTCTGGAATTTTAAGCCCTAAAGCATGAGCGATTTCCCCGCCTAATAATTCAGCTATTAAAGATTTTACACCCTGGCCAGAACCTTTAAACTTTAGTACATATTTAAAGTCATCATCTGCCTCTGCCAAAGCAGGTAAGGACCCACCTTCACGCAATGGTGTAATATAGCGGGTTACATTAACAGTTCTTAAATGCTCATTCTTGTATTGCATTTCTTACTGGCTTTAAACATTCAAAGGTATTGATTTATCTTGAATGTTACTTCGGCTGGAAAAGCTTAAGGTTGTTCTTTGATGAGAATAATGGAGGAATTCTTTTGCGGAGTCGCGGAGTTGCGGAGTCGCGGAGTCGCGGAGTCGAAAAGATGGAGAATCTCTGAAAGCGTATATACCAATGAAAGTCGCAATACTCTTGCATATAAAGCCAATGGCTAAAAGCTAATAGCCAAAAGCTGTAAACTGCGAATGAAGTAATCTTAACCTCTTTCAATTCTACAAGCATATTCACTTTTTGACAAGCGATTACTGACAACTGACAATTGACAACTATCAACTAATTTAATCTTTTTTAAAAGAAACTTAGCTGGTTAGTGTAATATCTACCCAAAGTATAGCATATTTGTATCACAACCCGTTTAGGTGAAGTAAAAATTATGGGTAATTTAATAAGAGCTGTCATATTTGATCTTGATGGAGTACTGGTAGATACAGCTAAATATCATTTCCTGGCATGGAAAGAACTTGCTATGTCCATTAGTGTGCCTTTTGATGAAAATGACAATGAAGAATTGAAAGGAGTAAGCAGAATGCAGTCTTTAGATTACATTCTAAAAAAAGCAAAACTGGAATATAACCCACTTGAAAAGGAGAAACTGGCAACCTTAAAGAACTTACGTTACCTCGAGCATATCACTACAATGGAGGATGGAGAATTGATGCCGGGTGCACTGGCGCTGTTGCAAGATTTACAGAAGAATAAGATTAAAATAGCCTTGGGTTCTGCAAGTAAAAATGCTAGTTTCATTCTAGACAGGCTCAGGATTACTGAATATTTTGATGCAATCGTAGATGGAACTATGACTTTGGAAGGAAAACCTAGTCCGGAGACCTTTCTTATGGCTTCACAAAAACTTGATATTGTTCCTGCACATTGCCTGGTAGTGGAAGATGCATCTAAAGGTGTTGACGCAGCACTTACAGCAGGAATGTGGTGCCTGGGCATCGGCAATCCTGAAAGCTTAAAGAAAGCCCATTGGGTTGTGCCTGATCTAGATGGTATGAGCTTTGCTAGGATAGAAGAGAAAATAAAATCATTAGTTAAATAATATTACCAGCTAATATACATGAAGCAGCATTTAAAGCTTGATGAGTGGAAGGTTATTGAAGAAGGGTTTCATCCTGAAGACAACCGTAGTACAGAAAGTCTGTGTAGTATAGGCAATGGCAGAATGGGTCAGCGCGGTATGTTTGAAGAACATTATAGTGGTGATAGTCTGCAGGGTAGTTATATTGCCGGTGTATACTTTCCGGATAAGACTAAAGTAGGCTGGTGGAAAAACGGATACCCTGAATATTTTGCAAAAGTCATTAATTCAGTTAACTGGATTGGGATCAATGTTCTTATAAACGGTACCCCATTGGATCTGCATACTTGTGAACTAAGGGCTTTCACCCGCGAATTAAATATGAGAGACGGCTTTCTTAGCAGGCAGTTCATAGCTAAAATGCCGGGGGGTGAAAAGGTCAAGGTGGAGTGTAAGCGTTTCCTGAGTATCACTGATGATGAATGTGGTGCTATTAAGTATGCAGTAACTGCAATGAATTTTACAGGTGAATTTGTCTTAGTACCCCATCTTGATTTTGATATCATTAATGAAGACTCCAACTATGAAGAGAAATTCTGGGAGGAAGTCAACAAGTCAGTTTCCCACAAGAAAGCTTCTATTTCTGCACATACCAAAAAGCTTGATTTCCATGTAGGTGCAGCTATGCAATATGAATTATATAAGAATGGTGAAGAAATTATTTTTCAAAGCCTGGATTCTGAACGCAAGAAGTATGTTGGCAATATTATTACCATTCCTGTTAAAGAAGGAGAAGAAATATGTATTCATAAATATGCCGGAATTGTTTCTTCATTAAATTATAAGAAAGAAGAAGTACCTAATAAAGCTGAACAAGCTGCAGAAAGAGCACATAAGAAGGGATTTAAAACTTTGCTTGCAGAACATATTGCTGCCTGGCATGCCAAGTGGGAAGAAATTGATATCGTAATTGAAGGAGACCCTATGGCTCAACAAGGAATCAGGTTCAATATTTTTCATTTACATCAGACCTATACCGGGGCTGATAACCGTCTAAATATTGGACCCAAAGGATTTACAGGAGAAAAATATGGCGGTTCTACCTATTGGGATACAGAAGCCTATTGCATACCGTTTTACCTGAGTACAGCAGATGAATCAGTTGCCCGCAATCTACTTATTTACCGGTATAACCATCTGGAAAAAGCCATTGAGAATGCCAGGAAACTTGGCTTTAAAAATGGCGCTGCTTTATATCCAATGGTGACTATGAATGGCGAAGAATGTCATAATGAGTGGGAAATTACATTTGAAGAAATACACAGAAATGGTGCTATCGCTTATGCAATATTTGATTATGTAAACTATACGGGTGATTTCAAATACATCGAAGAATATGGACTTGAAGTATTAATTGCTATAGCCAGATTCTGGTCTCAGCGTTTTCAATATTCAGAGCCGAAGAAACAATATGTTATGTTGGGAGTAACCGGCCCAAATGAGTATGAAAATAATGTCAATAACAACTGGTACACATCTTATATAGCTAAATGGTGTCTCGAATACTGCAGCGTTACTATAGAGAAACTTAAAAAGCAAAACCCAAAAGCATTAGATAAGATAATACTCAAAACTAAATTTGATGCAAAGAATGAAATACATGATTGGCAGATAATAACCAAAAATATATTCTTTCCCAAAGATGATGAACTAGGAATTTATCTTCAACAGGAAGGATTTCTAGATAAAGAGATAATTCCGGCATCACAAATTGATCCATCACAGTTACCTATCAATCAAAAATGGTCATGGGACAGGATACTCAGGTCTTGTTATTTAAAACAAGCAGATGTTTTACAAGGTATTTACTTCTTTGAGGATCATTTTGATATTGAAGATATAAGAAGAAACTTTGACTTCTATGAACCAATTACAGTACACGAGTCCTCTTTATCTCCTTGTATTCATAGTATTTTAGCTACTCATATCGGGAATAAAGAAAAGGCATATGAGATGTATATCCGTACTTCCCGCCTCGATCTGGATGACATTAATAATGAGGTGTGTGATGGTCTGCATATAACCAGTATGGCAGGAACCTGGATGTCAATTGTAAAAGGATTCGGAGGTATGCGTATTAAGAATGGTAAGATACGTCTTAATCCAACTGTTCCGGACAACTGGAAAAGCTTTAAATTCAGATTGAAATTTAGAGGCGGAATTATAGAATGTTGTATCAGAAGATGCTCAATAGAAATTAATAACCTGGGCGATAAGCAATTGGAACTGCTTATTGATGAAGAACATATTATATCAGCCCCCGGTACCAGTCAGAAAGTGAGTTTCGGAGAGTCTGTTTTAACTTAGCAATTTTTAGCTGCTTGTTTAATAGATAATCAAAGCACAAAGATAAATTATAAGGGTAAGTTATAGGATAGTAGTTTATTTACCCCACAACAGCTAACCAATGAAAATAATAAGACTATTACTGATTATTTCAGGCATTTTATTAACTCGCTATGTGTATGGACAAGCTGATTTCCTCAGTGAAGACATTATTTCTTTAGTTCAGCCAATACAGTTAGCTGCACAGCACACTGAACTAATTACAGAAGACTACTTTTCTGATCCATCCAAAATAATAGCTGTTAAAACCAATTCTACCCATATTCAAGCTATCTTATCTTTGGATAAGAAGAATATACAATTGACTTCAGATAACGAAGCTCCCTTTTTATCTGAATTATTAATTACAGTTGGTTCCAGAAACTATTCATTTCTACTTAAGAAATACCAAAAGCATTTTTCGCGCTTCGTATTTAAACAGTTTCCCGGCAAGACTCCTGACCAGGTAATTCTTAAAGGCTCTTTCAATAACTGGAGCCCGGATGCAAACCCAATGCGAAGAAATGAAGGGACAGGTGAATGGGTGTCTGAATTATGGCTGGATCCAGGAACCCATACATATAAATACGAAGTTAATGGAAGGGAAATATTAGATCCTTATAATGCTGAACAGCAGCCAAATGGATTAGGCGGTACAAATTCTGTAATAACTATTAAAGCCACGGATTCCAAATCATTGCCTTTCATTACGCTGGTATCAGCAGGAATTAAGTCCCACCAAATTACGCTAAGCTGTAAATCTCCTGGTTTATTATCTAATACTGATGTATTTGTTTTATGGCAGAATACCAGGCTTAAAAGCACTATAGCAGAAGGAAAAATAAAGATTAGCATTCCAAATGAAGCAATCAAACATGAGCGATCATCAATCAGAGTTACTGTGATGAATGATCATGGTGCCGGCAATGATCTTTTAATTCCTTTAAAGTATGGCAATGTTGTTCGCAATTCCAGTCAGTTGACAAGACAAGACTGGGAATCCATGATTATGTATTTTACTCTCGTGGATAGATTCAATAATGGAGATGAAAGTAATGATAGACCACTTTTAGATTCCAGGCTTAAACCCATTCAGAATTACAATGGCGGAGATATAAAAGGGATCACCAATAAAATAAAAGAAGGATACTTTAAGAAACTGGGTATAAATACCCTTTGGTTGTCACCCATAACCCAAAACCCATGGGATGCATGGCAGGAATATCCTGAGCCCAGAAGATGGTATTCAGGCTATCACGGCTACTGGCCAATGTATACAACCGCCATTGATAAAAGATTTGGTAATGAGAAGGACTTGGATGAGCTGGTAAAACTGGCACATGCAAATGGAATGAATCTCTTATTAGATTATGTATGTCATCATGTACATATTAGCAATAAAATGTACCAGGATCATAAAGACTGGGTTACTCCCCTTCATTTAGCTGACGGTAGAACCAACATCAGAATCTGGGATGAGCAGCGTTTGACTACCTGGTTTGATGACTTCTTACCAACGTTGGATCTGGCAAAAGATGAAGTAGCTAATATTCAATCTGATTCAGCTTTATTTTGGATCAAAAGATATAAACTAGATGGCTTCAGACATGATGCTACTAAGCATGTGCCTACCAGTTTCTGGAGAATGCTTACTAAAAAGATGAAGCAAGATGTCATGCTATCAGATAAAAGAATGGTATACCAAATAGGCGAAACCTTTGGCAACAATGAATTGATCTCATCTTACCTGGGTAATGGCTTACTGGATGCACAGTTTAACTTCAATCTGTATTTTGATGCACGGGATCAGTTTGCAGTTGATAGCAGTGATCTCACTAAAGTCGCCAATTCACTAAGACTAAGTTTTAGTTATTTTGGCTATAATAATACCATGGGGAATATAACAGGGAACCATGACCTCACCCGTTTTATGGGTTTAGCTTCCAAAGCTGTAAAATTTAATGAAGATCCAAAAGAAGCTGGATATAGTAGAGATATACAAGTAATTGATAGTACAGGATATAATAAATTACAATCGATGACTGCTTTTATCATGACCATTCCAGGAATCCCTATAGTATATTATGGAGATGAAATAGGAATGGTTGGTGCCGGGGATCCTGATAACAGAAGACCAATGAGATTTAGTGATTTAAATAATAAAGAAACAGCTACTAAAGAAACTTGTGCCAGATTAGCCTCTTTACGGAAAAGCCATATGGCCTTGTTGTATGGCAACTTCAATATAATTAAGTCAGATAAAGAAGCACTGGTATATTCAAGAGACTATCTCAATGACCATGTATGGGTAGCATTTAATACTTCAGATAGTGCTTATAATCTGGAAATAAATGTGCCTGCTGACCAATCAGTTAAGTTGGAGAGCTTTCCAAAAACAAATGTCAAAGTCAGGGGTAATAAGCTAGTCTTTTCTATACCTTCACATGGATTTGAAATCATATATTTATAATAAGAAAACAGCCCGGGTAATGTCTAAATATATATTCCTTTCTTTCATTATTCATTTAGTATTAAATACATCCCTGATGGCACAAACCAAAGACCAGCCTATTAGAATTTACCCTGATTGGGTAGACCAGGCTACTATATATGAAGTCAATCTCCGACAATATACTCCTGAAGGTACCATAAAAGCATTTTTACCTCATATTGACAGGTTGGCTGATATGGGCATTAAAATACTATGGTTTATGCCTGTTAATCCTATAGGAGTTAAAAACAGGAAAGGCAGCCTGGGTAGTTATTATTCAGTTAGTGATTATACCGCTATCAATCCAGAGTTTGGTACGCTTAAAGATTTCAAGAAACTGGTTAATGAATGCCACAAGAAAGGCATGAAAGTAATGATTGACTGGGTAGCCAATCATACTTCCCAGGACCATCCCTGGATAAAGGAACATCCTGACTGGTATTTCTTTGACAGTACCGGTAAAGTGCTACCACCTAAAGGCACAGACTGGTGGGATGTAGCGGATCTTAATTTTGATAAGCCAGAACTAAGAAAAGCTATGAAAGATGCAATGAAGTTTTGGGTAAAAAACTATGATATAGATGGCTACCGATGTGATGTAGCGGGATGGGTACCATTAGATTTTTGGAACGAGACCCGACAAGAACTCAATAAAATAAAGAATGTATTCATGTTAGCAGAATGGGAAGATGCTACTGCTTTTTCTGCTTTTGATATGATCTATGGCTGGGAGCTACATCATCTATTAGGGAAAATAGCCACCGGTGAAAAGAAACTGACTGCTCTTGATGACTATCAAAAAGCATACAAAGAAAAGAATCCACCCCAGGCTATAGACATGTATTTTGTTACCAATCATGACGAGAACTCCTGGAACGGTACTATCAAAGAGAAGTTTGGAGTTTTGAGTGAGGCATTTACCGCATTTAGTTTCCTGTGGGACGGAATGCCTTTAATATACACCGGACAAGAATCGGACTTAAACCGAAGGCTCCCTTTCTTTGAAAAGGACCAGATTAGTTGGGATGGATACCCTAAAGCTGATTATTATACAAAATTAATTAAATTAAAAGCTAACAATAAAGCCCTGGCTAATGGTATTTATGGATCGAGGCCTGAAAGGATAAAAACGCCTACTGATGATGCTATCTATGCTTTCAAAAGAGTTAAAAACGATGATGCTTTGATTTTTATAATGAACTGTTCGGGTAATCAGACAGAAGTGTCATTTGATCCGGGCATAAATGCTGCAGTATTTACCAATGTATTGACAGATGATAAATTCAATATAATAAAAGGTATCAATAAAATTGCACTTCCTGCATTTGGGTATCTTATATTAACAAAGAAATAAAAGTCAAATCATGAAAACAAGCACTAGTACTAAACCAATATTAAGCTTCTGGCAAATATGGAACATGAGTTTTGGCTTTCTGGGTATCCAGTTTGGTTGGGCATTGCAGATGGCCAATATGGGCCCTATTTATGAATATTTAGGTGCAAAAGTTGATCAGATACCCATCCTGTTCCTTGCTGCTCCATTAACAGGACTAATTGTACAACCACTTATAGGTTATATGAGTGACAGAACCTGGCACCCTAAATTTGGAAGAAGAAGGCCTTATTTTCTGGTTGGAGCTATATTGAGTACCTTATGTTTATTCCTAATGCCTAACTCATCAGCCTTATGGATGGCAGCAGGACTTTTATGGATATTAGATTCCTCCATCAATATCAGTATGGAACCATTCAGAGCCTTTGTAGCCGACATACTTCCGGAGAAGCAAAGAACAATGGGATTTGCCATGCAAAGCTTATTTATCGGGTTGGGATCAGTAATAGCTTCTGCTTTACCCTGGCTAATGACACATTGGTTTAATGTGGTAAATACTCATAGTGGGGGTATACCGGAAAGTGTGAAATACTCTTTTTATATAGGTGCTGTGGCATTTATAACGGCAGTATTGTATACCATTTTTACTACAAAAGAATACCCACCTGCCGACATAAACTTTAAAGAAAAGATAAAGGAATCCAATAAAGGATTTGGTGGTGGAGCAAGAGAAATCATATTGGCTATACAAAATATGCCGGCAAAGATGAAGAAGCTGGCTTTGGTTCAGTTCTTTACATGGCCAGGCTTATTTTTGATGTGGTTTTATTATTCTTCAGCTGTGGCGAGAAGTGTATTTGGTGCTACATCAGAAAAAGATCCATTATATACATCCGGAATTGAATTTGCTGGACTAACCCTGTCTTATTATAATCTGGTTACCTTTATTTTTGCCTTAGC
>Ga0193744_1000139_pt1 | contig 24519 bp, 23 predicted proteins | sample L1a1metaG_FD_143056 | JGI IMG/M metagenome (GOLD analysis project Ga0193744, IMG submission 143056) | Soil microbial communities from a riparian zone of the East river system, Colorado, United States - L1a1 | ecosystem: Environmental > Terrestrial > Soil > Riparian zone | place: USA: East River...
TTGGAGTCTGCAACTCGACTCCATGAAGCCGGAATCGCTAGTAATGCCGTATCAGCTACGACGGCGTGAATACGTTCCCGGGCCTTGTACACACCGCCCGTCACATCATGGAAGTTACTTGTACCCGAAGTAGGTGCGCCAACCAGCAATGGAAGCAGCCTCCGAAGGTATGAGTGGTAACTGGGATGAAGTCGTAACAAGGTAGCCGTAGGGGAACCTGCGGCTGGATCACCTCCTTTCTAAGGAGAATGAGGCATTTCAGATTGAAGATCTCAGATTGACGATTTGAATATGCTTTCATAGGTCGACGGCTAAGACCGACCCCGAAGCAATTCGGGGTTCGGAGATGCCGTTAAGCCCTTGGAATCGAAAGAAACCAAGGCTTGAAGAACTCTGAAACGGTAACGCACAATTCAGTCTTTGCTGCAAATATGAGACAATGCCGGTTGGCCCAAGCCGTCCGGCATTTTTCGTTTTTGTTACCAAGGAGCGGCGGTTTGCAACCGCCGACCTAAACCAACGGCGGTTGCAAACCGCCGCTCCTTGAGGCGCAATCTGCGGATCCGTCCCGGGTAGGGTGGGCGTCTCGCGATCACGAACTTTAAAGCTTGTTTTGGCAAGATGCCAAAACCGGCGGGCGAGACGCCCACCCTACCCGGGAGATTGCAATCCTCAATCTGCCATCTACAATCTGAAATCTGAAATCTGCAATCAGTCGGGGGCATAGCTCAGTTGGTAGAGCGCCAGCTTTGCAAGCTGGATGTCAGGGGTTCGAATCCCCTTGCCTCCAGACCTCCGCTTGGAGCGCAGCGACAAGCGAGGTCTGCCACGCCGGAGTATGCGGAGGCGGGCTTTGTCTAGAAAGTCTTTCCGTGACGGGTATCTCGAAACTGAGTCGGGCCGCGAGTTTGCCCGCCGCCGCTTGGGGACTATTTCGTGGAGCCGCGTTTGGAAACCGCAGATTGTTTAAGTCGGCTCTGTGGCCACGGCCCTGTGGGCCGTCCCATTCTCGTTATCGGATCTTCACTCACGCGGCCCGCAGGCCGCGACTACAGCGGACTACGGCTTCACTTTCGTAAGATCGGCGCGGTTCAGATCCAGGTCGTGCTGAGGGATCACTTTGATGTCCTGGAAATCCTTCTTCAACGCCTCCATGAAAGCCGGGGCCTTGCCGACGACAATAAGGCTCGGAGGTGTGTCGAAATATTTCGCGGCAAACGCGGTCACATCGTTGGTCGTGATGGCGTTGATCGTTGGCATGAATTTGTTCAGCGTATCCATCGGACGATCGTAGGTGACGAGCGACGCCACCTGGCTGACGAAGCCTCGATTCGTTTCCAAGTTGCGCGCATAGGCGCCGGTCAGCATCGCCTGCCGCGACTTCAACTCTTTGCCTTCCACGGGTTCCGTGTTCAGACGCTTCAGTTCAATTTGCAATAATCGCGCCACTTCCGGGGCCGATTCATTCTTGGTCTGGGCCGAGGCAAAAAAAGATCCGCCGCTGCGGCGAGAATCCATCGCACTCCTGACTCCGTAACTCAGGCCGCGCTTGATCCGGATCTCGCGATTCAAGCGAGAAACGAAGCCTTGCCCGAGCGCGGCATTCGCGACCAAGCCCGCGTAATAATCCGGCGAATCCCGCTTGATGCTTGGTTTCGCAACCGTGACCGAAGCTTGACCCGCTTGGGGTAAATCGATGACCACGTTCGCCGGTTTCCAATCGGTCGCAGTCACGCGCAGCGGTTCTTTGCTGGCCGATTGATTCGTCTTCCAGGATCCGAAAAATTGCTGCGCGTATCTCTTCCCGTCCTCGAGCGTGAGATTTCCCGAAAGAATGAGGGTGGCATTATCGGGAGTGAAATAAGCCTGGTAAAGTTTCACGATGTCCTCGCGGTTGATCGCCTGAACAGTTTCGGGTGTGCCGCCGGCGGCATGTCCGTACTCGCCCTCACCAAAAATCACGCGCTCGGTCACGTACCGTCCGATCGGGCCCGGTTGCTCCAACACCACCCGCAAACCGTCGAGCGTTTGGTTTTTGAGCCGGTCGATCTCTTCCTGCTTGAAAGCCGGATGCAGGATCACGTCCGCGAGAATAGCCAGAGCCGCTTCAGCCTTATCGGACATCACGACGATCCCCGCGCTGGCAGCGTCCCAGCGTGCGCCCGAGTCGATCGCGCCTCCGAGCGATTCCATCGCGCTGGCAATTTGCGGCGCGGATTTCGTTTCGGTTCCTCTGGTTAAAAGAGAGCCGGTCATGCTGGCGCAGCCGGCGCGATCTTTGGGATCGGTCTCCGCGCCATTACGCACAAGCAGCTCGGCCGCGAGCAACGGTAACCCTGGCCGCTCGACCACAATCACGCGCACGCCATTCTCGAGCCTGGTTTCCTTCGGCTGCGAGAAAATGACCTCGTGAGGTTCCGACGGCGCAGGCGGCGCGTCGACTCCGCCGATGGCGAAGGCCCTGCTGGCCATTGCGAAAAAGGCAATTCCTAAAGTCGAAACAAGGCGGGAGTTCATCAGGACTTTTTCTTCTCGCCGGGCGCGGATTTCATCGATTCGGGCAGGTACTCGATCACGACCTTCTTTTTGCCAGAGATATATTTGTTTAAGACTTCCCGGATTTGCACGGCGGTGACTGCCTGCACTTTTGCGAGAGCTGTGTTCACGTGTGCGGCGTCGCCGTAAACCACCGCCGCTTCCCCGAGCGCGCTCGCCTTGCCGTTGGTAGTTTCCAGTTCCAATAGTTTCGAAGTAAGATAACGGTTCTTCGCTTTTTCCAGCTCCGCTTCCGTCACGCCTTGCTTGAGCACGCTGTCGATCTGGTCGCTGAGCATCTTCTCCGCCTCCGCGATCGGCTTGCCGCTGGCCAGAATCGCGCGGAAAATCAGCACGCCCAAATCTTCCCGCAGATCGGCGTTGCACGAGACGGTTTGCGCAAGCTGCTTTTCGTAAACCATCGAGCGGTAGAGCCGCGACGATTCCCCGCCCGCGAGAATCTCCTCAGCCAGTTCCAGCGCCGGCGCGTCGCTGCTGCGAATGGAGGGTGCGAGATAGGTGAAGGCAATTGCCGGCAGCGGAGCTTTCGGCGTGTAGGAGGTCTCGACCTTGTCGTTCTTCCGCGGCGGTTCCTTGACCGTCACGCGAGGAATTTTTTCGGACGGTTTCGCGACCGGTCCGAAATACTTTTGGATCCAGCCGTCGAGCTCTTCCTGTTTGAAATCGCCCACCACGATGAGAGTGGCGTTATCCGGCCGGTAAAAGGTGGCGTGAAAGGCGCGCACTTCCGGAAGTTTCGAGGCGTCGAGTTCGGCGATGTTGCCGATCCCGGGCCGCTTGTAGGGATGAACCGCGAACGATTTCCGGTCAGCGTCGAGATAGAAGTCTCCGTACGGGTTCGCCAGGATTCGCTGACGGTATTCTTCTTTCACTACATCCCGCTCTGAAGTGAAGTTCGGATCATTCAGGGCCAGAGCCGACATCCGTTCCGCCTCGGCCCACAAGATGGGGTGGAGATAATTCGACGGTACCGTTTCGTGATAAACGGTCACGTCTTCCGCGGTGTAGGCATTATTTTCACCGCCGATATTCTCAGTCAATTGGTCGAACGTGTCCTCCGCCAGGTGCTCGTTCCCCTTGAACATCATGTGCTCGAAAAGATGGGCGAAGCCACTGCGCCCGTTTGGATCGTCCTTCGAGCCGACGTGATACCAAACCTGGACGGCCACGGTCGGACCGGAATGATCTTCAACCGTGTAAATCTGGAGGCCGTTCGGCAACGTGGTGTGCTTGAATGGAAGCGGCGGAATGGTGACGGCCCGCTTCGGCGCTGGGCTTTCGGCGGAAAAAAGCGCGGGCGCGAAAGCGAAACAAAGAAGAGCCGCGGCGAAGAAACCTTTCACAGAGTGCGACCATCCCACGCGAAACTATCCGCGCAACGAGAATCGGTCGATTTTGCGCTGCGCTTCGGAGCGCATGTTCGCCGACAACGCAATTCTCGCCGGATGCGAGAGAATGGGCCTGGCTGGGCTCGAACCAGCGACCCTGCGCTTATCAAGCGCATGCTCTAACCAACTGAGCTACAGGCCCGACGCTGCGGCTTCGCCGCGGAGGGGAATAGTGATTGGTGATCCGTGATTGGTCAAGCGGGGGCGGGCCATCCTTATTTCGGATTTCGGAGACCGGATTTCGGAAAGCCGGCGAGCGCGCAAATCGCGAGACCAATGAAAGCCCCGCAGCAGTCAATGGCGACATCCTGCGCGGCGCCCGTTCTCGAGGGAACATAGGATTGATGGAATTCATCGAACGCCGCGTAAACGGCGGCGATGACAAATGAGAGAACGCCGGCGTGCCGAAGGTTGGTTTGGCCCAAACGCAACGCGCGGTAGAGAAGGGCCGCCAGAATCGCGTACTCCGTAAGATGCGCGCATTTGCGAACGACAAGTTGGACGGCGGCGATGGTCGCCTCCGCGATATCGGGCGCGAACCACCGAAGAAACGGGCCGATGAATCGCGAAGTGTGCTCAGCCGAGAGCAGGTCGGTGGAACCGACGAAAATGAAAATCATCCAGAGCAGAACCGGCAGCCAATATTTCAGAAAAGACCGAACGTTCATTGCGCGTTAAAGCTTGTAGTCGGGAGGTGAGTTTGCAAAGCGCATCGACTCGCGAATTGTAGGGCGTCTGTGTCAGACGCCGAATCCGCGGCGTTTCACAGAAACGCCCTACAAACATGACCAAAGCCAAGCTCACTCAACCGCTGGTCTTCGAGCCTCTCTTTATGGCGCGAGTTTGGGGCGGGCGGCGCCTGGAGTCTCTCTACGGGAAGCGATTGCCGCCGGCGGCGCTCATCGGTGAGTCGTGGGAAATTGTCGACCGCCCCGAAGCGCAAAGCGTGGTGCACGAGGGCCCATTGCGCGGGCGGACCCTGCACAATCTGTGGTGCAAACATCGGGAGGCAATTTTCGGCGATGTGCCGGACGCGCCACGCTTTCCCATTCTGGCAAAGTTGCTCGACGCGCAGGAAAATCTTTCGCTGCAAGTCCATCCCCCTCCAAAGCTCGCCGCGGAGCTCGGCGGTGAACCAAAATCGGAGCTGTGGTACGTCGCCGACGCAGCTCCGGCCGCGCGGCTCTTCGTCGGCCTCAAGAAAAGCTCCTCGCGCGCGGCTTTCGAAAAGGCGATCAAGGAAGAAACACTCGAAACGCATCTTCACTCGATTAGCGTGAAGACCGGGGACGCGATTTTTCTGCCGAGCGGCCGATTGCATTCGCTGGGCGCGGGCAACGTGATCGTTGAGATCCAGCAAAACAGCGACACTACCTATCGCGTTTACGATTGGGACCGGGTCAAGAAAGGGGGCGCGCCGAGAACGATGCACATCGAGCAGGCGTTGCGCTGCATCGATTTTACCGATCGGGAAGCGTCCTTACTGAAACTAGAAGGAGAAGCACTCGTTAGGCACGAGATGTTCGATGTGGAAAAATGGTTGCTGGATCAGCCGCGCGAGATCGCTTCAAGCGGAAGCTTTGCGATTGTCGTCTGCCTCACCGGCTCGATCCGATGCGCGGGCAGGCAATTCGAGCCCGGGGATTTTTTTCTCGTGCCGGCAAACCTGGCGGAACGCGCCGTGGAACCTATCAGCGACGATGTTTCGCTGCTGCGAGTGACGATATCGAGGCCACTAGCCTTGTAGCGGCGGTCTATAACCGTCGAACAAGTTCTATTGCCGCTCGATTTCGGCGGTCATAGACCGCCGCTACAGGTCTAGATATGCAACCCGGCGGAGCGAGATCCAGCGGGCGCGCCGGGCATCAACTGCACGCCGTTAATTTTCCACGAGTCGCCTTCTGCGATCAGGCTGTAGAGAAATGAGCGCACGGAACCGTTGGCGCTGCAAAAAAACACCTGCACGACTGCGGCTGATCCGTTGATTTTCACCAAACCGAACTCGATCCGTTGTGCGTTCGTCATGTCGCCGTAATCGCGGCGAATCATCGCTTCAAATTGCGGCATGGTGAATTTTTCCTGGACCTCTCTCGCGGCGTGCCGGTAGGCGCTCGAATAGTCTGCTGCGCGAAAAGCAGTGAGTTGCTTCTCGACGACGGAGAAGAGGACATGGGGCGCGGGAGACGGGACTTGCGAGCGCACGTGCTGGGTCACAAAAATCGCTGACGCGCACAATGATAAGAAAAAGAACAAGAGCGATGCTTTGATCGTTCGCGTCATTGGGAATGAAACCTTATCAGACGCGTCAATAGCACTCATGCTCGTGGTTGCTGGCGGTCGTCATCTTCCCCTGTAGCCGCCGCCCTGTGGGCGGCGTGAGGGCAGCGTGAGTCGGTTCCCAACGCTTCGCATAGCGAAGGGGCTACAGGAAATCGCAGACGATTCTAGCACGATTACGACGGCGAAGCCGCGGCCAGACGTCGAAGATACTGAAAGGAGTAGAGGCCGGTGCTATGACCATCAGCCCAGCGTGGCTGGACGGCATAGCCGCCAACGAATTGCCACCCGCTGAGGTCGAAACTCTGCGCCGTGTAAGTCACACTCGGCCGCGCGATATGGCCGAGCACGTCCGGCTCACCACCACAAGTCGCGCAGGGACAAGCGCGGCGCAGGCGCTCGAGTGGGAAGTAAGATTCTTCGCCATCACTCCATTGCAGAGCGAGCTCGTTCCCGATGAGTTGCGCGTTCTTTAATTCAAGAGGCATCGGAGCGATGAAAGATAGTGGCGCATGGCGGAATCTTCAAAAGGAAGGGGGCGCTTTCCAAATCGCCCGTTTTTGGTCGGCGGTTTGGAAACCGCCTTGGCCTTCGTTAGAATCTCAATCGCCCGGTTCGGATGCGGCCTCCGCCCTCTGCCGCAACGGCGTTCGCTTCCCAAATATCGCAGTGCCAACGCGCACGAGCGTCGCACCCTCTTCGATCGCAACCAGAAAGTCACCGCTCATTCCCATGGAAAGCTGCGGCAACTTCGCGCCGAACTCCTCTTCGAACTGGTTTCGCAACTCGCGTAGCGCGACGAAATACTGGCGCGACGTCTCGGCCTCGGGCGCAAGGGGCGGAATGGTCATCAACCCCTCGATCGTCAGCCGCGGAAGAGCGAGCAGCGTTTCCATTCCGGCACGAAGGTCGCCCGGCCCGAACCCGATCTTGCTCCCCTCGCCCGCGACGTTCACCTCAAGCAAAATTCGCGGATGCAAACCTTCTTCGGCCGCGATCCGATTCATATCTCGGGCCAGTTCGATGGAGTCCACGCTATGGAAGAGCTCGAAGAGCGGCAGCGCGTGGCGGACCTTGTTCTTCTGGAGCCGCCCGACAAAATGCCAGCGGGCCGTTGAGGGCAGCAGCGGGATTTTGGCGCGCGCTTCCTGCACGCGGCTTTCGCCAAAAATTTCCTGACCCGCGTCGAGCGCGGCACGGATTTTTTCGGCCTCGTGGGTTTTCGAGATCGCAACCAGCACAATGTCGTCGAGAGAGCGCCCGCTCTTTTTCGCAGCGTCCTCAATCTGCGACCTAACCTGCTCGAGGTTTTCGGCGACGGGCTCCATCAATGAAGCTTCCACCTTCGCTTCCGGGCGGCAAGGCTCTGCTGTAGCCACGGCGCTCTGTCGCCGTGCCGACTAAACGCCCCGACAGAGCGGGGCGGCTACAGCGTTCTGACTATTTATCTGGCAAACGCCGCGGTTCTTGGGCAGAACAGGCCCATCATGAAAAGCTTGTCACTTATTTTTGCCGTCACCCTGGCTTTTGTTTGCTCGGATTTGTTTGCCCAAAGCAAAATCGACTTACAGCCCAGCGATACCATCATCAGCATTCTGCAACGTAACACTGGCCAAACGGTCGAATTGCGGATGAAGTCCGGCGAGAAGATCGGCGGGAAAGTCGAGAAAGTCGGTGACAAGCTCGTTCATCTTTCACAGTTGACCGGCGCGGAATTCTTCGACGCCGCGGTCGATACCGCGGATGTGGCCGCCGTCATCGTTCGGACGAAGACCAAGTAATCCGCGACATCTTTCCACGGAGCGGCGGTTTACAAACATTTCGCAATCGCCGCCTGGAGCCGCCGCCCTGTGGGCGGCGCAGCTACGGGACACAGGAACATGCGTGGCTCGCGCTTCGCACAGCGAAGCGGCTACAGCAAGCAATCCCGCGACCCGCAACATTGACAAGCTGACTCTTTTCTTTACCTCACTCGCATGAGGAACGCTGAGCCGCCTTCGCCCGTCTTATTTTTCGATACCTTAACCGCGTACCAAAATACTGCGGCGCTCAAGGCAGCGTTGGAATTGAAATTGTTTACCGCAATCGGGCAATCACGCGCGACAGCGAAAGAGCTGGCGACGGAATGCGGCGCGGCTGAGAGAGGAGTCCGCATTCTTTCCGACTATCTGACGATCCTCGGTTTTCTCGAAAAGGATGGAGAGCGTTATTCGCTCACGCGTGATTCGACCACGTTTCTCGACGAAAAATCTCCCGCCTACGCGGGCGGGGCCGCAGCGTTTCTTCTTTCCCCCACGATTCGTGGCGCGTTCGATGAACTGGCTGCCGCGGTCCGCCAAGGCGGCACCGCTCAATCGCGCGAGGGCACGATGGCGCCCGATCATCCGGTCTGGATAGATTTTGCGCGCGGGATGGCGCCGATGATGACACCTCCGGCGCAACTGCTCGCAGGATTGCTCCCGCTCGACGCCACGCGGCCATCGCGGATTCTCGACATCGCCGCAGGGCACGGGGTTTACGGAATCGCGGTCGCACAGAAAAATCCACGGGCGGAGCTTGTGGCACTCGATTGGGGACCGGTCTTAGAGGTGGCGCGCGAAAACGCAAACAGCGCCGGGCTGGCGGAGCGCTTCAGCACAATTACCGGCAGCGCCTTCGAGGTCGACCTGGGAGAAAATTACGACGTCGTTCTCGTGCCGAATTTTCTGCATCATTTCGATTTGCCCACCTGCGTCACTTTTCTGAAGCGGGTCCATGCTGCGCTCCGCCCTGGCGGGTGCGTTGCGGTAGTCGAGATTGTTCCCAATCCCGATCGTGTCACGCCGCCGGATCCCGCCAGCTTCAGCCTCGTCATGCTGGCCACCACGGCCGCAGGCGATGCCTACACCCTTGAAGAACTAGAGGAGATGCTGAGCAATGCTGGATTTAACGAAGCGCGGCAACATCCATTGCCGCCTTCCGTCGCGACGGCGGTGATCGCGACGAAATAGTTGCGGGAAAGAATAAGGGGGGCGGACGTCTGGAGTTCTTTGGCGATCCTTGAGGGCAAATTTGTTCTTGATTGAAAGGCCGCTTCTTTCTATTCAGGAACCCATTCGGAAGGAACGAGGCTGTCTCGTTTCCACCCCGGAAGCACAGTTACAATCCCACGTAAAATCGCCACCATATGTCCCAGTCCTCCACCAAAGTAGTTCCCATCGGTCCCAAAATCTGCAAACCGTTCCTTCTGAACGTAATGGTCTTTAGTCCTGAGGCCGGGTTCAAGTTTGAGGTTAGTGTGGAACGCGACTGCACGCCCACCGCCGATGCCATCTGGAAAATAGTTTTCGACCTATCCAAGGTGGTCGCCGGCAGCCCGGATGTCCTCCTGGTTCACGTCTCGTACACGTCCGGCACTCCGGTGGAACAGCAGAACGTGCAAAATATGGTCTCCGGAGTGAGTCAGGCCCAGGCGAACGTTCTCGTCAATCAGGTCTACCCTGCGACTAAAGCTGTCGTTGACAATCAGAATCCAACGAGCGCACAGAAACAAGCGATCCACGACGCGCTGTCTCAGGTAGTCAATATCGATGCCAGCTAGCGCGTCCCGCGCTTCCGGCCCCGGGACGGACTTGGGTAGCCTTTCTCGTATCTGTGAAATACCTCGTTCCGTTCGCTGCTTCAGCTAAGGCCGGCAAGAAACAGTGGCGGTTACTTTACCTTATCCTTCTGCTGCTGCCGCGGTTGGGCCTCGGCCAGGATGCCGCCCCGGTTAATCTGGACTTCAGTCCGCAAAAGGAAACTAACCGCCAGAATCATCGGGAGGTAGCGGCGGCCGCGAAACAGCGCGGAGTCTATAATTTGCGCGTTCGGTATGTGAAGGTGGAAGGCCGATGGTTCGGCCGCCTCCCGTTACCGCTGGCTGCCGGTGACCCTCTTACTCAGGACAAACTATCAGCCTCGTTGAACGCGCTGAAGGAGGCGATCACCTCCAGCTCGAATATGAGCTACGGCTTGCGTTCGAAAGGCGAAGTAGCTGTGCTCTATATTGACGTTAACTACGACACAACTCCCGCAGATGGGACGGTCGGAGTTACCTTCCGCCCCTACTACCTTGATATCGCGCTCGTGCAGGTTGGGAACAATGTGCTCCCGATCCCCCGCTCTCCCTGGCCCACATTGTATCAAAACGTGCCGGAGCCGTTGCTCGTGCTTAATCCCACTATTGGCCTTTCCTACGACCGGGCCTTTGGCTCCGCTATCTCCGCCAGCTTCGGTGGCGATCTCTTGCCTCTTTTTCGCGGCAACAACACTCCCGGGGCAGGTTCTCATCTCGACGTGCGCGCAGAAGGCACAAAGTCATTGGAAGAATCCTTCTATCGCGCCGATGCAGGTCTTAGCTTCAGTCTCCAGCGCCAGAACTCTGTTCTGCAAACGTTCTCCTTCTCCGCTGACTTCAATGGTATCAAGGAGCCACTCGGCGGCGATGAGCACACCCGTAATGCTGGCGTGGCCAGCCTCGGCCTGAAGTTAAAGGTAGCACCCGCTACCCGCCTTTCCATCGACGCCGGTTACCGGCGCGCCAGCGATAGCTTCGTCGATGCCGGCACCGCGCTCGAGACCAACACTACTACTGACGAACAGACCGCCCGGCTTCTACTCGACTCCGTCCCGCCTTCCATCAACGGCTTCTTGCGCGCGGCCTTTTGGGAAGAAAGCGGATGGCAAAACAACGATTCCTATCAGCGCTTCGTTGGCCGAGCCGGGTATGAAAAGGAAATCGCGATAGCTCCGAATCAGACCATCGGAATAGAAATCGTGGCCAGCGGCGGGTCGGCGTCCGGTAACTCACCCAGCTACGCGCGTTTCTTTGGCGGTAACGCGCCCGGGCAATTTCTCTACGACAACCCGAACTCGACTAACCTGAGGAACATGCCATCCGGGCCGATCATCCGAAGTTTTGGAGAGAACGCGGTGGGCTTGCGCGCGGCGAACGGCAGAATAGTCGGCGGGGACACCTTCTGGAGCGTGAACCTGAACGTTACCTTCCCTATTCCAGCGTGGTCGATGCCGTTGATTCCGAACGAGCTCACCGATATCCCCGACAAGGATGGTAATCCGATGTCGGTCAAGCAACTGCTGACAAACCAGATCGACATTACCGGCCCGAGTATGCTCGCGGCAGTCCTACAAGGACAAGGCTTGAGCGCAACCGAGGCGGCACGGCAAGCCAAGCAGATCCTCGGCGAAGTAACGCCGGCCGCCCGCTTCATCATCAATGACGCCAACCTCTACTCGATCAAACCGCTTCTGATGGTGGACGCTGCTGGCATGTCCGGCCAGGGCGGATCGAGCGAAACCTGGCTGGCCGTGGGCGGTGGGGTTCAGCTAACCGTGGTCACGGCGAAGTTTGAAGCCGGCTATATGCGCACCCTATCTGGTCCGACCTTCGGCCAGGAAGGCAATGCTTTCGTCAGGCTCGTTTTCCAGAACTTGTTTTGAAGCCGGTCTTCCAGCTACTTCTTCGTGCTATCGATGTAAGCCATCACCTGCTCCTCGAGAATCTCGAGAGGTAACGCGCCATTCTTGAGCACGGTGTCGTGGAATTCGCGCTGGTCGAACTTCGCGCCTAACTCTGTTTGCGCGCGCATGCGCAGTTCCTGGAACTTCAGCATTCCCACCTTGTAGGCGCACGCTTGTCCGGGATTGACGATGTAACGCTCGATCTCCGCAGTTACTTCCTTCTCGCCCATCCCAGTCTTCTCTCGCATGTAACCGATCGCCTGTTCGCGCGTCCACCGCTTCGCGTGAATTCCCGTATCCACGACCAGCCGCACCGCGCGGAAGAGCTCGGCCTGCAAACGTCCCAGATCGCCGAATGGATCGCCCTCGTACCATCCCGCCTGCTTGGCCAGCCATTCCGTGTAAAGGGCCCAGCCTTCTTGATAGGCGGTAAAGGGAATGAGCTTGCGAAACTGCGGAAGTCCCTTCAGTTCCTGCGCAGTGGAAATCTGCCAGTGATGCCCTGGCACTCCTTCGTGGTAAGCCAGTGTCGGCATGGACCATTTCGAAATTTCGGTCATGTCGCGAAGGTTCGCATAGAACACACCCGGGCGCGTCCCGTCCATCGCCGCTCCTTGATAGTAGGCGCCCGGTCCCGTCGCTTGCTTGAACTCCGGCACGCGACGCACTTCGATCTTCGCCTTCGGCAAAGTCTTGAATAGCTCTCGGCAACGTTCGGTCGCCTGTGTGATCAGGCGGGTGTATTCCGCCAGCGCATCCGCGCGTCCCTGATCGTCATTGGAGAAATGGAACTTCGGGTCCTTCCCCAGCGCCTCCATCGAATCGCCAATGGTGCGACCGCTAAATCCATTCGCGTCCAGGATGCTGCGCATCTCCGCTTCGATCCTTGCTACCTCGCGAATGCCGAGATCGTGCACCTCTTGCGGCGGAAGCGTGGTGGTCGTGTTCTTGCGCAACGAGTAGGCGTAAAAGGCGTCTCCATCGGGCAGCTTCCACACTCCGTCATCGGTCGTGGTCTTGGGCAGGACGCCGGTGAAATAATCGATGAGTTTTTGGTAGGCCGGATAAACGCGGGTCGTGATCGCCGCCTCCGCCCGGTTTTGAAAATCCGCGCGTTGCGCGTCAGTCAGGTCCTTGATCTTCACAGCGCGGCTCTTGAACGAGGTCGCCAGAATATTTTCCGCGGCCGGTTGCGCCACAAAGTCATTCATCTCTTTGAGAACTTCTTCGACCACGAAACGCGGCGGCAGAATCTGCTTTTGTTCGCGCACCCGAAGGCTCTCGAGCAGTTGGTCGAATTTGGTCGAGACCGCGCCCAGGCGTTGGAGGTAGTATTCGCAATCCCGCGGTGTCCCGAGCCGGTGAATGTTCGCCATGAACGAAGGGAATTCGTTCTGCGCCCCGAAAAGCTGGTTTACCGGATAGTTATGCCATTGATACTTTTCACCCTCGATCTCCCGGTCGATGTACCAATCGAGGATGTGAGTGGAAAGCCGCTGCGACGGTGTCTGACGATCGATCGAATACGCACGCAGGTCTGCCAGGTTTTGGCGCGCCCGATCGAAATAGCGCTGCTGATGAGCGGGCGACGCGTCGCCGAGCTTGCCATTGTGAGCCGTGATCCCAAACTGCTCGACCAATCCGAGCGACGAGAGCAGCTCCGGCTCCTCGAAGACCACCTGCGCGAACACTTTCTCGTAGAAGAGATTCAAGCTCCAAGGCCGGAACCAGATGAGATTGACCAGGAAGATGGCTGCCACGACCAGCAACAACGCCACGATTCGCAGCAGCCACTTCAGCGTTTTTCGGAACATAGGGAAGTGTTGCCTTCCCTACCCCGTCCCGGTCAAATCCAAACTTCGTGCAGTTTGCCCCGAAGCTCTCCTTCAAAGAATCGGGGCGGATACGTCGGGACTTGCGCCCATCGTCCATCCCTTATGCCTTCCCTGGCACCACAAACGAAACGACTTCGTGCGCTTCGCGATGATTCGTCCAGAAAACTTTACCGTCGAAAGCAAGCGATCGGCATTGGAACGGCACCCGCGCGAGTTCTTCTACGCGTGGAGTTTCTTCTTTTGGATCGAGCCGCGCGATGCGCCAGTCGCCTTCGCCTTGTTCGGTCCCGCGGATGACGTAGATCAAGCCGTTGACGAAGACGTGACCGCATATTTCAGCGCCCACGTCGATAACTCTCAGGATGTTACCTGCCGCATCGAGCCTAAGGATGCGATACTTATACCACTGGCTCAGATAAAGGTGGTTGCCATCGTAGCTGAGGTACGAGCCAGTCAGATCAGGGCAAGCGATGCGCTCGGCTTCCGAGAACCCCTTTCCGATAACGTATCGGCGCAGGTAGCGATCGTCTTCGGGATCTTCACCGATGGTGAACCAAAGATCATCTCCTTTGGAAGTGGCGGCCCATGGAATCCCGGGGGCATCCGTTTCTTCGAGCACCGTCCAGGCGCTCGGATCCATCCTATAGATGCGGCGCTTATCGCGTGAGCCGATCCACAATTCTTCATGGCGCCAGGCCAGGGCCTGAGGTGTTGGCGTCGGGGATTGAAGACGACGACGCTCGTGGATAAGCGGGAGTTCTTGGGTCATATGCGATCTCGGTTCAGCCTTTATCGTTCGGCGTTTTTAGTATTCGGTGATGGCGTCGTCAGGATAACAATAAAGCCAGCGCTCGCCGGGCTGCGCCGAGGCGATCACCGGATGACCGCTGGCGTGGGCGTGTTTGCTGGCATGGCGGTTAGGCGAGCTATCGCAACACAGAGTTACGCCGCATTCCTGACACGTCCGCAAGTGGACCCAGGGCGATCCGATCTTCACGCACTCTTCACACACGCGGTCCACCGGCGGTTTGACCGATGTAATGGCGCTCAAGTGCGCGCAAGCTCCTTCAATCATCTTAATTCACTTCTCCTTCAAATATTCATGTACGAACTGGACTGACATCGATCCTTCGCCCACGGCGGACGCCACGCGTTTGACCGAGCCGGACCTTACGTCTCCCGCGGCGAAGACGCCGGCGCGACTGGTCTCGAGCAGGAAGGGTTGCCGTTTCAGCTTCCATTGAGGCGAGTCGCCCAGCGTGATCCCGGTCCGCACAAAATGCTTGTCATCCTTCTCGATCTCGGGCGGGAGCCAGTCGGTGCGAGGCGTGGCGCCGATGAAGCTGAAGACGGCGGATGTTTTCAAGGTTTGCTTCTCGCCGGTCTGATTGTTTACAATTTCGACGGTGCTCAGGGAGTCGTCCCCCGACATGCGCACGACCAAGGTATTACGGAGAACTTCGATGTTAGGCGTATTCATAATCCGATGGGCGAGATAGGCGGACATACTTTTGCAAAGATCGTCGCCCCGGATGAGAAGGAGCACTTTGCGCGCGTTCTGGGAAAGGTAAACGGCGGCTTGACCGGCCGAGTTACCACCTCCTACCAGAACGACGTCTGAGTTGCGGCACATCTGGGCCTCATTAGGCGTAGCCGCGTAATAAACCCCGTTACCTTCGAAACGCTCGCAACCTTCCACGCCAAGACGGCGATACTCTGCGCCCGTGGCGATAAGGAGACACTTGGCGACTACTGTCTCGCCGCCTTCCAATCCGAGGACGGAGTAAACCTGGTCGAAGCTGAGCTTGATCACAGGCGTGGGGATGGAGACGCGCGCGCCGAATTTGTCCGCCTGAAGGACGGCGCGATCGGCCAGTTCGCTGCCAGTGATGCCGGTCGGGAATCCCAGATAGTTTTCGATTCGCATGCTGCTTCCCGCCTGCCCGCCCGGGGCAGTGCTTTCCAGGACCACCGTATTCAATCCTTCCGAAGCGCCATAGACGGCAGCGGCCAGTCCCGCCGGTCCCGAACCGACGATGGCCAAATCGTAGACCGTTTGCTCGACGGGCCGGCGGATCCCGATCTCCTCGGCCAGCTCGCGGTTAGACGGATTACGCAGAAGCAGCATGCGCGCGCAGGCGACGATGGGCGTCTCGCTTTCGGTTACTCCAAACTGTTGGAGCAACTGGGCTACGGAAGGATCACCCTCCAAGTCCAACCAGGTAAAGAGCACACGGTTTTTCGTCAAAAAATCACGAATGCGAAAAGTATCTTTCGAATAGCGGGAACCGATCACACGCAGACCGGTGAAACCAGCCGACTCGCGCAGCAACTGGCGCCGCGCGATGAATGCTTGCAGGATAATGTCGCTCAGCCGCGGGTCCTGATTCAAAATCTCCCGCAAAGCCTTGTCCGATATTTCATAGACTTCGCAATCGGTCCGCGCGATCCCGGTGACGACGGCAGGATTGCCGGTAAGGTGATTAACGTCGCCCGTGAAACTTCCCGGGTGATGCACCACGATCGTCTTCGGCTGGTCGCCCGTTTCGTCGATAATCTCGACTTCACCGGACTTGACCACGAAGAACCTGAAGTCGCGATCACCGACGCGAAAGAGGGTTTCCCCGGCCCGAAACCTCCTCGTGGTCGCTCCAGCCCATCGCCCAAGTTCTGCGATCTGGGCTTCACTCAGCTTCGGGAACGCGACCGCGTCCAGAGTATTTTCCGCCATGTCTCGATTCCTCCGGCAACGATGAACGTTCTCGCAGCGCCGCCGATCAACTCTTCGGAAAATTCGGGTCGGCTTTCACTTCCAGGATTTGAGCGGTATGCCGCTTGTTGTGTGCGCCGTTGAAGATAATCCATTGATAGGCATCCATCGTTTTCAGAAAGGGATGGTCTCCGAAGTGGTTCCGCAAATCATCGTTCGTCCCAGTCAGGTAAGCGATCTCCTGGCCTCGGGTGTCGTCATACGCTTTCACGAGATCGGCGCGGGTCGCCCACCGGCCGGTCGGGCGGAGTTGCTCCGGCGCCTGAGCTTTTCTTGAACGATCGGGAATCATCGTCAGGATGGTCTCGTCCTTTCCTTGCGCTTCCGCGCGCTTTTCCGGAGCCGCCGGCGACTTCATGATCTTGCTGACCACTTGCCAGATCGTGTCTTCCGTCACCGCGATGTGCTCGGCTACTTCCGCGACCGACCAGCGATCGGGCGCCGACTTGAATTTCCATTGCGCGTCCGAAAGACCTTCAATCGCGGCCAGGAAATCCTTCTGCGTTTGCTTGAGGTAATCGACGGCGCGGTCGCGTTCCTCCTTGGTCAGACTGCCGGACGGCACCGCCGGCTTCGTGGGCTTTATCGGTGCGGGTGAGCTCTGTCCGCAGAGGTAAGTCGTTGAAAAGGCCACCGCGAGTAAAGCCAAAAAGATAGTTCTCATGATTCGACCCTAGCCTTCATTAGCCCTCCTTGGCAAAATTCTTTCGCGCACGATTTCCCCCCGGAGTGCGCGATAATGGCCTTCCCGATGGCGGGGCAAACAAGTCACAGGGCGGAGTCGCAGATCCCTCTTGCTGCTTAGACTTCCTCTCCTACTCTCGCCGGCCGTTCAAGCTCAGGGGCTGGCCACGAGTCAGAACAATTATTGATCGAGGTAGATGATAGCACCCTGCTCTTTCGCGTCCCGGCGACCCATTAAGGGCACAATGCGTCTCCAGTCGCGGAAGGCAATCCGCGCGCTAAGGTCAATAGAAGCGCGAAGTCCTCCGGGAGTGTTCATGGGAAATTCGGTCACCATGGAAAGCGGGTGGTCCAGGGCCAGTTCATGTTCCTCGGTGGGCGCGCGGAACGTCCAGTTCGCCCAATCTTCGTAGTTAGAACCAACTAGCAGGGGATACTCAATCGTTGACTCCACTCCTTTTTCGGCACCGAGAGTGGCTTTCACCGAGACACCGGGCACTTGCGCTTCCAAGGCGGGAGAGATTTTGCGGGTAAATTTCACCTCTTGCTTCCCCCCTTTCGTGGGCTTGATCTCCGTAACGAGAGCATGGGGAGTAAGATCGAGCCGAATGGTTAGAGAAACCCAGACGAACCGGCAGGCTGGATCGGGAGTCGACGCCAGGCGCAACCCGGTATGTGTACGCCAGACTCCGCCAGATTTTTCCCGCCGAGCATCCGTTTTCAAGAGGCGGAGATAGTTCTTTCGAGCGAGCAGGCGAAGGTCTTCGCTGAGATCCACCGCGGTGCCCCGCTCCTCGGCCGCGCTACTCAATTCTGCTTCATCGATTTCCAGGGGGCCGGCGAAAAGTTCGATGCCCGAGGCGGGTAACTGATTATCCATTGTCTTCCTTCTATCGCAGTGTCAATTGCGTTTCGTTTCCGAGTAATGAATCTCGTTGGGGCGGCGGCGCAATCATTTCCAATCGCCATGAAGAGTAAATGCAGCCCAATCCGTTAGCGATGGAAATTCACCGCGCACCGAGGCAATGGCCGAGCGGAGTGCGTCGGCCTTGGAAACGTGTGTGCCAGCATAGATGCCTTGATAGAAATCACGCATCAGCACTTCGGTGGGGCGTTCCCGCACTTCCCATTGACTGGAAAGGACGGAGGAGGCTCCGGCGCAAAGCAGGGCGGGAGTCAGACCCAACGCTTCGTCGCCGTGACGCCACCGGCTGCGTGCCGTGCGGCAACCACTCAGGGTGACGAGGTCGGCGCGCAGTCGTGTCTTATAGAAATCGAGCGCGGTCATTTGCTCGCCCCGAGCCAGCTTCAGGCTGCTATCCCAACCCGTTTCTCCCTCGGTGCCGTGGCCGACAAAATGGACTACATCCGCATCCGAGAGACGGTCGATGAAATTCCTCCGGGTAACGTCCGCATCAAGAACCGCATCTGTCTGGAGGAGGTTGGCGATGAAACCAGCCTCTTCCCGGGCGCGCGGCAGTTCATGCAGATCGCCTCCGGGCAGCGAACAGCCGAAGACCGCAGTCTTGGGCGATGCGCTCCCACGGGAAAGAGCGCGTTCTCTTTCCCAGCAAAACAACAAAACCGCGGCGCTCGGCGCATAGAAAACAGAGTTGCGTTCCGCCAGGGGAACCCCGTCCACCATCAGGGCGTGGAGAGGCAGGCTGTGCAAGGGTCCGTGCGGGACCAGACCGATGATGTCGCCGGGAACCGTCCACTCGGCGATGGGTGCAAGCAGGGATGCAAAACGATCGTGCCATTGCCGATCGCCGCCGACGGCACTAAGAAACGCTCGCAGGGTGGAGCGACTGCCGCCCGGTGCGCCGAAACAGTTCTGGGCAAAGCCTTCGAGTTCCTCGGGTCGCGTGTCCACGGTCGCGGCCCGCGGGCTTTCCCAATCTCCGCGACAGGCTAGAATATGAATGCGCTGGTTCGGGTTCCCTCTCAAAGGCCAAACAAAATGGATCATGATGAGAGAACGTCCTCTGGCTTCCAAGGATGCGCTTTCGTGCTGTAACGCCTGCCGCCATTGTGGCCAACCCACCGGGCGCCCTCGACGCAAGGACGCGTACTCCGCGGTTTCAGGACGTTCGCCCAACCTATCCCAAACCTGCTCAATTTCCTCGGTGACTCGAAACCATCGCCTCTGCGCAGATGGGTCTTCCTTCGCGATCTGAGCCCGCTCTTCTTCCAAGGCCTGAGCTTTCGCGGTCAATCCCGGATCCGCCGTGGCAGGAGCGACCAATCCTCCGGCTTCCGCCATGCTGTCGAGGAGGGCCCGGGATTTCATCCGCTCTAGCCACAAGAGCGCCTGGTCCGGATGGCGCCGCACCTTCAAAGCGATGCGGAACCCCAAATCGTAAATCGCCTCTTGCGTAAGCGCGAAGTCCTCCCGGCTGCTTTGGGCCGCAAGTAGATCGCGCTCGCGGCGTCCTCCACGCAGTTGTTCCATTAACTTGGCTGCCCGCTCCAGATATGCTTCCGCCTTTGCTTCCAACATCGTCCGCCCTGCGTCCTGACAACGGCCGCTCGCGTCCAGCGCCGTCGCTCCGCTCAGGTAAAGCATTCGCAGTTGTGGCCCGCGCAATTCCTGTCGCCCGAATCTCTCTTCTGCTTGCTCAAATCTCGATCGCGCTTCGTTGTATGTTTCAGGCCCGGTTCCTTCCCCCGCCACCGTAAGAAGCGCCAAACCCTCCTGCGCCAACAAAAACCCAAAGTCCGCATTGCGGCCGCTGGCATGCATTAGCCGTTCGGCTTCGCTGAACCAATGTCCGCACGCGTCGAAGTCGCGTCGATAAAGCGCGGTCTGGCCGCGCCGTTGCGCAAGATTGCTGCGAGCCACCACAGTTTCCAGATCACGCCCTTGGCCGAGCAAGGCCTCGGCCCGTTCATAATACTGCTCGGCTTCCTCCGTTGCCACCGGATCGACCGCGCCCTGGCGAGGTTGACTAATGATCTCTGCCAGACTCATCAATCGTGTCGCTCCCGAAACCCTTCGCCCGCAGGCCTCATCCATCCGGATAGCCTCATGACAGAATTTTCGCGTTTCCTGCAGGTCGTCTTGGGTCAAAGCTAGCTGGAATAATGCATCCCCAAGCGAAGCGCACGGTGAGGATGGCTCAAGCAATGCGACCGCTTTCGCCGCGGTGCGAGCCGCCTCCACCCGCTCATTGATTCCCACAAGCACCCCCGCCAAATTCATGAGCAGCGCGGCTTCGTCGAAGGGGGCGATCGCGTTGGCCCGCGCCACTCTCACTACGTCGCGAGCTTCGGCGAAATCGCCTCGCACATAGGCTGCATGCGCGGTCTGCAAGGCATTGATCATCAATGTTACATCGCTCTCGATCAACCGCCGCAGACGCAGTTTCTTGTCGTCCATAACCTCGGCCTCCGCCAATTCGCCTCTCTGCGAGTGCCATAGGGAGAGGTCCGTCCACACTCCACTGGCGAAGGCCGACCGACCGACTTGCTCCCAGTTTTCCCCGGCCGCCTTCAAGAGCCGCGTGCCGTCCAGCCCGAATCGTATCATCGCGCGGCCCAAGGCGGCCTTCACCTCTGCATCCCCACTGCAAAAGCCCGCTTCTAAATATAAGCGTGACGCTTCCTGAAATCCGATAGTCAGCTTCAAGATATCGTTTTCATTACCGGCCTGCATCGCAGCTTCAAAATCAATCTCCGCCATGGCCCTTGCCACTCGCGCGCACATGACGGTGTCGCTCGGCTCGCTCTCCCTCCGCAAACGCTCCCAAATCCTTCGCGCCTCCAGCGGAGCTGCCGGCGGCCCCTTCGCAATGATCTCCGCCAACATCGCTTGCTCCTCGCGTCCGTCTTCGCCCCTCCCTATCATAGTATACAGCGTCGCCGCCTCACTTAACTTCGCCTTTATCTGGTCGAGTTCGTAAATAGGTCGCATCTGCAGTTCTACTTCCAGAGCCAGCAGTCTAGCGTCCCATTTACAGATAAACGCTTGCCATTCCTTCGACGCACCGCCGGCAAGCTGTGCCGCGAGCTCCCGCATACGATCGCGGTTCTCTTTCGCAGGCCGTGCCACCGTTGTTGCATAAGCACCGATCAAGCGCAGGGCACAGGCGTCGGCCACCTGGCCGCTCTCCTGCGCTGCCTTGTTTGCTACCATCGCAGCCAGCTTGAACTGCCCCACCTCCATCAAGCTGCGAACGCGAAGAGTCTGGATCTCGGCAAAGTCTTCGAAGGCTGGCGTCATCACGCTCGCCTTTTCTTCTGCCTGTTGGTAATGTTGCGTCCGAAAAAGCCGAGTGATCGTCTTGAGGGCGTCGCGGGATTGGCTCATGGCTCCAACGGGCTGACGCCTATCTCGAGGCCGTCCTTTGCCCATCCTGTTCGAATCATCGCACCAGCGAGGAGTCGAACAAAAAACACTCGGGACCGCAAGTTCAAACCATGCGCACTTTCGCCCATGCCAACCAGAAATTGTGGCTTACGATTTGAGCTGCCGAACTGTCACACGTCCGAGGCGCCCCCCCCGATCGCGAGTTAAGGCCGGTGATAACGTCCGCGGCAAAGTAACAACCGAGTTACTTTTGCGCAGTAGTCACTCAGTCGCCGTCACCTTATTAGTCGGCCCATGAAACAACTACTCGTCCTTCTCACGATGGCAATCCTCGGAGCGCCATCTCTCCTTCACGCCGGCGTCCAGGATCGCTTATACGATTTTACCGACGCCTATTACACCCAGAAGGGATCAACCCCGCTGCCATCGATGGCCGCCGCCAGCCCGGCCCACTCGCGGTGACCGATACGCCGAACTTTCCCTTCCAGCGGAATGTTCGCGCGCTCCTGACCCTGCCGAATTACGATCATAGCGGCAACGCATGGTACTTCACCGTCCTCGGCGGTTTCAGCTTCACTGCGTTCACCAACGATGCCGCCGGTCAACGTGCCCGCCAAATCGCCGATAGCAGCATCGAGTACGTCTTCCCGCGGAAGGGCACTGATCCTGTCGGCCTCGGAGCTTTACGGCAATCGGTCATGCTCGACATGCGCAATGGTTACTTCAGCAACAACAAGCTGGCCCTGTGGCTCCACACCTGGGTCAGTTATACCACCAAGGCGCTCACTACTTCCGACGGTCAAAAGACCCTGAACGACATGGCCAAGCACAACGGGCGCGATCTCGATGGCACCGCTATCATCGCGAGCGTGAGCGAAATCGATAACCTCTTCAGCAAAGGTTACATTACGAAAACAACCCGGCCTTTGAGTGATGTGCTGCGTTACAGCATCTGCCCGGTGATCAAGGATCCGCGCGATGGCGGCATCGCACGCGATCAGTTCCTGGCCTATACCCGCAATGCCGATGGTAGCGCGCTCGAACCCGAGTTTCTCGCGAACTTCCAAAGCCTACAGACCACAGGTCGCCCGGCTAACTAATCTCAACCAATCACCAAGCAAAAGGCCGCTCTGGATTTCCAGAGCGGCCTTTCTTTGCATATTGAGGAAGGCTTGGTAACCTCGCCCCATGACCAGATCCGCGAAAACGAGCGAGGCAGGCAAAAAGATAAAGCTCGACGTTACCTTTCACGTCGCCGTGAAGTGACCGGAAACTTTCGTGGAGAAGTCACGACTTTTCATCCTGACGCTGGCGGCTATGATCGCGTTTGCAGGAAACTCCCTGCTCTGTCGCTTGGCGCTGAAGCAGACCGGGATCGATGCGGCCAGCTTCACCTTCATCCGCATCTTCTCGGGCGCCGTTCTCCTTTGGGTCATCGTGAGGGTTCGCCTAGGGTCTCCGCGAAGTGCTTGCGCCAACGGAGGAAACTGGCTCTCGGCGCTGGCGCTCTTTGTTTATGCCGCGGCCTTTTCGTTTGCGTATGTGAGTCTCTCCGCGGGAACAGGCGCGTTGCTACTCTTCGGAGCTGTCCAGGCCACGATGATCCTCTGGGGCGTGCGACGCGGGGAACGGCTGCGGATGCGCCAGCTCGCCGGTCTCATCCTGGCGTTAAGCGGACTGGTTGCGCTTTTGTCCCCCGGGCTTTCGGCTCCTCCGCTAATCGGTTCGATCTTGATGCTCGGCGCCGGTGTGGCCTGGGGCGTCTATTCACTCCGGGGGAAGGCGGAGAGAAATCCGGCCAGCGCCACGGCCGGAAATTTCTTGCGCGCGGTTCCACTGGCGGCAGCTCTAAGTATCGCTTTTCTCACGTGGGCGCACATCGATCGGGCAGGCGCGGGGTATGCGGTGCTTTCGGGCGCGCTCGCTTCGGCCCTGGGCTACGTGATTTGGTATACCGCGTTGCCCGGCCTGAAGGCGGCGAGCGCGGCAACGGTTCAACTAAGCGTCCCGGTTTTCGCGGCTACCGGCGGGATTTTCTTACTTGGCGAACCCCTCACGCTTCGCTACCTCCTTGCCTCAATCGCAGTCCTCGGTGGAATCGCGCTCGTGGTCGTGAGTCCGCGTCCCCCGCGGTCCGGGTAGCGCGCGCGTCTCGCGCGTTGGTTTTGGCGTCTCGCCGAAACGGATTTTTCTTATCTCTCTCCGGAGGGACATGCTTCCGGATGTCCTCAAATTAACGGGACGTGCGGAACCACGTCCCTCCGAGCTAAGTCGAGCGAGGCGACGGCGTATTCGTGGATAAAACGCATATCGCTGATAGGTTGCCGACATGAACACCAGCATTGATCACGCACCGAACCTTACTCAACGTCCTCCCCGCAGTCCTCGAGTGCGTCTCGGTGGTTACATCATGCTCGGCCGCATTCTCGATAAAGGCCGCGCCGAACTCGCCGGGACGGCGGGCGAATACAAGTATAACAATCCGATGGACCATCACTGGTTTCGCTTTACCGGAATTACCGCCGAGGCGTTGAAGGCGGAACTTGGGACCGGAAAAGGCGACGGCGAAATGCTGGCGTGGATCGAAGAGAACGCTTCAACCAAGCGTACGCCGTGGGAAATCCAGCAGTGGAGCGCCTTTCAGAGCGAGCGCGGTCCGGATGGCGATGTGGAAACCCTGGAGTTCTTTACCAAGCGTGTCGGTGACATAAGCAAGACTCGCGAGGATGTGAAAACGTGGTTCGATTATCTCGACCTCGACGATCACGTCACCTTTGGCGGCAAGGCATAGCTTCTATTACTCAACGGCAGGAACTGAATCAGTTTGCTTAATCGGACCGCTAAGTCTGCCGGTCAGCGCAAGAGCTAGATCGCCGGCCGTGCCGCCTGCTTCCCGGACGAGACGGTTGAAAGTGGGTTCATCACAAGAATAGACGATGACTGGCTCGTCACCCGCCGTTGTCACGGTGGCGTTGCGTGGAGCGCTATGAATCAATCCGGTTTCACCGAAGTAGTTTCCTCCACCTAATCTGACTAAGGTTCGTTCCTCGCCCGTCTCGGTGCGTTGCGAAACGATCACTTCCCCTCGGACGATGAAGTAAAAGCGATCCGCGGCATCCCCTTCGCGCACGATCGCTTCTCCTACGGCAAAGGCTTGACGAGTGAACTCAGGCAACCGGTGGAGGAGATCGGCGTGGC
>Ga0193744_1000140_pt1 | contig 24515 bp, 19 predicted proteins | sample L1a1metaG_FD_143056 | JGI IMG/M metagenome (GOLD analysis project Ga0193744, IMG submission 143056) | Soil microbial communities from a riparian zone of the East river system, Colorado, United States - L1a1 | ecosystem: Environmental > Terrestrial > Soil > Riparian zone | place: USA: East River...
TGAAGGGAGTGGTTCTGCACATGTTCCCGGAAATGCTTTAAGCACCATTTCTAATGAAATAACTGTTTCACTTTGGGCATATGGTTCTCCTAAGTTTTTACCGGCACAGTCAACTTTATTCGAAGGAGGCGATATTAATAATAACAGGGTTATAAATGTGCACTTACCTTGGGAAGATGAAAATGTATATTGGGATTGTGGCAGGAACGCCGGAGGAGATGTAAACCGTATAAATAAAGCTAACGCAACTAAAGAATATAAGGCTCAATGGTCCCATTGGGCTTTTACTAAAAACTCCACCACAGGATCTATGAAGATTTATCTGAATGGAAAACTCTGGCATTCTGGAACTGGTAAGAACTATCCGATAGATCTAAAGAGTTTAAATTTTGGTTCAGCAATTGCCTGGTCAAGTAATTATTTTGGCAGTATAGATGAATTCCAGGTTTGGGACAAAGCATTAGATGAAGCAACAATAGCTAGCTGGATGAGAAAAGCTATTACTCCTGCGCATCCACAATACAGTCACTTAGTTGCGTACTTCCCGTTGGATGAAGGTCAGGGAAATGCTATGGCTTCATCAGCAGGTATAGCTCAATCAGGAAATATTACCCTTCCCAATTGGCAAAAAATAAAAGGTGTTGAACTCTATAAGAATTTTAGCAGTACAACTGTCAGACCAAACCTTATATTTGAAAAAGGAGATTTTATTACTACTGATATTCAAGTTCCGGTTATTGATTCAGTACTCAATTCACAAAACCAGGTAGTCCATTATGGCACTAAAGGAACAGATCTTATCGCCATAGATACTCAGTATGTTTATCATGCTGGTTTTAATTATGTTTATGATGAAAATGGGAATAAAATTGATTCTGTAAATGTTTCTAAACAAGCTACTATATCTATAAATAATTTCTTTTATTATGGAAAAAGACAATCCAGGTTTGAATTAGTTTCCCTGGTTACACCATATGGAATTAACCTGGATCTGGGAAAAGAAGGAAAAACATTTACTTTTGATGTAACGGATTATGCTCCTATTCTGAAGGGGAAGAAATTTGTTTCAATAGAATATGGCGGAGAATGGCAGGAAGAATTGGATATTAAATTCTTGTTTATTAAAGGGACACCTCCAAAAACTGTCAGAAATATTCAGAATATATGGCCGGAAGGAAGAGGCTATCATGGAGATATTCAGGCTGATAATGTATTTGAAAAAAGACAAATAATACTGGACCCCGGAGCTTCTTACTTTAAATTGCGTTCAGCAGTTTCAGGTCATGGCGGAAATGGAGAATTTGTACCACAACAACACTTCCTAAATATAAATGAGGGAGTTCAGGAATTTACTTATGATGTTTGGAAACCCTGTAGTAGAAATCCAATCTTTCCGCAAGGTGGCACCTGGGTTTTTGATAGGGCGGGTTGGTGTCCTGGTATGGCAACAGATGTACATGAATTTGATATGACTCCAAACGTTTCACCCGGTTCTGTAGTAAGTATTGATTATGGTATAAATGGTAATCCTTTAGGGGATGCAAATTATCTTGTTTCAAACCAATTAGTGAGTTATGGAGCCTACAACTTTAACCTGGATGCATCGCTTGAAACCATCATGCGACCTAATAATAAATCGGTAGAATTTGCGCGTATTAACCCATCTTGTAATACACCTACTGTATTAATACGTAATACCGGAGCAGCTATTATTAACACTGTTGAGATTGAATATAATGTTATAGGAGGTGCCATAAAAAATTATACCTGGAGCGGAAGCATTGAACCCATGATGAGTTCGGAAATAATATTACCTGTAGCTTTTCCCGGTTTCTGGTATTCCACCCAGACTAATAAAATATTTGAAGCTAAGATTGTTAAAGTAAATGGAGTAAAAGATAATTATGCAGAAAATGACAGGGCAGAGAGTTCTTTCACATTGGCCAAAGAAATGAATTTTAGTGATCCACTTCAGATAAGACTAAAGACAAATTTACATGGCGAAGATAATAGTTATACTATTTTGGATAGTGATGGAAAAATAGTCTTATCCAGAAATAATATGGCCAATAGTACAACCTATGTAGATGAAATAGATGTTGCTCCTGGATGCTATACCTTTAAATTTGAAGATAATGCAGGTGACGGACTCTCATTCTGGTATTTTCCTGACTACGGAAATGGTACTTTAAGATTAGAAAGATTATTCAATGGTACGATACAAATTGCACAGCAAACATTTAATCCGGATATGGGAGGAGGGGTGCAATTCGATTTTGTAAGAGGAGCAATAACTGCCACTGAAGACATTAAAACTTATACTTTATTTAGTATTTATCCCAACCCAACCGAAGATTTGTTAAATATTGAATTACATGGATTTGACCGGGAGAAAATGCAGGTAAGTATTGTTGATCTTTCTGGCAGAGAACTTAAGAAAAAAAGTATACAAGTTATTGGAGAGAAATTTTTTGATACTATATCTATTGGGGATTTATCCGCTGGAATGTATTTACTAAAAGTTAATAATGGCTCGAAAGTCTGGATTAAGCAAGTAATTAAAGAATGATCTTATTGAATCACTTATGAGAAATTTCACTTCCATATTTATTATGATTGTCAATTTGGCAATGTCTATAAATGCTATAGGTCAAAATCCTGTTTGGGAAAGATATTCTGAAGGTCTTGATACTTATGATGTAATGTCATTTACTCATGTAGGTTCTATCATTTATGCAGGCACCAATAAAGGTGGAGTATTTAAATCTTCGGATAACGGAAGTAACTGGGCATCAATGCCTTTACATAACACCTTAAAACAAACTTCTACCTGGTGTATGGCCTCCATTGATACCTTTATTTTTGCGGGTCAAAGAGGAGGAGGTATACTTCGGACATCAGTCAATGGAACTGCCTGGACAATTAAGAACACTGGACTTACGAATAAAATAGTGCAGGATTTAATTGCTGTTGATACTATATTATATGTTGCTACATACGGAGGAGGTATTTTTTACTCTACTAATCTGGGAAATAACTGGAGTGTATTGTATAATAACAATGGAATGGAAGATCACAAAATCTATGCACTTGCCAATAACACCAATTATTTGTACGCAGGTTCGGCCGGAATCAGCTCGTTACCAGATACTGGAGTTGCATTTAGAACACAGTTTGGAGGGTCAAACTGGTTCAGAGTAAATAATGGATTTATCAGGAATGGAGCACATTTGGACAGTGTTTTCTCAATGGATGCCAATGATTCCTTAGTCTATGCGGGTACAGATGATGTTGGATTTTACAGGACAGATAATAATGGAGATGACTGGAAGCTGGTAGATTCAAATACTGGGGATATTCATGCTATTAAGCTAGTTGGACAAAATGTATATTATGGAACAGTATGGGGTGGAGTTCATTCTTCATTTGATAATGGAAAGACATTTGCTGCAAATAATACTGGTTTAAAATTTGGCCCCACTTCCATTCCTTATCTGGTAAAAGATTTTCTTGTAATGGATACCCTGATATTTGCAGCAACAGATATTGGAGTTTTTAGACAAGCAATACCGAATATCCTTACTTCAGCAAATAAGATATCCTCCCCCAAAAATAAGTTGAATATTTACCCAAATCCCACAAGTGGAAGTACAAACTTCAAATTTACACTTACACACTCAGAACTTGTCTGCATTACAATTTATGATTATGTTGGTAAGGAGATAAACACCCTTATTAATACTTTTGTTGAGCCAGGAGAACATACTTATAATATTAATACCAGAAATCTGGATGCAGGTATTTATTATGTAAAATTTGTATCAGGCAATGAAGTAAATGTATACTCATTGATATCCCTAAAATAATGACAGGGCAATTCATGAACCATATATACCCTTTACCCTTTTAACCAATAACCATTATCTTTTTAACTAATTTTTTTACCTTTGACCCATTAAATAAATCCTCACATACAAACATGCCTGAAATAGCCAAATTACAACAGATTGCCTCCCAGGTAAGAAGAGATATTGTCAGAATGGTATACGATGCACAATCAGGTCATCCAGGAGGATCTCTCGGCTGTGCTGACTTTATGACTGCCCTATACTTCTCTGAAATGAAACATAATCCTGACTTTCATATGGAAGGGCATAATGAAGATGTTTTCTTTCTTTCAAATGGACATATATCTCCTGTATTTTATAGTGTATTAGCTCGAACAGGTTACTTTCCTGTTGCAGAACTTAACACATTCAGGAAACTAAATTCCAGATTACAAGGTCATCCTACAACACATGAAGGCCTGCCGGGTGTTAGAGTAGCATCAGGTTCATTAGGACAGGGCTTATCTGTAGCTTGCGGAATGGCAATGGCTAAGCGACTTGATAATGATAATGGGATTGTTTATGCATTAACCGGTGATGGAGAACTTCAGGAAGGGCAGATATGGGAAGCCTTGATGTTTGCAGCACATAATAAAATAGATAATTTGATTGTTACTGTTGACTGGAACGGACAACAGATTGATGGTCCTAATGATAAAATATGTACTTTAGGTGATCTCGAAGGAAAGTGGAGAACTTTTGGTTGGGATGTTATTCATATGCACGGAAACCTGATGGAAGATGTGGTTAAAGTATTAAAAGAAGCCAGGTCAAGAACTGGAAATAAAAAGCCTGTTGTTATCTTAATGAATACAGTCATGGGTCAGGGTGTTGACTTTATGATGGGTTCACATGAATGGCATGGTATTTCTCCAAATGCTGATCAACTTTCAAAAGCACTAGAACAATTACCAATGACACTGGGAGATTATCCAAATCCATAAAATTTATTAATAACTGAATATGTCAATAGCTTCAATGATAGTAACCGGAAAAAAAGCAACCCGTGATGGATTTGGTGATGGTTTACTGGAAATAGGTAAACAAAATGATCAGGTAGTGGCCCTCAGTGCTGATCTGTTAGGCTCCCTTAAAATGGGAGACTTTAAAGCTAATTTTCCACAGAGATTTATACAAGTAGGTATTGCAGAAGCCAACATGATGGGTATTGCCGCTGGATTAGCAACGGCCGGCAAAATTCCATACACCGGGACATTTGCCAATTTTTCTACGGGCAGGGTATATGATCAGATTAGACAATCGATAGCTTACTCAGGTAAGAATGTAAAGATTTGTGCTTCACATGCTGGAGTAACCCTGGGAGAGGATGGTGCCACCCACCAGATACTGGAGGATATAGGTATGATGAAAATGTTACCTGGTATGACTGTGATTAATCCTTGTGATTATGAACAAACCCGGGCAGCAACAATCGCTATTGCTGAACATTATGGACCAGTTTATCTTCGTTTTGGAAGGCCAAGTTGGCCAATATTTACTACTGAATATAAATTTGAAATTGGTAAAGGTATCCTTATGCAAGAAGGATCTGATGTTACTATAATAGCTACAGGACATTTAGTCTGGAAAGCAATTGAAGCAATAAAGAATCTTGAAGCACAAGGTATAAGTTGTGAACTTATTAATATACATACCATCAAACCACTGGATGAAGACATTATATTAGATTCTGTGTCTAAAACAAGATGTGTCGTATCTGCAGAAGAGCATCAGCGCAATGGTGGTCTAGGAGATAATATTGCACAACTATTATCCAGAAAGATGCCAACGCCCCAAGAATATGTAGCTGTTAATGACAGTTTTGGAGAAAGTGGTAAACCTGAAGAATTACTGGATAAATATGGAATGGGTACCAAAGATGTTGAAGCTGCAGTTAAGAATGTTCTTAAAAGAAAGTAAAATATACCAACAAATAGTAAATCAAAAATCAACTTAAATAATTTTCTTATTGTTGGACTGTTGATGATGATATCTGGCATGATATTCTTTTATTAAGTGCCTGCTGGATTTCCATGCTAAAAATAGTCTTAATTAATACCCATTCATGAAAAACAAAATGAAGTTTGCCACCAAAGTAATACATGCAGGAATAGAACCTGATCCTTCAACAGGTGCGATTATGACACCTATATTCCAGACTTCTACCTATGTACAATCTGAACCTGGTGTACACAAAGGATTTGAATATGCACGTACGCAGAATCCGACAAGAGCAGTATTGGAGAAAAACCTGGCAGCTTTAGAGAATGGATATGATGCAGTTTGTTTTGGAAGTGGGTTGGCAGCTATGGATGCAATTTTAAAGTTGCTTTCTCCCGGAGATGAAATCATCGCAACCAACGATCTTTACGGTGGATCATATAGACAAATTGTAAAGATCTATGAGAAATATGGTATCAAAGCACACTTTATAGATTTGGAAGATACCGAGCTATTTAAAAAGACCATAAACAAGAATACAAAACTATTATGGGTTGAAACTCCTACCAATCCAATGTTAAAGATAATCGATATCGAAAAAGTATGTGAAATAGCAAAAAAGCACAGCATACTTAGTTGTGTAGATAATACTTTTGCGTCCCCATACCTTCAGCAACCTATAGCATTAGGTGCGGACCTGGTTTTACATTCTGCTACTAAATATTTAGGTGGTCACTCAGATGTAGTTTTAGGAGCAGTAATATGTTCAACAAAAGAATTAGCAGAACAAATACACTTTATTCAGAATGCCAGTGGTGCTGTGAATGGACCATTTGATTGTTTTCTGGTTTTGAGAGGTATAAAGACATTACATGTTAGAGTTAAACAGGCTTGTAAGAATGCCAAAAAAATTGCTAAGTTCCTGATAGAACATCCTAAAATAGGAAAGGTTTTTTATCCTGGTTTTAAGGATCATCCTGGGCATGATATCGCTAAAAAGCAAATGAAAATGTATGGTGCTATCATTTCGTTTGATCTGGTTGAAGATGATTTTAAAACTGCTAAAAAAGTACTAAGTAATACACATCTATTTTCATTAGCGGAATCTTTAGGTGGAGTCGAATCATTAATTGGTCATCCTGCTACTATGACTCACGCTAGCATTCCCAAGGATGAAAGATTGAAAGTAGGCTTGACAGATTCTCTTATACGTTTAAGCGTAGGAATAGAGGATGTAGATGACCTTATTGAAGATCTAAAACATGCTTTAGATAAAATCTGACAAATTTTTATGGAATTTAACTGATCTCCGCGTCTTTGTTATAAAGATCAGTTATGGAAAATCTTACAAATTTTGGAATTAAGGCTTGGGCAGAAGAAGACCGTCCCAGGGAAAAGATGTTATTAAAAGGCAGATCTGCAGTGTCTGATGCTGAATTAATTGCCATTCTCCTTGGCAGTGGAAGCCGGAACGAAACTGTTGTGGCTTTATCACAGCGTTTGCTTAACAGTGTCAATAATAATTTATATGATCTTGGCAGACTTAGTATCGGAGATCTTACGAAATTTAAGGGTATTGGTGATGCAAAAGCGATAACCCTGGCGGCTGCTCTCGAGTTAGGAAGGAGAAGACAAGATAGTTCAGAAACTAAAAAACTTAGAATTGTAAGTAGCAATGATAGTTACCAGATAATTAAATCTAAATTAGTTGATCTGCCTGTTGAACAATTCTGGATCATTTATCTAAACAGGGCAAACAATGTAATTCATAGTGGAAGAATAAGTATTGGCGGAACTGTCGGAACAATTGCTGATCCAAGAATTATATTCAAGGAGGCCTTAGACAGGAAAGCATCTTCAATTGTTTTATGCCATAATCACCCCTCAGGTCAGATAAAACCTAGTCAATCAGATATAAACTTAACCCGCAGGATGAAACAAGCTGGTGAAGTACTGGATATCCATGTAGTTGATCATATTATAGTGACAGATAATGGTTATTTTAGTTTTTCTGATGAGGGAATGATGTAGTATTGATTGATAATTAAAAGTTAACTGTTGCTGAATTAATATTCCCAAAGTATAAATTATGATGATCATTTAAGATTCAGTTTTAATTATACCTTTGCAATCAATCATTATTAATTATACAATATCCATTAACTATAGCTTTTTTCCAGTAAAATGATTGAATATAAAAACCCTAAGCTGCTTATAAATAAATCAAACTTCCAGGCAGGAGAGATTTGTTGGCGTAGCCCTTCCAATATAGCAATCATAAAATATTGGGGAAAACATGAATTACAACTACCCAGGAATCCCAGTTTCAGTTTTACACTGAATAATGCACACACATTTACTTGTCTGGCTTACAATCTAAAAGAAACAAAAGGGATATCATTTGAACTCATTTTTGAAGGCAAAGAGAATACCTCATTTCACCCCAAGATCTTTAAATTCTTTGAACAGGTAGTGGAAATATATCCATTTATTGAACAGTTACATTTTAGAATAGAGACGGAAAATACTTTTCCACATTCAGCAGGAATTGCTTCCTCCGCTTCAGCTATGAGCGCTTTATCATTATGCCTCTGTACTTTAGAAAGGAAACTATTTAATACCCTGCTTAATCAAAAAGAGTTTTTACAAAAAGCGTCTTATTTGTCACGAATAGGTTCGGGAAGCGCTTGTAGGTCAGTTTATCCAACAGCAGCTTTGTGGGGAGAAACGAATTCTATTTCTGAATCAAGTAATCTTTTTGCAATACCCTTCAAAGATGAAATCCATAAAGTATTTCATACATATCATGATGATATCTTAATAGTGAGTAAGATTGAAAAATCAGTACCCAGCTCCGCAGGGCATGATTTAATGGAAGGGAATATATACGCGATGAATAGATATCAACAAGCTAAGGATCGGTTAAATGCATTATTAAAAGCTTTAAAAGAAGGAGATCTTGTAAGTTTTGGAACCATTTGTGAAGCTGAAGCTTTAACTCTTCATGCACTTATGATGACTTCAAACCCTTCCTATTTATTGCTGAAGCCATCAACATTATCAATTATTGAAGAAATTAGAAACTTTAGAACAGAGACAAGTATTCCTGTATATTTTACACTAGACGCAGGCCCAAATGTACACCTGTTGTATCCCGATGAATTTAAGGAAATCATCTCTGAGTTTATTACTCAGAAATTATTATTCTATTGTATTGACCAAAAATATATCCAGGATATTATTGGGGAGGGCCCATCACTTGCCAGTGATAGTTAAGTATTTGACCTTTAATCGCACCTTCCTGCTTTCTTGTAATATTTGCTTAACAACCTATCCATTTTGTAAGCATATACAAGTGGTTTATGTTTTGCCTTAACGCTACTTAAATGATTTTCTTGTAGAAATGATTTGGGAAGTTTATATATAAAGCTGGGATTAAAAAAACTGAACTTAATCTGTTCCGGAAAAGGAGAAGAGAGTCTATTCATTTTACTATCCATTATATACCAGGCATCAGTGAGGTTTGTACCCATATTTTCAAATATATGACCATATTGAGCAATATATACAGGTCCGGATATATTTGAATTAATTGGATTTAAGCTACTGTCATAGTATTTACAAGAACCCGGGTGATCTAAAAAACATCGCAGAGAAGTATCCATAATAAATGCTATAGGAGAAAATTTATATAAGTTCTTAAATCCAAGAATTGTATAATACCATGAAGTATCTCTGTAGCTAAGTTCTGAACTAAGTAGCTTTTGATACCTAATCTTCTCCTTTTCTGAAACGCCAGGCTTTTGGATGAGTCTTTCTATTAAAGCAATTCTTTTTGATTGAGTTTCCAGCACTATTATCAAAGTCCCATTTTTTAACTTGTTTACATGATCACAAGCAAGATCTTTTATCTCCTGTGCAGAGCAACTAAGTGAAAACAACTGAATTAATATTAAAACATTAAACCATTTGAAGCATTTTAATAAGGTTTGACTAGGGTAAGTAGATAAATTCATTACAATTATTGAATTTTAAGATTTCTTTAAGTTAATTATTAACGCTACATTATGAACTTTGTGCGTTAATTACAAATTCTATATAGATGAGTCGGCTATTATTTTTAATTATGTCGGCATTTTTACAAACAAAACTTAAAAATACAAGATAGTGGAGACTTATGTTCATTCTGAAATTGAAATCTTAAACAAAGAGATATTTGAACACAGTGACTTTATTGACAGATTGCTGGAAGAATTATCTCATAGAATTGTAGGTCAGCATGTAATGCTGGAACGTTTAATTATTGCCCTGTTAACGGATGGTCACATCCTTTTGGAAGGTAATCCGGGTTTAGCTAAAACACTAGCAATTAAATCATTAGCGTCCGCTTTACATGTCAAGTTTAACAGACTTCAATTTACCCCCGATCTGCTTCCTGCTGATATTGTAGGAACTATGATTTATAATCCGGGCAAAGCAGAATTTAGCGTTAAGCAGGGACCTATATTTGCTAACTTTATACTTGCTGATGAGATTAACAGAGCTCCTGCAAAAGTACAATCTGCATTATTAGAAGCAATGGCAGAAAGGCAGGTAACGATAAGCGATAAATCTTATCCTTTACCAGTGCCATTCCTGGTAATGGCAACCCAAAACCCAATTGAACAGGAAGGTACTTACCCATTACCTGAAGCACAAATTGACAGGTTTATGCTGAAGGTTAAAATCACTTATCCTTTATACGAAGAAGAACGCAGAATTATTAAATCGCATGTAAATCCTAATACACAAGTCGATATTAAACCGGTAGTTAAAATAGAGGAGGTATTAAAAGCCAGGGAATTAGTAAAAAGAATATACCTGGATGAAAAGGTAGAAAAATATATTTTGGATATTGTCTTTGCAACGAGATCTCCTGAGAATTATCAGTTAAAGGAGATTAAATCTATGATAGAATATGGAGCTTCTCCAAGAGCAAGTATCAATCTTGCCCTTGCTGCAAAGGCTTATGCCTTTATTAAAAGAAGAGGTTTTGTAGTACCGGATGATGTAAAAGCAATAGCCCATGATGTATTAAGGCATAGAATAGGTTTAACATTTGAGGCTGAAGCGGAACATATTTCACAGGAAGACATCATTCAAAAAATCTTGGGGGCTATTCAAGTACCATAACTATGAAACTCCTTATAAGTATTTTATTGTTTGTAATACCCTTAATGCTTTATTCTCAGGAGGATTTGGCTGAAGAAGTTAAATCCTTATTTAGCGACACTTCCCATTTAGAGTGGATTAATACATATAAAGGTTTAGTGGATAATATGACTAAAGTAGAAGCTTCTTTGGGCTTTGATGGAACTTATTGTAAAGGCATTCTTTATTATCCTTCTTCTGGTTTTTCTACCGAAATACTAGGTACAGCAGTTGGAAATAGATTTCTTATGAATGAAGTAAATGAAGATGGACTTATAACCGGTAAACTAACCGGGACTATTTCTCATGACTTTATAAACGCTTCCTGGTCCAATCATAATAATACAATAGGATGTAATTACAAACTTAAGAATACTTCCAAACCTGTAAAAATTGCGTTAAAGGATAATGAAGATAAATGGGTAAGATGGTATAAAGGCAAAGTTTCAGAGGAAGTTTTACATATCATTTTACACAAAAAAACAGAAAATGATATTTATGGAAGCTGTTATAATGAAACTGGGACAAGAAGCTATCTAGTGAAGGGAATATTGAATGAAGATAAATCAATTAACCTGAATTTCTACCTGGGGGAACACCAAATGGCCACATTTGCAGGAAAAATGGGAAAACCAAAATTAATTAAAGGTATAGTTAATGGAATTGGGATGGTGAATGAAGAACTATCTCTTTACCTGGATAATAAAATCAATTATCAACAAATAGCTTTTCAGAGTTTTTCTACTTCTTATGAAGTATTAATTCCTGAATATGGATCCAAAGATTTTGACAGGTTTATTAAAAATATAACCGGTGATTGGGTTCAAAAGTGTGTGGATAAGAGCAATAGCAAAACCAATAAAGAAAATGATACTACTATACCAGAGGAGAGGATGGTTAACAGGGCATATATTTATCCAGATATTAGATATGTAACAGATAATGTCATAAGCGGACATATGGTATTTGTGAATACATGGACGGGTCAAACAATAACAAAATCTATTAATTTTAACCTAAATGAAGATAATGAAATTTCTTTAGATCAATTATTTAATAAAGATATTGAATATAAAGACTCTTTAAAAACCTATCTCAAATCGGTCAATAAAAATGCATTTACTATTTCATATTTCAATATTACCCCTGAGGGTTTAAGAATATATGATGATTTTGATCCTATAAATGGAAGAAATGATGTCATTGTTCCCTATTCAGTTTTAAAACCATGGGCTAAAAAAAATGGTCCTCTTAAAAAATTATTATAAGGAATAATGAGATTGGACGCAACGCAACTAGTACAAAAGATAAGGAAGATTGAGATCAAATCAAAAGGTCTGAGTAGAGAATGGTTTACCGGGCAATATCACAGTGCTTTTAAAGGCAGGGGAATGACATTTAGCGAAGTCCGTGAATATCAATATGGTGATGATATAAGAAATATAGATTGGAATGTAACGGCAAGAACCGATGTCCCATATGTTAAAGTATACGAGGAAGAAAAAGAATTAAACCTAACCTTACTAGTAGATTTAAGTGCCTCTGCTTTTTTTGGTTCTGGGTTTACAACAAAGGAAGAGATTATGACCGAGATTGCAGCAACGCTTGCCTTTTCTGCAATAGAAAATAACGACAGAGTAAGTGTTGTTTTTTTTACTGATAAAATAGAAAGAGTAATTACCCCGGGTAAAGGAAGAAAGCATGTCCTTAGAATAATTCATGACTTACTTCAGTTTGAACCGGTTTCCAAAAGATCCGATATTCAATCAGCTTTGGAGTATTTCCTAAACTTTCAAAAAAAGCATACTACTTGTTTTTTATTAAGTGATTTTAGAGATAAGAATTATGAGAAGGGAATTCGGATAGCTTCAAGAAAACATGATTTAATTGGAATTCAGATATTCGATCCTAAAGAAGCAGACTTACCAAGCATAGGTATAGTGCCTTTTCAGGATGCAGAATCTGGAAATACAATTTGGTTAGATACAGATAATGCTACAGTTAGAAAACAATATAACAATGCATTTGAATCTCAGAAAAACTATTTTGTCAATACATTTAAAAAGTGTGGCTGTGATTATTTATCGCTGTCCACTGAATCATCATTCGTAAAGGAATTAGTTAAATTTTTCAATAAACGAACAAAATGATGAAACTACTAAAATGGGTGTTTAGCCTCTCTATATTGCTTGTTTCGGGAAATATATTTGCCCAGTGGCAAGTTATTACATCATTAGATACCTCATCTTACTTAATAGGTGATCCAATAAGATTAGAATTTAAAATACAAGATAACCAGAGTAAAATAGTAAATATTAAAACAGATACCAGTAAATCTATATTACCTGCAAATATGGCCTGGCTGGGGAATAAGCCCTGGAAAAAAATGACCCAAAATAATGGTATTTCCTGGAGTACTACCTGTGTGGTTGCTTTGTATGATTCAGGCAGGTTTGAAATACCAAAGATCCCTTTAATTGTGGAAAAAGAGGGAGGATATGATACTGTTTTTTCTTCACCTGTACCGGTGTACGTCAAAACATTAGCAGTATCCGATTCTACTCAATTGGTCCCAATAAAAGATATTATCAAATCCAATAGAAGCTGGAGAGATCAATTACCGTGGATAATAGCGGTATTGGTTTTTATTATTATATTAATTACAGTCATTTATTTTATAAGAAAGCAGTCAAAAAAAGTGAAAACGAAGGCTTTGATTATGACTCCTTTGGCTGCTTATGATATTGCAAGATCGCAACTGAAAAGGCTTAAAGAAATAGAATACTGGAAAAAGGGTAAAATCCTGCAATACCAGACTGAATTGACCCTTATTATTAGAGAATATATTCTAAATCGTTATGGCTTATCGGCTATGAAAATGTCTTCCAGAGAGATATTGTCAAATATTATTGCTAAGCTTCCTGGACAAGAAACGCATGAAATGCTGGGGAATTTACTCGAAATAGCAGATTATGTAAAATTTGCTAAGGCAATTCCTCCTGATCAAATACATGAACATGTTATGGAAATGGCAGAAAACTTCTTAGAGAAAACGAAATCATGAGATTTTTTGAAAACATATCAGGAATGAGTTTTACAGGAAGCGGATTTCATTTTGCTAATCCATGGGTTTTAATATTAATACCTGTTCTTTGGATATTGTTTTTTCTCTTATCAAAAAGGAATAAGAAAAAACAAGATAGTATCATAATACCTGATACCAGTGGAATTAAGACTAAAACTCCTTTTAAAGTAGGCTTATTAAAGTATTTACCCTTATTTAAAATAGCAGGGTGGAGTTTAATGATGGTTGCTCTGGCCAGACCACAACTTGCTTTGAAAGATGAATCTATAAAAGCTAATGGAATAGATATCATGCTTGCTTTGGATGTTTCTTCCAGTATGTTATCTAAAGATTTTGAACCAGACAGACTTACAGTAATAAAAAAGGTAGCCTCTGATTTTATAAAGAAAAGAGAATTTGACAGAATGGGCCTCGTGATTTTTAGTGGAGAAGCTTTTACTCAATGTCCACTTACTACAGATCATATCATTCTCGGGCAATTCCTTTCTATTGTAAATACTGGTTTTTTACAAGATGGAACTGCAATAGGAATGGGCCTTGCAACAGCTGTAAACAGATTAAAAGATAGTAAAGCAAAAAGTAAGGTAATAATACTGATGACAGATGGTGTCAATAATGCAGGATATATAAAACCGAATACTGCCATTGAACTTGCTAAAACTTTAGGTATTAAAGTATATACGATCGGTATTGGCAGTAGAGGTGAAGCATTGGCCCCAGTGGGAAGAAGATATGATGGTAGTTATATTTACGGGCTTTCAAGAGTAGAAATTGATGAAGCGCTTTTGCAAAATATAGCAAATGATACCGGAGGTAAATATTTTAGAGCAACTAATACTAGTGAGTTATTAAATATCTATGGTGACATTAATAAAATGGAAAAAACAGTTATAGATGTAAAAACGCTCAAAAAGAATAGTGAGGAATTCAGAATGTTCCTTCTTACAGGATTATTATTCTTGTTCCTCGAATGGGGTATTCGAAATTTATATATAAAACCCTTGTTTGTTTAAGATATGTTTAGATTAGAACGACCGGAATTTCTATGGATTTTATTATTGATACCTGCATTTTTGTGGATAAATAGTCTGTTGACTATTCAAAAGAAAAGACGCATATCTATGTTTGGTAACCTGGAGATATTATCTGGATTTGATAAAGTTCATATGGGTATATCATTTAAAAAGCGCTTACTGACATGTATAGCCATTTTGTGTATTTCGATAGCTATGACAAATCCTCAATTCGGATCAAATAAGCATACTGTAAATAGTACTAGTAGTGATATCTTTATTTTATTTGATGTCTCGAGAAGTATGACTGCCGATGATATCAAACCGTCCAGACTGGAAAAAGCTCAAAACTTTGCGACCAATTTAATAGAAGAATTAAAATCTAATAGAATTGGTTTAGTCATATTTGCCGGTAGGGCTTATCTTCAAATGCCCCTTACTGATGATTATTCAGCAGCAATTACATTTATTGGAACCTCACAACCCGATATGGTTCCAACTCAGGGCACAGCTATTGGTTCATCTATAGAACTGGCATTAAGCCAATTTGATTTACAGTCTCAAACTAATAAGTCTATTATTATATTAAGTGATGGGGAAGATCAGGATGAAGGTGCTTTGGATGCAGCAAAACTTGCAGAAAAGAAGGGAATTCAAATATATACTGTGGGAGTTGGTACAGAAGCAGGTGGGTTTATGACAGTTCATAATTCAGGGAGAGCAGATTTTAAAAGGGATGAAAGTGGTAATCCAATAAGGACAAAACTAAATCAAAATGCACTGATAGATATTGCTAAAACTGGGAATGGTAATTATTATGATGTTAGGTCTGGTGAAGACGCCATTCAATCATTATCTAAATCAATTGCTTCGGGGGCCAAGAATGATGGTAAGACAAGAAGTTATTATGATTATGAAAGTTACTTCCAGTGGTTTTTGTTTTTAGCCTTACTAGCACTCTTTTTTGCCTGGTACGATTTTACCAAGGTAAAATTTACACCATTAAGAAAGGCTTACCTGATTCTATGTTTAATATTTTTGTCAGGATTAATTAATAAATTAAATGCACAAGAATTAATGTCTGAAGCAAGAAAAGCTGATGAACTTTATAAAACTGGTAAATTTGATGAAGCTGAGAGTAAATATGATATTGTAGCAAATAAAAACCCGAAGGAATCTAAATACATTTATAATAAGGGTAATGCACAGTATAAGCAGAAGAAATATAAAGAGGCCCTGGATAGCTATAATAAAATAATTGAACATAGCACTGATAATCAATTAAAGAACAAAACCCTATTTAATATAGGAAATGCACATTATGATCAGAAGGAATATGTAAATGCCATACAGTCTTATATAGAAGCCTTGAAGATAAATCCATATGATATGGATACAAAAAAGAATCTATCTCTCGCCTTTAAGAAATTTGGAGAGGAACAACAAAAGAAAAAACAACAAGAACAAGAGAATCAGGATAAGAATAAAAAACAGGATAAACAAGATAAACAAGATAAACAAGATAAAAAGGATCAACAAGATCAACAACAGCAAGAGAAAAACCAACAACAAAATAAAGAGGAGAATAAGTCAAAAAAACAAAAAGAAGAAGAGACTAAACGCTTATTGAAGATTATAGACAACGAAGAGAAAAATGTTATTAAGAAACTTCCCAAAGAAACTGAAACTCCACCAACAAATGGAAAAGACTGGTAATTGATTTATTAATTTAAAGAACAATATTATGAAAATTAGTTTGCTTGTTTTATTTACTGTAATATGTACTTCAATATTTGCCCAGGACAAATCTATTTCAGTAGAAATCTCTCCTGATTCTGTCCTGATGGATAATGAAATAGAAGTTAATTTTACTGTTGAAAATGCCCAGGTAAAGAAGTTTGATGCACCTGCTTTTAAAGACTTTGAACTAGTTGGAGGACCATTTTCTTCTTCAATGATGCAAATAATTAATGGAGAAATGACCAGTAAACAAACCTATACATATTTGATTAAACCTAAAAGCCCGGGTTCCTTTTTTATTGAACCTGCTTTTGTTGATACTAAGGAAGGTGGTACCCTGGAAACACAGCCTATTGAAGTTAAAGTACATGCTAATCCAGGTGGAATAATTCAAAAGAAGAATCCTAAAAACCAGGATTGGGATGAATTCTTTTCAAGTCCTACACCAAGAAAGAATGTCATAAAACCTAAACCTGAAAGAAAAACATTTAAAATCTGATGAAGATTGTTAGTTCGATATTCACTATTTTATTAATCTTAACCGGACTGAACTCATTTGCTCAGAGAATGAGCTTTACTGCTGATGTGAATCCTAAAATTGCATCAGTTGGGGAAAGTTTTGAAATAAGTTATGCTATCGTAAATGCTGATGGTAAAAACTTTCGTGCCCCTAATCTTAACATATTTGAAGTATTGAGTGGGCCAAATCAATCAATTAGTACCCAAAGTGTAAATGGCAGCTGGTCCCAGTCTATTACTTATTCTTATATATTAAGAGCATCAAAACCCGGTACCTATCATGTTCCTCCTGCACAAATAAATATTGGTGGTAAATTGGTACAATCAAATCCACTAACTATAGAAATAAAGAATCAGGCTCAAACACAGACTAATACTCCAAATGCCAAAATTAGTGCTCAGGATGGAGCGAAAGATTTTTTTATCAAAGTAGTCCCAAATAAACAGAAGGCATACATTGGAGAACAAGTGTTAGTAGATTTTATCTTATATACCCGTAAGTCAATACAGAATATACAACCACTGTCGGAAGTTACTTGTGATAAATCATTTGTTCAGGATATTAAATCTGAAGCTTTAAGAGAAACAAAAGATGTAAATATAGGAGGGCAAAACTACAGGTCTCAATTATTGAAAAGAATTGCTGTATTTCCACAAGAGGCAGGAACAATAACTGTACACTCATTTGAATTGCAAGTAGAAATTATCAATGAAGGAAGGAATTCTCCTTTTCAGAGTATGTTCAGACCATTTGACATAAGTACTAAAACTTATTCAACTAAAGAACTGACTTTTCAGGCACTATCCATTCCAGACCCTGTTCCTTCGGATTTTACAGGTGGAGTAGGTAACTTTTCTTTAAATCTGGGAGTCTCTGATATAGAAGCTACTACTGATGATGCTATTTCAGTAATTCTAACTATCGAAGGTGATGGTGATATAAAAAGAATTTTATCTCCTAAACTGAATTTCGGAAATGGCTTTGAAGTTTATGAACCCAAAACGAAAGAAGAAACTTCCCAGGAAATGAGTGGTAGGATCTTTTCTAAAAAAGTACTGGAATATCTGTTAATCCCAAAGGTGCCGGGCAAGTATACTATAAACCCTTCTGCCTCTTATTTTGATACTAACTTATCGAAATATCAATCAAAATCTTTTAAACAAATTGAGATTACGATCAATAAAGGCAGTTCGACGCCTAAAAATAAAAATGATATTAATAAGGAGGATAAAGCAAATGGCACTATAAGCATTTTAAAAAATATACTGGTAGGCCTAAGTGCGATTATTATATTTGGAACACTTGGTGTATTAGTTTATTTCAGATTCAGGAAGAAAAAAGAGGCTAAACATACAAAGCTAGAAGTCACCAAACTTGAAGAGAAGGTAGTTCCTAAAGTTGAAAGAAATCCATTAGAGGGCTTAGAAAACTTTATTGAAAAAGGAGATAACCGGGCTTTCTATTCTAGTGTAAATTCATTATTGAAAAAATGGTTATTTACTAAATTGGACCTAAGCTCCACTAGTATGGATACACAAGCAATTTTAAATGAATTAAGACAAAAGAACTTCCAACCAGCTATCATAAACCAGGTAAAACATATATTTGATACTTGTGATATGGTCTTATATGCCGGAATAGACAAAACTGCCTCAATGCCATTAATATGGGAACAATTAAAGGATATTATACAAGGGATTTCCAATAAAGCTTGATAATTTCTCTTTCTCTTCCTTAATTGCAGCTACATTTTGCTTAGTTTTGCATGTTAAAAATTGAATATGTCAGAATTAACTCCGAAAGGAATACTCATAGCAGTAGGTGGAAATGAAGATAAAGGCATAGACCAATCGGAACAATATGACCTGGATTTTGTAGAAGAAGGTATATTAAGCCATATTTTAAGAGAATCAGGAGGAAGAGATTCAGAAATTATTATTATTACTACTGCTTCAAGCATACCTGTTCAGGTTGGTAAAAATTATACTAAAGCTTTTAATAGACTAGGCTGTACCAAGGTGCGAGTTATGGATATCAGAAGCACAATGGACATTAAGAACTCAGAAAATCTAAAAAGAATAGCAAATGCCAATTGTGTTATGTTTTCAGGTGGAGACCAGAGGAAACTGGTAAATGTCATTGGCAATACAGATATGCATGAATTATTTATTCATAAGTATTATAATGATCCTTTTGTAATAGCTGGGACCAGTGCAGGTGCTATGGCGATGTCTTCAGTAATGATTTCAGGTGGGGTAAATGATACTTCTATGTTAAAGGGAAATGTTTCAATAATGAGTGGCCTGGGCTTTATATCTAATGTAATAATTGATTCTCATTTTATCAATAGAGGCAGATTTGGAAGATTAACAGAGGCAGTAGCTTTAAATCCAGACTTAATAGGTGTTGGCCTGGGAGAAGATACTGGTGTAATTATTAAAGAAGGTAAAATTGCCAATACTGTGGGCTCAGGGATGGTATTATTATTCGATGGAAATCATTTGAGCCATAATAATGTGGCAAAATTAAATCCAGGTACACCTATTTCTATTGGGAACCTCATCGTTCATGTTATGGCAAGATCCGATTGCTTCAATTTGGATAGTAGAATATTAACAATTCTTACAGAAGCACAGTACAATGACCAGGAAATTAAAATGAATGAGGAAAGCTTTATGAATAAAATATCACAAGCGTAAATAATAATAAAGCATATTAAATAATAAGCATTGAATAAAATCTTCTTTAGTCTTATCCTTTTTGTTTCTTGCCTGGTAGGAGGTTGTGCTGATGATATTGCAGAAGATGCAATTAAGATTACTCCCGGGGATATTAAAAAAGAAGTAATAAAAGGTGTAGAGATTTTATATTCCGACAGTGCTAAAATACGGGTTCGTATCTCAGGACCTTTAATGTATCGTATTCTGGATAGTGATAACCCAAGTGAAGAATTTACGAAGGGAGTCCATGTTGATTTCTTTGATGAAAATGGTAATGTAACTAGTACTTTAAAAGCAGATTATGCCCAACGTTATCAGAATAAACCTGAAGTATTGGCCCGTGGAAATGTTGTTATGACCAGTAGCAAAAAAGAGAACATGGAAACCGATGAGATTATATGGGACCGCAATACTGAAAAGGTTTATACTCATAAGTTTGTAATGGTAAAAACCCCTAAGGAAACCTTTTGGGGACAAGGTTTTGAATCCAACCAGGATTTTACGCAATGGCATATTAACGGACTTGAAGGCCATATTAATTCAGATAAGTTTGAAAATGGGATTAAATAATCCTTTTCTTAGTGTTAGTGATTATAATAAATGGACTCAACTTTACTTTTCTTCTAAAGTAGGATTTATAGATTCTAAAGTATTCGGATAGTTAATGATATCAGAAATCGAATAACTAATCTGACAACTGGCAACTGACAACTAAATTAACATTTCATATATTTAATCGTTATAATAATAGTAGTGAAGAAGCTGTAAATATGATCCTGTATTTTATTATACTATTATTATTAATAATACTATTTTCTGGTGCAGAACATGCTTTTGTATCATCCAATCAATTAACCATTAAACTATTCAAAAATCAGGATACTGCAAGGGCAAGGGTAGTAAATAAGTTCTTTAATCATTCCGATGATTTCCTGGGTACCATGATTCTAGGCTACTATATCTGCCTTGTGGCTATATCTTTCCAGGTAACCAGTTGGATTCATCCCATCTTAATTGTACAGGATTTTAATTGGCTGGGTATTCTTTTAATAGACATACTGGCCTTGGTCACTATCATCCTGTTTATTACTGAGTTAATTCCCAAAATTGTAATACGGATATTTAATGATAGTTATTTGCATGCATTAGCTTATCAACTAAGGTTTTTTCAATCTCTCCTTCATTATCCTGCCAGGCTAATAAAGCGTTTTTCTGCATTTATTATAGAGAATATTTATAAGCTTAAGTTTGAACCCGAACAAAAGATATTTAATAAGATCGACCTGGAATACTTTATTCAGGGTACCCAAAATATATCTGAAGAGCCTATTGATAAAGAACTTTTTAGCAGGGCATTAAAGCTTAAAGAAGTGAGAATCAAGGATTGCATGATACCAAGAAGTGAAATTTCAGCTATAGATGTATCCTGCACCATGGAAGAGCTTATTGACGTATTTGATGAAACAAAACTTTCCAGAATATTGGTTATAGAAGATGATATTGATAATGTACTTGGATATGTCCACCATCAACAATTGCTAAGGAACCCAAAATCAATCAGGAAGATAATGTTTCAGTTGCCATTCCTTCCTTCTACCATGAGAGCACAGGAATTGCTTAATACTTTTATTAAAAAGAAGATTAACATAGGTGTAGTAGTAGATGAATTTGGAAGTACTTCCGGACTTATCACCATGGAGGATATTTTAGAACAATTATTTGGAGAAATAGAAGATGAATATGATCAGGAAGAATATATAGAAACTAAGATTTCTGATACTGAATATATCTTTTCAGGCAGGCTGGAATTAGATTATCTGAATGATAAATACCCATTATTAAAAATACCTAAGACTGATCACCAGACATTATCAGGATACCTTATTATGACCACCGGCAATATTCCGGTACAAGGAGAAGTTATTAAACTGAATGGAAATAGTTACCAGATTGAATTAGTCAGTGAAAAAAAGATAGAAATAGTACGAGTGCTAAAATCAGTTGAGAATGAAAAAGAAGATTCATGATATCTGGTATTCTTTTCCTGTTCAATTAACAATACTACATTTCAGAAATAATCATATCCTTATATTTCTGTGGGTGGCAGTATGCTTACTCGTTACTGGTAAATTATTTAAAATATTTGGTATTCAATATCTTTTTACTGATCCTGAGTACCTCGGTTCTGTAAATCCGCTAAGTTTTGCATTTGTCGGTATGGCTTTTGGAGTTTTTATTATGGTATGGCAATTATCTGCTTACTTGTTAAATGCATTCCGTTTTCCTTTTCTGGCTTCTCTATCAAGGCCTTTTACCAAGTTTGTAGTTAATAATTTTATAGTTCCTTTTACAGGAATAGTCATAATGGGTGGGGCTATTTATTATATACAAAGTGGTATAGAAGCTAAACCAGGAACCGAAGTTGCAGGGCTTATGTTCGGTTGGATAACAGGCCTCTTTTTAACTATCGGAATAGTTGGGTCTTATTTGTTTTTTACCAATAAAGACTACAGGGCATATAAACACCATTTGGATAAGGACCCGGAAGATCAACCCAAGGTAAGATTCCATAAATTTAAATCTCCTGTATGGCCGGTTGAAACTTACCTATCCGAAACAGGAAAACCCAAATTAGTTAGGACTGTAGAACATTATCCTGCTTTTATTTTGCAGAAAGTCTATAGACAGAATCACTATAATGCCCTTATATTATTGACAAGTGGCGTAATTATACTTATTGGATTAGGCTTTCTTAGTAACTATGAATATTTCAGAATACCGGCAGGAGCAAGCATATTATTATTGTTTAGTGTTATCGTCTCCATTACGAGCGCTATTAGCTTTTGGTTTAAAAGATGGAGACTTCCGGTATTTATATTGCTCTTGTTTTTGATTAACTCTGCTACCAGGAATCAATTCTTCCGGCATGCCAGTTTTGCCTCCGGGCTTAGTTATAAAGATGGGAACATCGATTATAATCTAAAAGCAATAAAGAAAACCCGGGACACTATATTATTTAAAAGAGATAAAGAAAAAACTATTCAAATATTAGAGAGTTGGAAGTCTCATCAACTGAAGTCCCATAAACCGGTTGCCTTATTTATTTGCAGTAGTGGAGGAGGCCAACGTGCAGGTATTTGGGCCACTCAGGTTATGGATAATATAGATAAAGAACTCAAGGATGAATTGATGAAGAAAACCATATTGATGAGTGGTGCTTCAGGAGGTGTATTGGGTATGGCTTTCTATAGATCTCTGATGACTGAAAAGATCAGTAAAGATGATCGTACAAAAGCCATTAATGCCTTCTCTCTTGATATGCTTAATTCTCTTTCATTTGCTGTAGTTTCTAATGATATATTTCCTAACCCATCCTCATTTACCTATAAAAAGAGGATATACTTTAAAGACAGGGGCTATGCTTTTGAGCAACAGTTTAATGGTAATACCAAGGGTTTATTAGATGTACCTATTGTTAGTTTCCAGGAACAGGAAAGAAATGCAGATATACCTTTACTATTTATAACCCCTACCATAATAAATGATGGCAGAAGTTTATTGATATCACCTCAGGATATTTCCTATATGACTTCACCTCCATACACAAAACAGGATTCCCTGGTGAAAATGATAGATGGTATAGAATTCAGAAGATTCTTTTCTGATTTAAAAGCTGATAGTCTCAGGTTTTTAAGTGCTCTCCGTATGAATTGTACCTATCCTTATATACTTCCCAATATTAGTTTGCCAACCAATCCGCCCATGGAAATTATGGACGCTGGCTTTAGAGATAATTCTGGTATAAGTGTAGCGTACAGGTTTATTAGTAATATGAAAGATTGGTTAAAAGAAAATACATCAGGTATAGTCATCATACAGATTTCTGCCGTGGAAAATGAGGTGGATCAAAATGAAGTGACTTCTAAGGGAATTATAGAAGGTTTATTCAGCCCCCTTGCTTTTACAAAGACTATTCTTACCCTGCAAAAATATGAACAGGCCAATTATATACAGGTATTGGAAAATGATTTTGGTGTTGATAAGGTCAAGATTATTCCTTTTTATTATCAGCCTCACCTGAATAACCAAAGAGCATCCATGAGCTTTCATCTAACACAAAGAGAAAAAGAAGATATCAGGAAATCTATTGAGTTGAAAGAGAATAAGGAGAGTTTAAAGAGATTGGTAAAGGAGCTTGAGTAATTACCTGATTCGTTGTCCGTTGTCCGAAATCGATGTCCGATGTCCGCGATGATACTCTTCTCTTATCAATGCTGATGTTCATTTACAATTTAGCATTCAATGTCGTTTAGTTAAGAGAATTAAATTGGATCTATTGCAAATCTTGAATATCTAATTTCAAAAGATATTGCGCACCTGTAGTGCTTATTGTCTCTATCATTTTACAAGGGGCTTCAC
>Ga0193744_1000141_pt1 | contig 24067 bp, 16 predicted proteins | sample L1a1metaG_FD_143056 | JGI IMG/M metagenome (GOLD analysis project Ga0193744, IMG submission 143056) | Soil microbial communities from a riparian zone of the East river system, Colorado, United States - L1a1 | ecosystem: Environmental > Terrestrial > Soil > Riparian zone | place: USA: East River...
ACTCCAAGTTTTTTTCGTAATTCTTTATAGAACCTACCTTCTTTTTTTAGATCTATTTTTATACCCAATGAGTCAACTAAAATAGTATCACCTGTCTGTGGATTTATATAATTCAATTTAACATTGGTTATGTTATTAGTATCAACACCTAATATTTGTATATTTTGTAGCCCTCTCGCAGCTTTCCATAAATCATTCGGCAAAATCGTATAGTTTCTAGTAATCCTTTCTTCATAAAAAAGACCAATCTGTATGTTGTGTCTACCACTTTTTGAACCGTTAGGAAGAAAGTCAAAGGACATTGTTCCCTGGAAAGTCTTTCTATCTGTCTGTTGTTTATTATATCTATTATAAATTTGATTTATGTTGTCATGAAATGACCATACTGTATTATATGTTTCTTGAGCTTCCCCATTTCTTTGAATATATGCTTCGTATGAATTGGGATCAGTAACTAATTTATTGTATGCTGCCAATCCCGGGTTTTTAGTATTAGAAGGGTCGTACCCTACAAATGTCTTTTTATTATCCACTTGTTTTGCCCCTATTATTACCCCAACTTGATCAACTATTGAATCAATTTTAGCAACATAATCATAAGAAAATTTACCTACATATCCATAATCAAAAAAATTATCTGTATGATGAATATCATAAGTTGATTCAGTACCATTCTGATAAAAGAATTGCAAAGTATAAGAAGCATTTCTGAAGGTAGATAATTGCTCTTTTGAATCTTCTCCACTGTCATCAAATGCTTTTCCTAATCTGTGTCTAAATCTAAAGTTAACCCTGTATCTATCCTTTACCATTTCAGGATTATTTTGGGAATTTATCAGCCACCATGTATTATCAGGAGCAAATCTGCTGTGTTCATAATGGTAAGTTCCAGAAAGGGAAATATCCATATTAGGGTTTATTTTATAATCAAGACGCCCTGTAAAATCATAATTCTGACTAGCTTCATTTGGTCTTGTCTTACTTAAAGAGACTTCTTCTTTTTTTAAAAGCTCACCTGTTGAAACATAAAATCCTGGACCCAATTGTGTTATTGGATCAGCAGAAATTTTGTTAATTACATCAGAATTTGCAGTATATATTCCAACTGCACTTGGATTATTATCTTTAAAACCATTATATGATCCTGAAACCCTATAACCTAATATAGATTGATTTGTGGTTTTGTTCTTAATTATAGGTCCACTAAAATTAACATTTAACAAATTGTAACCGTATGGGTCTAATCCTTGAGACGTCTCACCTTCTATACCTCCACCAAATTTATTTGATGGCCCTTTAGTTGATCCGGAAATTACCCCCCCTGTCACATCACCATATTCAGCACCTAATCCCCCAGTGATAACCTGTAGTTGCTCAAGATCCCAGGTTGGTACAAATGAACCACTTACCGGAACACCATCAAGATAGAATACTGTACTGGTTTTCCTGGATCCTCTTATAGTAATATCTTCACCATTCTTTCCCGAAGTTGAAACTCCTGCTGCGCTTCCAACTATAGCATTAATATTTTTCTGCGGTAAATTTTTAATATCAGCAGCTGTAATTGTTTTCCCTTGAGTAGTATTATCTTGTTCAATTAGAGGTACTTTATAATCACTTATTATAACTTCTTTAATATCAATCCCTTTAGATAACTGGATATTTAAAAAATTTGCTTTTCCTGCTTTAACGACAACTCCATCAATTCTCTGTGGATTAAATCCAACATAAGATACATCAACAGAATAGGTTCCAGGGTCAATATTAGAAATATTATATGAACCATCTGCCTCAGTAGTAGTACCCGTTATTAATGCACCACCTTTAAATATTCTTACCGTAGCTAAATCAGCCGGATTACTTGTGCCTTCTTCTGTAACTTTTCCAGATAATGTTGTCTGAGCATATCCAACTGTGCCTACAATTACCAGCACCAATAAGAGGAGTAAACGTTTCATCATACTTTTTGTGTTTGATAGTAAAAAAGAACTTCAATAAGTTTATTAAACCGCAATGTTAAGAAAATTAACATTCATGTCAAAAAAATAATACCATGTTGTCGGATTGCCGACAATATTTATTGCTGAATTGATTTATATATACTAAATTACTCATGTGTTAAATTTATCTTAATACCATATATTATAACAAATACAATAAAATAACCTAGCTTAGAAACAATAATATTTTTTCAAATAAGATCTTTGATAGCTTTTCTTTTGATTCCAAGGTCCACCCGGCAATGTGGGGAGTAACAATTATATTTTTTAATTTTAACAATTCTTCGTACACCTTTTTTTCTTGAGTGTTGTAATTCTCCGGCTTTTCATTTTCAAAGACATCTAAACATGCTCCCTTTAGATGCCCAGATTTTAATACTTCAATTAATGCCAGGGTATCTACTATTTTTCCTCTTGAAGTATTTATTAAAACCGACCTTCTTTTCATTTTGTTAAGCATTTCATGATCTACATAATGAAATGTCTCTTCTGTTAATGGTAAATGTAAACTAATAATATTAGATTTTTCTAAAACTGTTTCTTTGCTACTTTCATAAACATTAAAAGAATGATCTGAAAAACCTGTTAAATATTTATCATACACTAATATATTAACATTCCAGCCTTGTAATTTTTGTGCAAATGTTCTTCCGGTATGGCCAAAGCCTATTATTCCAATAGTTTTGCCTTCTAGTTCAAATCCTCTGTTTTCTTGCCTGTTCCAGATAAATTTTCTTACCTCCTGATCTGCTTTGATAATATTATTACCCAATGCTAATAACATCGCCATTGCATGTTCTGCTACTGCATTTCTATTTCCTTCAGGCGAACTGAATACACCTATTCCTTTTTGCTTTGCATAAGTCTGATCTATAATTTCCATTCCTGATCCCAGACGACCTATAAATTTTAAACTATGTGCCCTATCTATAAAATCCTTATCTACCAGTATCTTGCTATTTACTATAAGACCTTCATAATCGTGAATTATGCTTTTAACTTCTTCAAGACTTATTTCGGGATAATAATCGACTTTATAGGATATATTCTCAAATTTATGAATGAGATCGGGGTGTACATCATCTGTTATTAATACTTTTTTCATAATCCAATTGAGGAGATATAGAACAAATAAACAAATCTAAAGCTTAGGATCCAATGATTCTTGCCCAAAAAGAAAAGTAGGTATTACCTTTGTTAAAATTCTACTCATTATGGGTACCATTATTGATGGATTTAAATGTGCTAAAAATACTCGTGAAAAACATTTAGCTATATTAATAGATCCAGACAAAATTACAATTCCGGAATTAGATCCTTTGTTTGATTTAATACATCACTCCAGGGTTCATTATGTTTTTATAGGTGGAAGTTTATTGACAGGAACTCAATTTTCTGAGACTATCGAAGTTATAAGATCCAAAACTACTTTACCAATCATTTTATTCCCAGGAAGTATATACCAGATTTCTGAACACGCTGATGCTATTTTATTTCTTTCTTTAATAAGCGGCAGAAATGCTGACTTATTAATAGGTAAACATGTTGAAGCTGTGCCCTTATTGATACAATCTAAACTTGAAATAATACCCACGGGATATATTTTAGTAGATGGTGGCGTAAATACTACTGTATCTTATATAAGCAATACATTTCCAATACCTGCAGATAAAGCCGAAATAGCTAAATGTACTGCTTTGGCAGGTCAATATCTTGGTTTACAAACTATGTATCTGGATTCCGGAAGTGGTGCACTGAATCCGGTTAATAAAAAAATGATTCAATCAGTTGCTAGTTCAGTTTCAGTTCCTCTTATTGTTGGCGGCGGAATAAGAACTCCTCAAATGGTATTTGATGCTGCATTTGCCGGGGCGGATATAGTTGTAATAGGAAATGTACTTGAAAAAACGCCTGGGAAACTAATTGAATTAAGTTCTGCACTTGAAGATGCTTATAATTCTGCCCAGGTAGAATACCAGAATAAATGATAGGTGTCGTAATAAAATCTACCGGTAGCTGGTATAAAGTTAGATTTCCTGACCACTCTGAATGGAAATGCCGGATAACAGGTAAACACCGTTTATTTGGCTTTCAACTAACCAATCCGGTAGCAGTTGGTGATTGGGTGGAAGTGGTACCGGAATCAGAAACTAATACCGGTTTAATTAAAGAAATATTACCCCGAAAGAATTATGTAGTTAGACAATCTCCCCGTCAAAAACACCAACTCCATTTTCTAGCTTCCAATATTGATCAGGCTATAGTATTAACTACTATTATTGAACCCAATCTCAAACAAGGTTTCATTGACCGGTTTCTTTTAATGACCGAACCTTATGATATTCCAACTATAATCATTTTTAATAAATCGGATCTGTATGGAGAGGAAGAAATGAGACTTTATAATGAGTGTGAAAACCTATATACTCCTTTGGGATATAAGGTTTTGTTAGTTTCTGCTGCTAACAATCATAACATTGATTTATTAAAAGACTTATTAAAAGATAAAGTGTCTTTGATTGCAGGTCAATCAGGGGTTGGAAAATCATCCCTCATCAATAAATTAGATAAGAATCTGGAACTAACTACCGACTTTATCTCTGATTACTCAGGAAAAGGTCAACACACAACAACCTTTGCAGAGATGCACAGCTTATCATTTGGAGGTTATATCATCGATACTCCCGGTATTAAAACACTTTCATTTAATCACCTGGAACCCCAGGATATTATGCATAATTTCAGGGAGATATTCAGTATAGGTCAAAACTGTAAATATGCTAACTGCACCCATAGAAATGAGCCGGGATGTTCCGTTAAACTAGCTGTTAGCACTGGTCAAATCCATGAATGGCGATATTATAATTATTTACAACTTATGGAAGAAATTGAAGATCAGAATTACTGGGAAAGGCATAAAGATTATTGATCAGTGATCACTTTGCATCACTCTTTGAATACAAGTTATTTACTTCAACTTGCTAGTCATTAAATAATAAAGCTAGTCATCATTTTTATATTATGGTAAATACTTGATATATTCATAAAATACAGCTTATTAGGCGAGTTATAGGCGGGTATATGGCGGGTAAAGGGCGGGTAATAGGCGGGTAAGAATTCTTACCCGCCTATTACCCGCCCTTTACCCGCCATATACCCGTCTGTTACTCGTCATAAAGGGTGTCCTAAACTAAAATAACTATACAGTTTTAAGAAGTTAAACTGTATTAACTATATGCAATAGATTAAGGGTAATAATGAATCAAATGGAACCCTTAAAATAAATTGAATAGTAGAATCCTAGAGAAAGAGGACAATTTGAACACTACGCAATTAAAATATGATTGAATTTAGATTGGATACAATTGGATGAAGTAGAAAGGAATCTATTACTATGTTAAGTAAATTGCTAAATGCCTTTTTTAATAAGAATAAGAAGTATTACTTAATCCTCACCTTCTTAAGCCTGTCCATATCCCGCTTTTGATCCTTTTCTTTGATAGTATTTCTTTTATCGAAGGTCTTCTTTCCCTGGGCCAGGGCTATTTCGAGTTTGGCAAATCCTCTTTCATTAAAATAGAGTCTAACCGGTACTATGGTAAAACCCTTTTCTCTAACTTTCTTTTCTAATTTTTCTATTTCAGACTTATTTAATAACAACCTTCTGGGTCTGCGGGGATCATGATTATTGTAAGTGCCCTGGGTATATTCAGATATAAACATGTTTTTTACCATCAATACTCCACTACGGAAAAAACAAAAAGCATCATTAATATTGGCATGGCCTTCCCTTAGAGATTTGACCTCGGTACCTGTAAGTTCGATACCTGCTTCAAAAGTTGTAAGAAGACGAAATTCGAATTCGACACGCCTGTTTCTTATTTCAGTAATGCGGGGCTTTTTATTTTCTGCCATAAACAAACTTACTCCTATAATAGAGTAAAGCCTGCAATTTACTTCTTATTGGTTGAAACTACTGCTTTTGTAAAGCTGAATTCTCTTTTCTTGTAGTCACCTGATGGCTCAGTACCTTCTATTATTTGAGTCAAGGTACCATCTGCTTTTTGTATATAGATAATACTTTTAGGGAATCCTTCTACCGTATTTACAAATTCGATAGTATTACTTACTTCTGATTTAAGTTTACAGTTTATTTCAACATTATTAGTTCCTACTAAAGTTGAATGGTATAAAACTTCTTTATTTCTGCGCTCTATTTTAATAGTTTCTACTACAACAGTATCCCTGGAAACAGCACTGTACATTCTACCCAACATGATATTCTTATTGACAAATTTCCATTCTAATGTAGTGTGTCCTTTGGTATCTTTCCATGAACCTATTAGCCAATGTGTTTTATATATACCGGTCATTAAACTCTTAGGTGCGGCACAGGATATAAATAAAAATATACCCGATGCAATAATCAATATACTTGCAATTCTACGCATGTCAAAATAATTTATAACATGTACGAGTTCCTGTTTAAAAAGTTTATAAATTATTATATATAAAATTGGTCATCTTGTTATAAAGATGCAGACGGGTAACTCCCCCTGAAATACCATGATTTTTATTAGGATAATAATATGTATCGAATTGTTTATTAGCATCTATTAATGCTTTGGCCATTTCTATAGAGTTTTGAAAATGGACGTTATCATCAGCACATCCATGTACGAGTAAGTATTTACCCTTTAATTTATCAGCAAAATAAATAGGTGAATTGTCATGATATCCATTTGGATTTTCTTTATCAGTGCGCATATACCTTTCAGTATAAATAGAATCGTACCATTTCCAGTTAGTAACCGGCGCTACTGCTATAGCTGCCTTAAACACATCTGCTCCTTTCAAAATACAAAGAGAAGACATATAAGCACCATAGCTCCAACCAAATATCCCAATCCTATCAGGGTCTACGTAGCCTAATGTCTTATAATATTTAGCTGCTTCTATCTGATCAAGTGTCTCGTAATGTCCCATTTGTTGATAGGTGATTTTCCTGAAAGCTTCACCTCTGGCACCTGTACCTCTTCCATCAACACAGGCAACTATATAGCCATTTTGAACAAGCATTTGGAACCACCAGTAATTTGAACCAATCCAGCTATCAGTAACTTGTTGGCTATTAGGACCACTGTATTGATACATAAATACAGGATATTTCTGCCGTGGATCAAGCTTGGAAGGCTTCATGACCCAACCATTAAGTTTTACATTCTCTGAAGTAGTAAACTGGAAGAAATCTATGTTCTCTACTTTATATTCCACCTGCAAATCAATTACTCCATTGTTGCTTTCTATATCTCGCACGCGTTTACCTGCAAGATCATATACTGTATACATAGGAGGCCGGTTTATATTACTGTATTTTAAAGTGTAATATTCAAAACTACTGCTAAATTCTATAGCGTTATTGCCTGGAGCATTCGTCATTGCTTTTATTTCTCCTCCTGCTATTGGAATTTTGTAAACCTGCCTGTCCATAGGACTCTTTATGGCAGCCTGGAAATATACAAAGCCATGCTTCTCATCAACACCATATAATGCTGTTACATCCCAATTCCCTTTAGTAAGCTGCCTTACTAATTTACCATTCATATCATATAGATAAATGTGATAATAACCATCCTTTTCACTTGTCCAGATATATTCTTTACCATTTTTAAGGAAGTTGAGGTCATCTCCTATTTCTATATAAGCAGCATTTGTCTCTGTCATCAATGTAGTCACATTTGCAGTTTCAGGATCTGCAAGATTGAGGCTAAGTTCATTTTGATGTCTGTTCATAAGACTTATGCATAATTTGTATGGAGCTTGTGTCCATTTTAACCTTGGTATATAATCTTCGTCATTCTTAGTAAGTGAAACCTTCTTAGTCTTTTTAGTATCCAGACTGTATATATAAACTGAAACAATTGCGTTGTCCATTCCAACCTTTGGATATTTATAGGTATATTTTTCAGGGTATGCTTCATCTTTCCAGAAATCTATTGTGTATTCCGGTACTTTTGTCTCATCAAATCTTAGATAAGCAAGGTATTTACCATCCGGAGACCATTCAAATGCTCTTTCCATAGCAAATTCTTCCTCATATACCCAGTCAGGTAAACCGTTAATGATACTATTCTTTTTCCCATCAGTAGTAATGGTAATTTGCTTGCCTGATTTAAGGTCTTTATAATATAGGTTGTTATCAGCAATGAAAGCTACCTTGTCATTAGTAGGTGAAAATGTAGGATACAATTGTTTAGGCCCATCAGAAAGTTTAGTCGCAGACTTAGCAAGTTTATCCCAAACATAATAATTAGCCTTGGAAGAATGCCTGTAAATTTGTTCTTTATCCGTTGAAAGGAGTATCTTATTTTCATCCGGGCTTAAGGTAAATTCTTTAAAGCCAGTCAATTCAGTATTAAGATCAGCTTTATCCAGAATGGTCATTGATTTATTACCGGTAACTATATCATAGCCAAAGATAGAACCTGATTTGAGCTGGGTATAATTTTTACCATCAGACAGGAAGTTAAAACCAGGTACATCTTTTGGAGAGAACTTATTAGTTTTCCATATGTCTTCAGTGGTAATCTTTGTTTGGGCAAATGTGTTAGTACAAGTGATACAAAGCAATAGAATTATTAAACCCTTAAAAGTATTTTTATACATAATGAGCATAGTTAAGTGGATCAAAAGTGCAAAATTAAATAGAATAGTGCTATAAATATTGACAAGCAAGCTCAAGCTGACCTGCAAATAGCAGGTTTGGACAATTACTGAATTAACTCAATGAGCAGCCAATATACCTTAAAAGCTTCTTGGCTACTATGCTTCTACAAGTTCCATATTAATTTGTTTAAGAGCAACATCTACATCCAGGATCTTAACTCTTACATGATCACCCATCTTGAATACCCTTTTAGTTCTTTTGCCCACAGCCTTTAACCTTGACGACTCAACTTCAAATGTTTCATATAGACCATCAAACGCTACCAAGCCTTCACATTTATTTTCTATTAACTCTACAAATATGCCTCTATCCATTATACCACTAATGACACCATCGAATTCTTCTCCTATTTTATCATTAAGATAAAGTGCCTGGAAATACTTAACCGATTCTCGCTCTGCATCCATAGCACACCTTTCCATCTTGGAGATATGTTTACACATTCCTTCCAATATTGCCTTGTCTTCTCTATATACCATAGTTAAGTTTTTATCTAGAATACGGTGAACCAATATGTCTGAGTATCTTCTTATAGGTGAAGTAAAATGTGTGTAATATTCAAATCCTAAACCATAATGGCCAATATTATTAGGAGAATACTCGGCTTTAGACATAGTTCTTATTGCCAATGGCTCCAGTAATTTTAAAGCTTCATTCTCTTTTGCTGCTTCAGAAAGTCTGTTATAACTTTCTATTATCGTTTTTGGTGTATCCAGATTAAAGTTAAATCCAAGTTCTTTAGCAAAGAGGGCAAGGTCGGTAAGTTTATCAATGGAAGGAATATCATGAATACGATATACAAATGGTATAGGATTTACCTTGTCTTTGTTATGCATAAAAGTGGCAACTTCCCTATTGGCCAATAACATAAAGTCTTCGATGAGTAAATTGGCATCTCCTCTGTTCTTTATAAATGCCTCTACCGGATGGCCATTCTCATCAAACCTAAACCTTACTTCATCAGACTCAAACGATATAGAGCCATGCTGATATCTTCTCTTCCTCAGGTAATAAGCTATATCATTTAACTTTAATAACTCAACTGATAATTCTCCTTCCTTTGTATCCAGTATTGCCTGTGCCTGCTCATAGGAGAAACGTTTATCCGAATGTATCAAGGTACGCCCAAACCATCTGTCTACAATTTTATTATTGGTATCAAAAGTAAAGACTGCAGAATAGGTTCTTTTATCTTCATTTGGCCTTAGTGAACACAATTCATTTGATATCTTTTCAGGAAGCATTGGACAGACTCTATCAGCCAGGTACACACTAGTAGATCTTGATATAGCTTCTTTATCAAGAGCAGTACCCTTTTGAACATAAAATGATACATCTGCTATATGAATTCCTACTTCTATATTCCCATTTTCTAATACATTATATGACAATGCATCATCAAAGTCTTTAGCATCTTCAGGGTCTATGGTAAATGTAGTTATCTGCCTGAAGTCACGTCGGGTTTTTATATCTTCTTTAGTAATTTCATCAGGCATATTCTCTACCTCCGCTTCCACCTCATCCGGGAAGGCAATATTGAATCCATTATTGATGAGTATTGAATTCATAACAAGATTAATACCTCCTTCCTTACCAAGTATAGTAGATACTCTAGCTTTAGCTGGTAAGAAATCCTTTTTAGGCCATTCCAATACTTCAAATACAACTTTATCTTTTGAGGTGGCTCCCTGGGCATCTTCAGGATTTACCTGAACATCAAAAGGGAAAGAAACTTGCTCAGGAATGACCACACCCATCTTTCCTTTTTGGTGATAAGTACCAATAAACCTACTGGTATTCCTCTCTAGGACAGCTACGATTTTCCCTTCCGGTCTTCTTCTTCCGGTACCTGAAAAGAGTCTCACTTTTACTTTATCATGATTAAGAGCTGTATTCAGGTATTTTCCTTGTACGAATATATCATCCTCTCTCTCTTCGCTAATTATATAGGCAGCACCTGATCTTGTCATATCTACTACGCCAATATGCACTTCTTCGGTTGATAAAGAAGCTTCATTATTTCTACTCTTTTGAGCTCGATATGAAGTATCGACTCCTTCTTTTACAGGTAGTTCTAACTGTTGCATGGCATATTCTATAGAATCAACATTGTTATCTATATAAAGCATTTTCTTTATAAGGCTGGCTGAGAATTTCTTATTGGGGTGTTTCTTCTTTAATACAGCTATTGCAATCTGTAAAGCTTTTGAGCTAAGTTTGTTATCTATCTTTCTAGGTCTTGGCATGTGTTTATTAAAAATTTAAGCTCTCTTGTATACTACCATCCGGGAGTACTTCAAAATAAGAATGTTTACTGGAAGAGGCGTCATAGTCTTTAGAATTTAAGGCGGTATCTCCTTTCACTACGAAGATAAGTCCTTCTTCGTCTATTCTCATTATAGAACGGGTTATATTGTTGTCTTCGTATCTGGTGGAAGCTACTAACTGTTGGTCAAGCAATTCTCCCTTTTGATTATAGGTAGCCAGGAAATAATCGTATCTCATTAAACCAGCTCTCCAAAATACCAAAGCTATTACTTCTTCGGTATCTGGTAATCTTAAGACTGGTACATATTCAGCCACATCTTCGTTCTCACCTTCTCTTTTAATAAATGTAGAGACAACAATATCGGGCAAAGGTTCATTTAAATCATTGATTTGTCTATAGGTTTTCTCAGTAATTTGTAATGGTAATGTCTGTTTTTCAAACCAGTTAAGGTAAGTTTCAAAACTAAGGTGCAAATGTTCTGTCATACTACTATATTAAGGATTCTTAAATTTGGAATTATTCTAAATAATTAGCTATACCCAGAACTAATAGACTTTAAAGTGTTTATTACTAAAGATACGAATAAATTTGTCCCACAAAATTAATAAGGAAAATGAATTGGTTAAAGTCTTTTCTTACTTCTTCACTTGGGCAGAAAGTGGTTATGAGTTTAACAGGTATATTTCTGCTGTTATTCCTGGTCGTCCATTTGGTAGGAAACTTACAGTTACTTGCTCATGATGATGGGAAATCATTTAATCTTTATACCTATTTCATGACCCACAATCCGCTGATAAAGATCATCTCTTATACCCTGTATGCCTTTATACTAATTCACAGTATTCAGGGAATAGCTATTTGGTTAAAAAATAAGAAAGCTGCAGGAGGTATGAATCGATATGCTGTGCACAACACAGAAACTTCAAACTTCGCAGCCAGGAACATGGCTTGGTTTGGAATCCTCATCTTTATTTTCCTTTTCATACATTTAAAAGACTTCTGGTACATCATGAAGTTTACTGATCAGTTGGCTATGGTGACCTATGATAGTCAGGACCATGCAGTAAAGAATCTGTATACAATGGTAGCTGTCGAATTTAAAGAAATGTGGGTCATTATTATATACACTTTGGGTATGATAGCACTTGCCTTTCATCTTTGGCATGGATTCTCATCTTCATTTCAAACATTAGGAATAAACCATCCGAAATACACACCCGCTATAAAAGCTCTTGGAATTGTATATGCTATATTAGTCCCAGTGGGCTTTGCGATCATTCCTATTATATTTTATTTATTTAGATAAACAAAGAAACAATCTGAAATATGAGATTGGATGCAAAAATACCAGATGGCCCATTAGCAGACAAGTGGACCAACTATAAACAGTCAGTTAAATTAGTTAATCCGGCTAATAAAAGGAAACTTGAAATAATAGTAATAGGTACAGGCCTGGCGGGAGCTTCTGCTGCAGCTTCTTTAGCTGAACTTGGTTATGCTGTTAAAGTATTTTGCTTCCAGGACAGCCCAAGAAGAGCACATTCTATAGCAGCCCAGGGAGGAATAAATGCTGCCAAGAACTACAAGAATGATGGTGATTCAGTCAACCGACTGTTTTATGATACAATAAAAGGAGGGGATTTTAGATCACGCGAAGGTAATGTGCACAGATTAGCAGAAGCGAGTTTAAGTATAATTGATCAATGTGTGGCACAGGGTGTTCCCTTTGCCAGAGAATATGGAGGCTTATTGGATAACCGGTCTTTCGGAGGTGCACAGGTATCCCGTACATTTTATGCCAGAGGGCAGACAGGGCAGCAATTACTACTTGGTGCTTATCAGGCATTGGAAAGACAGATAGGCCTGGGTACTGTAAAGATGCATAGCAGACATGAGATGCAGGAAGTAGTCGTTATAGATGGTAAAGCACGTGGAGTAATTGTAAAAGACCTGATCACTGGTGAATTAGAAAGACACTTTGGCCATGCTGTTATTTTAGCTTCTGGTGGTTATGGTAATGTATTCTTCCTCTCTACCAATGCAATGGGTTGTAATGTTACTGCTATATGGAAAGCATATAAGAAAGGTGCCTATTTCGCTAACCCTTGTTATACACAGATACACCCTACCTGTATACCTGTAACAGGTGACTATCAGTCAAAGCTTACTTTGATGAGTGAATCTTTAAGGAATGATGGCAGAGTATGGGTGCCAAAAAGAAAAGAGGATTGTGATAAACCCCCAACAAGTATAGCAGAGGAGGATCGTGATTATTATCTGGAACGGAAATATCCATCTTATGGAAACTTAAGCCCAAGAGATATATCCTCAAGAGCTGCAAAAGAAGTTTGTGATGAAGGTCGTGGTGTGGGCCCAACTAAAAGAGCTGTGTATTTAGACTTCAATGATGCTATAAAAAGATTGGGAATAGAAGTTGTTAAAGAGAAATATGGCGAATTATTTCCAATGTATCAAAACATTACTGGTGAAGACCCACTGGTAGTACCTATGCGTATATATCCGGCAGTACATTATACAATGGGAGGTCTGTGGGTAGATTATGAACTAATGACTACGGTACCTGGCTTATATTGTCTTGGCGAGGCTAACTTCTCTGACCATGGAGCGAATAGATTGGGAGCAAGTGCTTTAATGCAGGGTCTTGCAGATGGGTATTTTGTTATCCCTTATACAATTGGAAGTTACTTATCAGCTGAAATATTTACTAAGGAAATACCACTTGATCATCCGGCATTTGAAGAAGCAGAAGCAGCAGTAAAAAATAGATTAACTCATCTTCTCAATAACAATGGAACAAGGCCAGTGGATGATTTTCATAAATCACTGGGTAAGATCATGTGGGAGTATTGTGGTATGGCCAGATCTGCTGAAGGATTAACTAAAGCTAGAGGTTTAGTCAAGGAGTTAAAGGAGGAGTTTTGGAAAGATGTTAAAGTACCAGGTATTCTTAATGAATTTAACCCTGAGTTAGATAAAGCAATGAGAGTAGCTGATTTTATGGAACTAGGTGAGTTAATGATCATGGATGCCCTTGACAGGAATGAATCATGTGGTGGACACTTCAGAGTTGAGTACCAGGATAATGGAGAAGCCAAAAGAAATGATGATGATTACGCTTATGTAGCAGCTTGGGAATACAATGAGAAAGAAGCAGTAATGCATAAAGAAGATCTAGTGTATGAGAATATTAAACTTCAGGTAAGAAGTTATAAATAATGGTTGAAAAGGAATAAAAGTGATTAATAGTTTAATGAATAAAATAAGATAGGTATTACCGTTAGAGTATGTTTTAAAGTACTGCCTGTTACATAAACTGTTTAAAATGAAAGTTAATTTAAAAGTCTGGCGTCAAAAGAATGCACAATCAAAAGGGAAGCTTGAAAACTATACAGTTGATCAGGTAAACCCTCATATGTCATTCCTCGAAATGATAGATGTATTAAATGATCAGTTAGTAAGAAAAGGTGAAGACCCCATTGCTTTTGACCATGATTGTCGTGAAGGAATATGTGGTACCTGCTCAATGGTAATTAACGGAAGAGCACATGGGCCAAAACATGCAACTACCACCTGCCAGGTATATATGAGAAACTATAAAGATGGTGATACTATATATGTAGAACCATTTATAGCTAAATCATTTCCTATCATAAAAGACCTTGTAGTAGACAGAGGAGCATTTGACAGAATCATTGCAACCGGTGGGTTTGTAAGTGTAAGTACCGGTGCGGCCCCAGATGCTAACAGTCTGCCTGTAGGTAAAGATATCTCAGAGAAATCAATGGATGCAGCAGCTTGTATTGGTTGCGGTGCCTGCGTTGCAGCATGCCCTAATGGTTCAGCAATGTTATTTACAGCAGCTAAAGTATCACACCTTAATCAATTACCACAAGGTGAAGTTGAAGCCTCCCAAAGAGCCCTGAATATGGTACATCAAATGGATGCTGAAGGATTTGGTAAGTGTTCTAATATAGGAGCTTGTGAAGCAGTATGCCCTAAGGAAATATCACTTGTCAATATAGCTAGATTAAATAGAGCGTATTTAAAAGCTGTGTTTGCCGGAAATTAATAGTAATGTCTAATGGTTAACATTACATTACAAACTGGCAACAGACAACTAGCATCCCGCAACTACTTCGCTGCTAATATCCTTAGTTCTTCATACAGCAGATCCTCATCACCACTATTATACTTGCGTTTTTGAAATGCTATGTTACCTTGTTTATCCAGTACAAAACATTGAGGCAAGCCGTTTAAGCCACCAGGCATTATTTCTTTAAACTCTTTATTTACATCCCAATAGAATGGAAAGGGCCAGTTCTTTTCTGCAAATCTCTTCTTAATAGCTTCAGCATTGTGATCAAAATCAGTAGAGATAGCATATACATTAAAGTCAGTCGTCTTTTTCCATGCATCCATTTTACTGGCAATTGCATCCATTTCCATGCGACATGGGTAACAAGTAGTGAGCCAGAATATAAGTACAGTTGGTTTGCCATTTGTAAACACCTTATCTGAAGTCATTGAATCACCTGCAGGAGTTTTTAATGGTATATCATAAGGATAAGTAGCTACAATTTTATCTTTGGATCTGCTTCTTTCATAATAATATCTATTAGTTGGAATAGCAGCAACTTCAGTTTGGGCATAACTAGTGAACCCAATAACTGATAGTAGTAAAATAGTAAATAACTTAATCATATTAAGAAGCTTAAATTTTGAACTTAATTAAACGTGTGAATACAAAGTTAAGTTCTTTTTTATAATAAAAAAGGGGCTAGCTACTTATAGCTAACCCCTTAATATTTATTTAACTCACTTAGTTGAATGAGTACCTTATCCCAAACTGTAAACTCCAGACATCTGAAATAGTAGCGCTGTCTACAATCGTTTTATTGGTACTGTCATTTAATAATTGACTGGCTACCTGATACTGAGGTACTCCACTGACATCAACACCTTTGACAACTAATGGAGATGAGCCCAATACTCTTTGAGTAACTCCCCAGTCTGAATTAAGCATATTACCAAAGTTTAGTATATCAACTCTGAATTGGAATGTGTTTTTATTCTTTCCAGCCAATACTGTAAAGTCCCTTGATACACTTAAATCAAACCTGTGCACAAAAGGCATTATACCACCATTGCGTTCAGTGTATTGTCCTCTTTTAGTTTTTAAATATGCATCGTGGTTAATATAGGTTTCGAATAAGTCTGCTTGTTGGGCTGCTGTATAAGTAACTGTTCCAAAAGTTAAGTCCAGAAACTTCAGGTCAGATGCATGAGTAGGAACGAATAAAAGGTCGTTACCTGTAATACCATCACCATTCATATCACCATTGTAAGTATAAGAGTATCTTCCATTTGAAGGAAATGCATAGGAATCACCACCTTGCCTTCCTTCATATCCTAAAGTAAACTGGATAGCACCATTATTGAATTCTTGCTTATAACTCAATAAACCAACTACTCTATGAGGCACATCATTATCAGCAAAGGCTAGTTTTAATTTATTATTACCATCAACAGATCTTGCAGTGGTATATGACCCTGAAGCAATAGAACTTGCACTCATAAGGTCTTTTGCCTGGCTATATGTATAAGCTACCATCCCATAGAATCCATGATTGTATGGGTATTCTAATTTGAAAGTAGCACCAACATAACTTCCTTCATTAGTATTGGTCAATACAGCAAACCTTGACACATTATCTACTCTTCTTATCACTTTTGAACTTGTACTAAATGATCCGGGGAATCTTGGGCGGGTATCAGGGCCAGCAAAATTAGTAGTAGCTGGTTCAAGATTAGCATCATAATACAATACGCCATTCATATTTCTATTGTACATAAATTCAGCAGTAGCGATAAGTCCCAATGGTAGTTTCTGGTCTATGGCTATATTGGTTTTAAATACTTGTGGATATTTATAATCCTTATCGGTTACTGCAATACTAAAAGTAGAAGGCAATGTGGGAGTTGCAGGTATGAATTGAGATGGATCACCTACTAATGGATATTTGTTAGTATTGGTATTTGACTCTTCAATAAAGCCTGTTAATACTCCATTGTTTCCAATCTGGTTTGATAAGTATACATAAGGTGGTCTTCCGGTAAAGATTCCTATACCGCCTCTTATCTGGGTCGATTTATTACCGTTTACATCCCAGTTAAATCCTACTCGTGGTTCTAGCAGCAATTTAGAATTTGGTAAAACAGCAGTATTAAACTTAGTAGGTTGATTATCCAGATTAAGGAATACAGAATCTCTTAAAGCTACATTCTCAATAACTTTTGTGTCACCCAAATCCACTATACTTGCTCTAACGCCAAATGTAAGTTTGAAATTATTACTTAATTGTAAAGCATCCTGAAGATAAATGTCATACTTATTAGCATATAAAACCTGGTAAGGTATGGCGCCACCTGGTAAAGCTGAATATCTGTACTGGAATTTAAAAATACCAGCAGAATCTCCATTAGCAGCAGCTAAAAAGTCTTCAATACTATTGAATTGGTATACTGCATTGGAACCATCAAAGAAGGAATTATTAGACTTAAATCTTTCCAGATTTATACCAGCTGTTATAGTATGCTTCCCTGCATAATAGCTGACATTATCAGTAATATGTGTAGTACTATAGTTTAATAAATTATTTGGTGTGAACGGGTCCATACCTGCAGAAATATAATCAACTTTATCTTTCAGTATATCTATTGTAGGAAATAATCCTCCTTTAAATTTAGAACTATATAAATACTGTCTGTCTTCATTTTGATAGTCATAACCTGCAGTAAAAACATTGCTTATTTTATTACCAAATGTTGAATTCAATTCCCCTACTATTGATCGAGTGTTATCCCCTATAATATATCCTGAGTTTTGATAAGACATTGCTGTAAATAATGTCCTTCTGTTACCGGCACCATCAGAGCTACTATTACTAATCAACTGATCAGATTGAGAATCATGATTGGTGTATCTTAAGCTAAGTTTGTTCTTTTCATTAATGTTATAATCGAGCCTTACCAGGAACTTATCACTTTTAGTATCATTGTTATAAGCTTCATATGGACCAGTTTCATAGTCATACTTATCTTTTAATACTTTTGTAACCATGTCAAGATCAGCAACGGTAACTCTGGTAACCTGCCCAATATTCTTACTGCCAGCAGCTACCCATGGAGTAGCAGGATCAGTTCTTCTTATAAATTCTCCATCAGCAAAGAAAAATAACTTGTTTTTAATAATTGGTCCTCCTATTCTTACACCATATACATTTTCATTAAAAGGAGTCGTTGTTACTGTAGCAGATTTTGCTTTATTACCATATAAATTGGCGTTTCTCCAGTTATAATAAACTGATCCTGAAAATTCATTGGTACCTGATCTGGTAACTGCATTAATACCAGAACCTACAAATCCGGTTTGCCTTACATCATAAGGTGCCACATTGACCTGAACTTCTTCAATGGCATCTAAAGAAATAGCGGTTGATCCCGTTCTTCCACCCGCAGATGCATCGGTACCAAGACCAAATCCATTATTAAATACAGAACCATCAATAGTAAAGTTATTTGATCTGCTATCCTGCCCACCAAATGAACGACCATTTCCATTTGGGTTATATTTAGTAATATCATTTATGGAACGACTGCCAATAGTAGGAATTGAATTAACCATAGTCCTGTCAAAAGTAGTAGCTGCGCCTGTCCTTTCAGAACTAAATATATCATGTCTGTCAGATACTACAATAACCTCTTCAAGTGATACTCCGGTCTCTTGTAATATAAAATCAATATTGGTTGTGTTACCAAGATTTGTATACACATTTTCTTGTGACTGCTCTTTATATCCAATATAAGTTACTGTAACTTTAAATGGACCACCTACTCTTAATCCTGGTATAGTATATCTGCCAGCATCATTGGTTACAGCGCCGTAAATTGTACCTGAAGCAAGATGTATAGCTTTAACTGTAGCACCTATCACGCTTAGTTTTTTAGCATCTTCTACATAACCTGCGATCGTTGAGGTTGTCACCTGCGCAGTAGATTTCTGGCATAACAATAGAAATAGAAAAAGGGGAAGCAATAGTAATATTGACTTCATTAAATTGGGCTTGTGTAATGTTTTCATCAGAGTAAGTATAATTAGATAATATTATATCGACGGCAAAATTAAGCTGCCTAATGTTAAACTAACATGAATTTTTACAAGACAAAAGTCACATAAATATAATATTAAATATTTATTTGTGAATGAACAAAATGATAATAATATCTTGGAAAATATTACGGATATAAAATATTAGCTACAAGAATTAGCTCATGAAACTAAAAGATTTAAAGCTTATTTTACTTTAATTCAAGCAATGCTTTTTTGGCCTTAGCAAAGTTTTTATCCAGTTTTAGAGTTTGTTCAAAGTCGGCTATTGCTTCATTTTTATGTCCAAGACCTAGTTGGGTAGTGCCACGATAATAATAATAACTAGCATTAGTTGGACTAATGTTCACCGCAATATTGAAATTTTGATAAGCCTTTTTAAGAGAATCCATAGAAGCGTATATCAAACCACTATTAAAGAAAGCTGGTTCATAATGTCGATCAAGGCTAACAATCTTTCGGTAAGTTTCCAGGGCCTTATCTAGTTGATTAATTTCTTTAAAATATTCTGCTTTAGCATGAAGAGCATTAATATTTAGGCTGTCAACTCTCAAGGCATTATTAAAGTATAGTTCTGCAAGTTTCTTATCTTTCTTAAGGTTAAGATTACCCAGGTTGATATATGCATCTATAAGATCCTCCGGTTTGTTGAGCCCCAACTCTACTGCCTTTTGAAACCCTGCTCTTGCTTTACCCTGGTCACCCATTTCCTTAAATAACATGCCACCCATTAAGTAGGCTTCAGCATTCTGATGATCTACTTGTAATATCCGCTGTACTGTAAGTTGTCCTTCAGCGTACTGCTTTAATATCAATTGAAACTCAGCTAGTTTTAATAATGATTCTATTCTTTTAGGAAATAAGTTGGATACTTTTTCCATAGTCTCTAATGCCTGTCTTGATTTATAATAGTCAAGATAATTATCTGCCAGTAAGTGATAATACATTGGCTGCATACTGTCTAGCTTTATAGCAGTATTCAGATCAGCAATTGATTCATCGTAAGCTTCATCTGCGTAGTATTTTCCAGCTCTTTGAAAATAGAGATTAGAATTCTTAGGGTCCTTGGCTATTTTTTCATTAAGCTCTAGTATTAAAGGATTTCCAGTTATGGCCTGAGCTTCTTTATGCTTTACTTCTTTTTTACAATTAAACAAGACAACCATACTCATAATTAGTATTAAAATCAGTCCTGTTTTTATATATATTCTTTTCATTTAGATTTTGTTGATTTTGACAAGTTGTTCACTTACTATTTAAAATATAAATCTCAGCTTTATGCCCCTGCATTTAATAAACTGCAAGATCGAATGAATTAATTGAATTCCATAACTCAAAGAGTTCATTTGTATTATTCCGACAATAATCTATACTTTTTTTCATTTATAGATTGTTTAATATAGCCTATTAGAATAATGGTATTGAAAGGAATTTAATGAATAACTAATTAATTGTAATCAAATTTTCTCAAATTTGTTTTTATATGGAGTTAAGCAGAGAAATTGTCGATAAAGTAAAGTCCTATGTAGAAGACTTTTTTGAGAAGTCAATGCCAGAGATTTACTGTTTTCATAATCTGGAACATACTCGTCAGGTAGTAATTTCTTCTTTATTACTGGCACAAAAAGCCGGACTTTCTGAATCAGAACAATTGAAACTCGAAATTGCTTCCTGGTTACATGATACTGGTTATAATTCTGGACCAGAAGGTCATGAAGAAAGAAGTGCAACTCTGGCAAGAACAGTTTTATCTTCTTATCAAATAAACCAGCCCCTAATAGATGAAATAAGTAAAATCATATTATCAACCAAAATGCCTCAACTTCCAAATAATCAATTGGAAATGATTATTTGTGATGCAGATTTAAGTCATTTGGGCAATGAACATTTTTGGGAAAGGAATGAATTGATAAGGAAAGAAATGTCTAACCTGGGTAGTAAAATGCAGGACGAAGCATGGATCCTATTTGAACTGGCATTTATAAAAGCGCATACCTATCATACACCTGAAGCCAAGAGTCTATTTGATACAAATAAGGAGGAATATTGCAAAATACTTGAAGATCAATTGTTAGGTCTAAAAGGAAACGCAAATGCTAAAGATAAAAAGAAGGACGAGAAGAAAAAACTAAAGAAACTTTCCAGGGGGGCTGAAACATTATATAAAACTGCCTATCAGACCCACTTAAATCTTAACTCCCTGGCAGATTCTAAAGCTCACATTATGCTGAGTGTAAATTCTATATTGTTGTCTGCTTCTTTTTCATTTTTAATACCCAAATGGGGCAATGATACCCGCTTAATTATACCCTCCTTAGTTTTAATAATTACTGCTCTTTTAGCTATTCTTTTTGCAATTCTTACTATTAAACCCAAATTAATAACAGGCAATATTTCTAAAGATGATGTCAAAACAAAAACCGCCGATCTTTTGTTTTTTGGTAATTATACTACAATGAGCCTTACGGATTATAAATGGGGCATGCGGGAGCTGATCAAAGATCCCGAGTACACATATAACTCTCTTTCTCAAACCCTTTATTTTCTTGGACAAGTATTGAAAAAGAAATATAAATACCTTATTTATTGTTACCTGGTATTTATAAATGGTCTGGTTTTGTCTGTAATCTTATTCGGGGTTTGTATGTTATTAATAGCTAAATAAAATCTGTAGAAATGATATCAAAAGTAATGGAAGATGCCTTAAATAAACAGATTCAGCTTGAGGCGTATGCTTCTTTTCTGTATTTATCAATGGCCTCATGGTGCGATAAGGAAAGTTTAAATGGTTGTGCTGCCTTTATGCACCGACAATCAGACGAGGAAAGACAACATATGCTGAGAATCTTTCATTATATAGCAGAAGTAGGCGGACATGCTTTGACTCCTGCAGTTGACCAGGCTCCGCATGAATATGATTCAGTACAAAAGATGTTTGAACAAGTATACACGCACGAACAAAAAGTGACTGCCTCTATTCATAAACTAGTAGAAATGTCTAATAGTGAAGAAGATTTTACCACGCTTAATTTTCTGCAATGGTATATCACTGAGCAGCGAGAAGAAGAGGCCCTTATGAGAGCAATTCTTGATAAAATTAAGTTAATAGGAAACGGCCCAATGAGTTTATACTACATAGATAAAGAAATACAAGATGTAAATAATGCCCAAATGGCTGCTAAAGTTGTTGAAAACTAAACTTTTCCCCTTTTTCGCTATCCTTTTTTGAATAGTCTCATAAAGCTTTTATTAAAATAATACTCATATTTTTAAAGCGTAAGACTCCTCTCTGTATTTATGCTATAGGCACTTTAATACGGAGTAAGAACGAAGTAACTACGGAGTAAAGGCGGAGTTAGAAATTCTAACTCCGCCTTTACTCCGTAGTTACTTCGTTCTTACTCCGTATTAAAGTCTATATTGACTGGTAACATAGATATAAATACTTTCGCGCTATATACTAGACTGTAGAGTTTAAAGGAGAAATTTGCTTAGCAAACAATATAGTACCATATTGATTTTTAGATAAGCCTATGTTCTATCTTTAGTAATTAAGTATTTAACCGGTATGAGCAAATATTAATCACTTTCAACGTTTGCCTCATTGGTAATTGCAAAGTCGGGTTCATCTTCTTCCATAACAAGATCTAATGTTCTGATACCATGATGGAATTTACACCAGTCACAGTTAGTTTTTCCACATCCATTATAGAATTCATGATTCTTTATTTTAGCAAAAGAGTTTTTAATTTGCTCTTGTACTTTTTCTATTTCACCAGGTGAAACCACAAAATTTATTTTTTGTATTGCTTCTCCTTCTTTATGATCAATAAAATCCATAGAACCACTTATCATTGGTTTTGCTATCCTGTTGTCGAGATCCATGAGTATTTTATAGAATACTACTTGTCTCCAGTAATCACCCCCTAAGTCATCTTCTGCTTTAGGTGATCTTAGTTTAGTTTCTGCATTCGTTTTCTTGCCGGTTTTATAGTCCGTAACATGAATATAGTCATCAAATATATCAACCCTGTCTAGCTTTCCGGTTAGCGGAATCTCTTGCAATAAGGTATCTATTTTATATTCTGTCTCAAAGTTCGGAATCAGGTTCCATTCATTTATTTGTTGGGAAATAAAGGAAGGCAGGGTCTTTTTACCATAGATCAGGTGGTTTTCAAACTCAACTTTATTAAAGTGCGATTTATAGGCTTCCATACCTTCAGTCAGGTATTTGTCAACCATTGCTTGAATAATACTTTGTTCGGGCCAGCTGCCATTGGACTTCCTGTATTTCCAGAACTTCTCTAATACAAAATGCGCCACATTCCCGAATCCTGTACTGGCATAGCGTGCCTGAGGCATCTGTAGAATATTGCTGTAATAGAATCTTAACTGGCAGTTGAGGTAGTTGTTTAATGCAGTAGAACTCATCTTAAATCGCTCCAATACCCTGTTGAGGTATTGCCTTTCCAATTCATTCTGAGTAGTGCTTGTCTCATTGAAAGTAATAGCCAGATAGTCAGCCATATCTGTTGAGCTCATCTCCTTCATAGCTATTTCTCCATCCCCAAATATTTCTGTTATAAATTGGGTGTATGCTTCTCGCTTATCACTAGACTTTGGTGCAAAAGAAATAACCAGTTCATTCTCTGCCCTGGTCACTGCTACAAAGAATAGCCTTCTTTCATCTTCTTTCTGCACTTCTTTATTCAGTTCTGTTTTCTCAGAGATCTTATCGATTAATAATCCTCTTTCGACCATAAAGAGCTCATTGAAGAGGAAAGAAGAACTTCTTGCAGGTTTAGCTTCCCATCCAGCACCATTTGCTCCCTTTATCCAAACATATTCATATTCCAGGCCTTTGGTTCCGTGTGCAGTCATCA
>Ga0193744_1000142_pt1 | contig 23808 bp, 11 predicted proteins | sample L1a1metaG_FD_143056 | JGI IMG/M metagenome (GOLD analysis project Ga0193744, IMG submission 143056) | Soil microbial communities from a riparian zone of the East river system, Colorado, United States - L1a1 | ecosystem: Environmental > Terrestrial > Soil > Riparian zone | place: USA: East River...
GATTCACCAATAATTCGAGACCAGATTATATTTCCATCATTATCCATCTTTGTTAAAAAAAGATCATTATTGGAATTAGTATTATTATAATAATTTCCCAGAACATACAAATGATTCAAATTATCACCCGCTATACTTTTAATAATAAATGAGTTTCCTTGAAGATTAATTTTTTTGGCCCAAATAATGGAATTTGTTGTCATGTCATATTTAATAATACCACCTGTATACTCAATAGCATTATTAATTACAACTGACATATAAACTATACCATTTTCAGAATATGCATTGTTAACAATAATATCAGTTGCTGCTTTTGAAAAACTCTTACTTATATTAACTAACCCTGTATTCATATTAAACATAGTTAAGCCTGTATAACCTGTATATTGCTCCAATCCATAAAAATTTCTTAACACGAATATATTATTATTGAACTCATTTGAATAAACTGCATCTAATGTATTATCTAAAGGATTAATTGAGATTACTTTCTTTTGGAAGTTACTTTGTGCATTACAAATTAAGCTTATAAATAAAAATAGAGTAACTAGATAATCTCTTTTCAGAATTAAAGATTTAGCTAAAATATTTTTTATAATAGGTGGATAACTTAAAATGAGATAACTAAAATAGACTTGACTTTTCATTTTATTATTTTACGGTCACTAATAATAGAATAATTATATTCTATTTTAGTATCCTCCCTAAAAGTAAATTGCTGCATTATATCCAGAAATATTTTTCTATGTAAAATATCTTATCTAATTTATGTTATAATAACTAGAGTAATAATTTAACAATTGAAGCTTAAAATGGGAAATTAATTAAGACTTTTAATCAGGTTTAATAAATTTATAAATCCTGACCGCAATAAGAACTCCCAGAACTGGAGCCAGAATGTAAATCCACAAATATTGAAAATGAAATGTAATAATTGCAGGCCCCATTGACCTTGCAGGATTCATAGAAGCACCAGAAATAGGTCCTGCAAAAATTGCTTCTATTAAAACTGTTGCTCCAATAGCTATACCTGCAAACATTCCTTTTTCTTTTGATCCATGAGCTACATTTAATATAACAAACATTAAAAAGAAACTAAGTAAGAACTCTACTATAAAAGATTGGATAACATTTCCACTTGGAATAGTGCACCCCAAAACTGTGTTATCTGGAAATAAAAGTTTTAGAACAATACTTGCAAATATTGCACCTGATAATTCACTAACTACATATGGTAAAACTTCCTTAAGAGGGAATTTTCCTGAAAAACAAAATCCTATTGTAACTCCGGGATTCAAATGTGCACCAGAAATATCACCCAATGAATAAATCATAACCATCACTATAAGACCAAAAATAATGGCTATTCCTAAATTCGTTATGATTCCATTAATTTCCTGATTGACCACAATTGCTCCAGTACCAAAAAAAACCAAAGCAAATGTTCCTATTCCTTCAGCTAGGTATTTTCTCATAAATTATTTTTAACAAATGATTTACAAAAGGACTTAATACTATCTCTAACTTCTTTGAACTTATTTATAATGAATTGTTCAGAGCCTTGTTCCTTTGAAGGATCTGGAAAATTCTTATGAATTATTACCTCACGTGAATGAAAGATTGGACATTTTTCTTTGGCATTATCACATACAGTAATTACATAATCAAATTCAATCCCTTTATATTCATCAATATCATTTGAGGTATTATTGGAAATATCAATTCCATCCTCTTTCATAATCTTTACAGCCATTGGATTAACACCATGTGTTTCGATACCTGCACTATAAATCAGAGCATTATTTCCTGCATAATGCTTAAGGTATCCTTCAGCCATTTGAGACCTGCAACTATTTCCGGTGCATAAAACTAATATCCTTTTCATAAATGAAATTGATTGAATTATTTTAAGCTTTACCAATCTTTCCTTTAGTATTCATTTAACAGCAACCTGAACCAGTTGTACAACAACTACTCTTTGCTTTCTCAGCATAAACTGTAATGCTAAAGATTCCCGTACCTGATTCCTTAAATTGAATTATTTCCTCGTTTGAAAGATAGTTTGAAAGAATATCATCCGGTACTGTTATTACTTTCTCTTTCTGAATAGTAATATTCTTAAAGCCATTGGATTTAATTATGTCCAGGTAGGTTTCTTTTTGTAAAGCTCCTGAAACACAACCAGCATACATTTCAGCGGCATTTTGAATATTCTCTGGTAAATTACCTTCTAGCACTATATCAGAAATACTAAAATGACCACCATATTTTAAAACCCTGTAAATTTCACTAACCGCTTTATTTTTATCAGGAACCAGGTTTAAAACACAATTACTTACAACCACATCCGCAGTAGTTTCTGCAATTGGAAGATTCTCAATGTCTCCTAAATGAAATTCAACATTATTAAAACCTAATTTCTGAGCATTTTCTCTGGCTTTATATATCATTGCCGGGGTAAAATCTACCCCGATAACTTTACCGGATTCCCCTGTTTCATGTCTAGCTACAAAACAATCGTTACCAGCTCCAGAACCAAGGTCAATTACAGTATCTCCTTCCTTTATTTTGGCAAACTGGGTAGGTAGACCACAACCAAGATTAAGATCGGCATCAGGATTATATCCTTCAAGTTCTGAATAATCATCTGTCATAATATTAAAAACTTCTGTTGAACAGCCACCTGCTCCACAACATGACGAAGCATTTGCAGAATTGTCTTGAAGAGCAATTTCTGAATACTTTTGTCTAACACTTTCTTTAATATTCTCTGAATTTTTCATTTTTATAAATTTTGTTTAGTTAATGTAATCGCAATATAACGATGGGTATGAATAAAAAAATCAACAGCAAGCTTTATCTGGTACTTTATAACTTCCAAAAATCTCAATAAAATAAGACTGAGCCGCCGCCCACTCAATATTATCAATACAATAACACACTTTAGATCCTTCAATTTCCCCCTTAATTAAACCAGCTTCTTTCAATTCTTTTAAATGTTGTGATACAGTGCTTTGAGAAAGAGGAAGCTCTTCAACTATGTCTCCACATATACAAGCCTGTTTTTTTATTAATAGCTTTAGAATAGCTATTCTAGCCGGATGTGATAATGCCTTTGCATATTTTGCAATCCTGTTATCCTTAACTGTAAATTCTTCTGACTTAGTTAATCCCATTGTTTTATTATATAATCGCAATATTACGATTAATATTTATTAAAAGCAAGCAACACTATAATTTTAATTATAATTTAACAGTAGAGCATATTTAAAAACACACAGTCTTTATGATCCTCTAAAAAAGGAATGGTATTTGCCATAAACAATTATAATACTTTAAGTGGATCCAAATACCAATGTTTACTTAAGGTTCAACTCCAAAAGCAAACAAATGAAAAAAGTCCTGCACAAAGCTATCTTCAGCTTCATCATTATTTTAATATTCAATTCGAATATTTTTAGTCTTACTGTAACTAGTAACTCTTCAGGAAACTGGAATAATAAAAGCACCTGGACTGTAACAGACATGACGGGACAAATAAGCGTAAATACTATAAATAAAATAGTAACTGGAAATGGAACAAGCTTTACATCTGAACTTATAATTGGAGATGAAATATTTGTAGGAATAATTTCAATCGGAATGATTAGTTCTATTACTGATGATAATACTTTAGTACTTACCGCTATTGCCCCAAGTTATTTTACTGATGTTAACTTCTTGGCACAAATTATTCCTCACTCAAATGATAATGTTATTTTAGATGGTGATATTAATGCAGATGTAAACGTTATTTGCTCCTCATTAACTATTAATTCAGGAAGATCTTTAGATATGCAAAACTATAGTTTAACTGCATCTTCAATTGTTAATAGTGGTATACTGGATATGCATTCTTCCATATTAACAGTTAATTCACCAATAGCAAATGATAATGGCCTTATAAGGTTTTCAGGCAATAATGGAATACATCTAGCATCTGGAACAATTGAATATTATGGTACAGATCAGATAATTGCTACAGGAGCATATGAAAATCTTATATTAAGTGGTGGTGGTACAAAAACTGCAGGAAATACTATTTCCGCTAGTATGCTTGATAATGGAGGAGATATTAATTTTGCAACAACACTAAATATGGGATCCTATGTTCTGGATGTCAATAGCGTAAGTATTGAAAATACTAACTCAACAATTATATTTTCTGGGCCGACCAATGGAGTGGCAGTAAGCACTGGTACAATAGAATATAATGGAGCAGATCAGATAGTGGAAGGAGGCTTTTATGCAGATTTAATAATATCTGGAACAGGTACAAAAACAGCTACGGATAATCTTATATTTACAAATCTCTCTAATTTGTCAGGAGCAAATTTGAATATGTCAGATTATGCTTTAATTGGAGATATTGATAATTCTGGTTCAAAGATAATTTTTAGTGGCTTTTTGAATGGAAGGGCTATTCCTTTAGGAACTGTTGAATATAATGGAGATGATGGTCAGGAAATTGCATTCGGAAGTTATGAAAACCTAATAATAAATTCAGTAGGGAACCACATACCCTCTGGAAATCTAAACATTTCTACATCCCTTTCTGTAATGAATGATGCAATTCTGGATTTGGGATTAAATAAATTGGAAGGAAGTTTTACCCCTGGAATTTCAGGTACTATACTCCTTGGATCTTCATCAACAGACCTGATTCCATCTGGAAAAACCTGGGGTGGAACTATAAATTATAATGCAAATGCGAATCAAACAATTGTTGATGGTACCTATAATAATTTAACATTATCAACTGGATGGACTAAAACATTTACCAGTTCCCCCACTTCAATATTAGGATTTTAGAAATAAATGAAGATGTAACTTGTGATATCCCCCTCAATAATGCAGTTAATCTAACAAGTACTGGAACTATATCTGTTTTGACTGGATCTAGCCTTTTACTGAATGGCTCATTAACAAATTCAGGAAACATTTTAATTGATGGAACAATAGATTGTAAAGACAATATTATTACTGGCACAGGGACCTTTACTTTAAAATTTGATGGTACTTTAAAAACTTCAAACGTAGATGGAATTGCTCCTAATGGGAGTTCAGGCTCCATACAAACCTCAACAAGAATTTTTGCTAATTCTGCCAATTATGAGTACAATGGAACGAGTTCTCAGGTTACCGGCACAGGTTTACCTACTACTATAGGTGGTAATTTAGTGATAGATAATCCCTCAGGTGTCAGTCTTCAAAAGTCAGTAATACTCACAGGATCAAACAATTCCATTTCATTTGGCACTACTCTTACGATCAATTCTCCTTTTGTGTTAAATTTAGTGGGTACATTAAATTTAGATGGATCTATCGAAAATAATGGAACAATTGCAGGTGTAGGAACTATAGTCGGGAATCTCAATAATACAGGAGGTAAATTAGCCCCGGGAAATTCTCCGGGGACTATGCATATTACTGGTGATTATGATGGAAGAGGTGCTACTCATAATTTTGAATTATCCCATAATATTGGGTATGATAAACTTGCTATAACAGGTGATATTCAATTAGATAATACAAGTATACTAAACATTAGTTTCACAGGGAATACTCCTGATGTAACAGATGTCTTTGATATATTTACTTTTGATGGTATCAGAACTGGCTCCTTTTTACCAGCTAACATTACCTATCCAGATGGCTCTGACTTTGAAATAAATTATAATCCACAGTCTATTACACTAGATGGTTTAGAATTACCTATAGAATTACAACAATTTTCGGTGACAAAAATTAATGATTTTGCTAATTTAAAATGGACCAGTTCATCAGAGTTCAACAATGATTTCTACTCTATAGAACGGAGTCCTGATGGGAAAGAGTTTAAGGAAATAGCAATGGTAAAAGCAATTGGTTCCAGCCAGATAAGTCACGACTATAACTATACTGATGAAAGACCCATAATAGGATTAAATTACTATAGATTAAAACAAGTAGATTATGACAAACTTTATTCTTATAGCCCCATCAGAGTAATTGATTTTGAAAAAGAACCAGGATTTAGTATTTATCCTACATTAGTTACAACTAATTTACATATTCAAACCCCAGTAGAGTTAGAATTAAACACTGAAATAGAATTGATTTCAATACCCCTTGGAATAATTGCCTTAAAAGATGTTTTTGAATACGGGATAAAGAACAAAGAGGTTAATATTTCAAAACTAATTCCTGGGTGTTACTTGGCCCGTATATCCCAAAATCAAAAAATATATTCTCAGTTATTTATTAAACAGTAATTATTTGTTTCTAAGCATTCTTAGGGATTAATTAAATTCTTTATTCTATATATAGTCCTTACATATTCATTATCTAAGCTTTACATACCCATTTCATAAAAGATAGGATTCTAAGTTGCAAATGGTATTTAGGCTTATGCAAGGCTTATATATAGTGTATGTTGAAGTTTCTACTATTTGACTATGTTTATTTATGCCTGGAGCTTAATAAAATACCAGATTTAAATTCCCCATTCGTATTATGTAAGCTAAAATCCCTTTCATATGTAAAGCATAAAATAGTCACAAATCTTATATAATTCAACAGGATTATGAATATTCTTTTGGGAAACACCTTTAAAATATAGGTGTATTAAATTATCCTTTATTATAGAAAAATAATAAACAGTCACAAATTGTTATTCTTCCGATTATTATAGAAAACTAAAAATGTGACAGTTAGTAATCACGATATAAATATAGTTTAATTAAAAAGACAGTCCATTATCTTAGTAATTAAGGTAATATGTGTTACATATCTTTATAATCTAATAAATACCCATTAAAATATATGATTTAAATGACAGGTAGCCCGGTCTCAAATTGTAATTTTGAATTGTTCTTTATAAAGAAAGATTTATATTAACACCGCTGTCAAAAAAAGAAGTCCTATAATTACTGAAAAAATAAACTTACTGTTTAACACCCCCACTTATTAAAATATATTCAGTAAGATCACAAAACTGATAGAGCTAAAGCCCTATCAGTTTTTTTATAAAGGAAAGTTTGAATAACAGGTCCATCCATTCTTTTCTATCGTATCAAACTTACATTTCCTTTTTTAATGTATTTATTACCATCTATGCAGGAGAATTCAATGATATAAGCAAAAACATCTGGACCTAGTTTCTCTCCATTAAGTGTGCCGTCCCATCCTATACTTTGATTAGAACTTTGAAATACTTTTTCTCCCCACCTATTAAATATCTTCATATTCATATCCATAATAAACTCCCCCCTCAAACTAAATACATCATTTATTCCATCACCATTGGGTGAAAAAGCGTTGGGTATAAAAGTATAGGGTTCATCACATGTAACAATTACAACTTTTATAAAAGCCTCATTTCTACATCCATCTTCATTGATAATTTCAACTTTATAAAGAGTCGTTACTATAGGAGATGCAATTGGATTATATATATTAGTTGCAGAGAGCGTAGTGGCAGGGGTCCAAATATAGGTATAGCCATTATCTAAAGTTGCAATCAATTGTGAACTTCCGCCACTTGTTGTAGTGTCAGGGGTTGCTGTTACAATTAATGGTGGTTTATATTCAAACACATTTACTAATATACTATCTGAAACTGAACATCCAAATTGATTAGTACATGTCAGGTTTAACCATTGGTCAGTTTCACTGGATATATAGGTTTCACCAGTTAAGGGATCTAAAATAACTTTATCCTCCGGTGACCACACACAGGTAAGTGTATCTGTCTGGATTAAATTTGTTATTTTTAAAATACTGGTATCTCCTGCACATATTAATACCGGATCTACCGATATGTTTGGTAATAAGTTTGATACGTTGTATTCCACAGTATCAATACATCCATTTAAACTTGTAACCAAAGCAAAATATTTACTATGTCTTTGAGGTGATACAATCCATGCGTTACCAGTTGCTTTAGGGTTGGTAAATGGAGCTTTATCATACCAAATAATAGTGTTGGAGGTATCAGTAAGTAATCCAAGAGTAGTATTCTTAGAGCAAATTATGGAATCATATACTTGCTGAAAATCTGGTTGGTTTAAAACATTTACAAATACAGTAAAGCTAGATTTACATACAAAACTATCGATTGCCGGTGCAGATAAAGAGGCGGTATACAATGTATTTACTGTTGGTTTTACAATAGGTTTTTCTAAGGTATTATTAATAAAATCTGTCTCAGGTGTCCAATAGAAATTCAACCAATTAAGATCCTTATCATTTAATAAAACAGATTCGCCTCTGCAAATTGTAATACTGTCATTCGGTATATCAGGAATAAATGAGATATAGATAGACTTTGAAATAGTATCAATACAGCCATTAAGCTGATCAATAACCAGGCTAATTTTAAGATCAGGTATAATGTTATTGAAATTAAGCACCAAACTATCCATTTCAGTTTTTGTCCCATTACTTAAGATCCAATGCATTTCAAACTTTGAAGGGTCATAACCAATAGTTGAATTACTTAATAATATAGTAGTAGAATCGATACAATTCGTAACATCAATTTCAAACTCCGGTGAAATTATTGCTTTTGCTACTTTGATAGTAGTTACTAATGTATCAATGCAATCAACTCCCGGCAACCATGCTTTCAATATATATGAACCTGTATCTGGAAAGTTTACAATAAAAGGAGAATTTTTAAACACCAATATTGAATCTCCTACTTTTATTTGCCAGTTATAAAAGTCTTTGTTAATTCCTAATCCTTCAAAGAGTACTTTTTTGCCTGCACATTGTTGGTATTTTACAAATTCAGCACTCGATGTATCTACTACAAATATCTCAACCACTCCATCTATTTCACAATCCTTATCATTCTTTACATGAAATGAATAACTATGTATTCCTGCACCAATGGGATGAGCTACGACCAGGTTTCCCGGAAAACTCAATTCAGAATTAACTGCCCAATTAAAATCCAATTGTTGAAGGGGGTCGTAATCAATATTTATTATTACACTATCTCCGGGACAAAGTAATTGGGTTTTAGGAATGTCAATATAAATGGCATTCCCTATCACTATCAATGAATCAAATGATATACATCCGAACGGATCAGTTGCTTTAATAAAATACTTGTGAATTCCTTTTAAGTTTAATAAATCTAAACTATAACCGGTGTCAATCACACTCGCAAAATGCCGGTCTTCACTATAATTTATTATCAGATCAGGTATATTTGATTGAATGGGAATTGATATATTCTTATTACAGGTAACTATACTATCAGGAACTAAAAGCTCAATTAAAGGCGGTACTTGGACGTATAAATTCCTGTTTACCATACAAATGCTCTTAGTATCTTTTATGGTTAGGACATATGCTTTTGAAACCGGAGTAATTGTATACGGATTTGCAATTAATGAGTCAGATAAATAAGCACCAGGCTTCCAGGTATAAGCATAGCTTGGTGTATCTACCGGAACATTAATATATAGTGTATCATATAGACATTTAATAATAGTATCATTTGGAAAATGAAATTCAATTATTTTAGGCAAAGAGATAAATCTCCTTTTCTGCTTTATACATCCTAAGGCATTTTCAACGACCAGATCAATTTCCCAAATACCAGCAATATTATAAACAAATTTAGGGTTCAACTGTGTTGAACTATCAATCAATACACCTCCAATTCTTAAATAATACTTGTGAGAAATTATACTACTGATAGTATCTTTAGAAGCATCAGTTAATTGCATTACTATTGAATCTGAACATTCAACTAATTTAATCTTGTAATCCGGGAACAGAGAATTAGGATAAACTGAAAATGTTCTGATAAATGTATCGGTACACATTGCATTGCCTAGTTGCGCAATTAGTTTTACTGTATATGTTCCACTTTGAGGGTATTTATATTTGGGACTCATTAATGTTGAAACATCCAATGTTGTACCAGGGTCTCCAAAGTCCCAAAAGAACTTATTGGCATTCTGACTTTCATTTAAGAAAGTTACTGTTAAGCTATCACAAAATACATCGGGTACGAAAAAACCAGATGCCACCTTTCCACATAATCCAACATTGTATTGAAAATCCCTATTGGTAGTTGAAATCAATTCTCCTTTTCTATATTCTTCTATACAGACACCAACTACAAATTGACCAATTGTATTGGGTGTTCCTGTTAATAAACCAGTGTGCGGATCAATCGCCAATGGTATACCACCTAAAAGATTATTAAGATTATATGGTGGATCTTTCCAAACTACGCTATCATAAGGAGGATTAAGCGGTGGTTGGGGCATAACCGAATCACCAAGTCCGTTAATTGGTGTGCATAATTTATATACTATAGAATCTCCATCAGCATCTATTGCTGAATGATCATACATTATTGGTTCATTTACACAAATAAATATAGGTGGCCAGGATTTAAACTTCGCACATGAATTACATTCAAGCAGTGCTTTTTCGCTGATCTTTATAGTAAAAGATGCTCCTGTGTTTAAAGGGTCTACTATATTGACAATTGAACCATTCCTGCAACACCTTTGATAAGATAAGGTATAGCCACCTAGTATAGGTTTTAGTTCTACAGTATCTGTATAAACTGAGGTATGCACACAAACATTGGGAGGAATAGCCTCACACTCCCCCATTAACACTTGGTGTATTGTATCATTGGTTGTACGGGGTATTCTTAAATCATAAACCAATTCATTCTTATAATTAAAGATGCCTATGGAAACTGGATCATCAAAAGGTGGTACACCAGTGTAACAATCTCTAAATACAGTCAACTTAATTTCATATTGGTTATTACCTAAACAAGAATAGGTAATCTCACCCCCTATGATATGAGTTGCATACAAGCTTACCGATGTAAACAACCACAAAAGAGTTAAACTTAAAATGCGATATAATGATAGAGGTGAATTCAAACAATGACGGTTAATAATTATTTATAAGATACTTTGAGTCTACCATTTGTTATTGAGCAATACGGATATTAATCAAAAATAGACTTAATATATAGAATAAAGAAGTGCTTTTATTAATTAATCTTAAAATAACTTAGAATGCATTTGAGATGGGATTAATTTATATTATACTCTTATTCATAAATAGCCAGTGGTGTATAACTTATTCAATGAAAAAGCAGAAATTCCTACAAAAACTTAAGTGGCATTATAAATATTGATGTGATAGTTATTATCGAATTAGATTAATATTACCCTTTTTGGTATACTTTTCTCCATTGAGGCAAGTTACATTTAAATAGAATGCAAATACATCAGTATCATATTTCTCACCTCCATGACTGCCATCCCAGCCTATACTTTGATCAGTAGTTTTAAATACCATTTGACCCCAACGGTTGAATATAATAAGCTCCATACTTCTAAAATTCTCACCCCTTACATATAATACATCATTTATTTCATCATCATTCGGAGAAAAAGCGTTAGGTAAATAGACATTACACAAGCAAACTTCAAATACGGTAATACTATCCTTTGCTATACAAGCATTTTCATCTGAAACTGTCAGAAAATAACTAATAGTTTCTGTAGGATGGGCTATAGGATTATAAATATCATCTGCGCTTAAGGTTCCAGGCGGTGACCATTTATATATATAATCCTGATCAAAAGTAGCGTTCAGTAAAACTGTATTCGCCTCAACACAAAAACTGTCGGGGACTGCTGTTATTTCCAGAGGCGGAAGACCAAATGGTTTGTCAATATTAAAAGTATCTTTTAACATACATCCATAAAGCGAATTCACACAAAGAATTATCTCTGTAGAATTAATTATATCAATTTCAAAGTTATTCCCTGTCCCTAATAAATTGCCATTTATGTCTTTCCAGGTAATGGTATCTAGATGTGAGATATTTAATACTTTTAATACTTTATGCTTATCACAAGGGACGGTATCTGATACCAGCAATGGATTAAATTCAACTACATTAACTGTATCTAAATAATGACATTCATTTCCACATGGCAATATATAGGTGACAGTTACATAATAGGTGGGACTAAAAATAGGTGATGCAGTTGGGTTGTACGAGTTACAATTATCTAAACTTCCATTACAAGGTGTCCAATTATAAGAATAAGTCTGATCACCAAAAGGGTTTAGTTCAACCGGTTTGCCAAAACAAGAAATTACTGTATCTGGTATATCTAAAAATAATGGCTTAATAATATATTTCTTATTAACTGTATCCATACACATGTTATCGTAAGTCACTATCAGTGTCACTGTATACATCCCTGTATCTGGAAACATAAACATAGGATTTTGTATAGTATCAAATTCATTATCATTTACCTTCCATACCCAATTTTTGATTTTGCTATATTGCTGAATAGTTAAGTCTTTAAAACTAAACTTCAAAAGATTGCTACATTCTTCTTCACATTCGAAATTAGCAATGGTATCTTTTAGGTTTAATATCAATTTTACGGTATCGGCGCATACTGTAGTATCCTTGGTGAATAATATTACTGTATAGGTGTCAAAATTCTTATAAGTAAAAACTGGATTGGACTCAGTTGAGCTTGTATTATCCTGATCCCCAAACATCCACATGAAACTCTTAATAATGGTATCAGACTTATTAATAAACTGCACAGTCCTTTTGTCGCACAGTATTTTATAATCAAAATCTAAATGGGCAGTATCCAGAACTTCGACAAGTACGGAGTCCATAATATTACACAGGCAATCAGGATCAATATATTTTACAAAATATTGAGTTGTAATACTCGGTGATACAGCAGGATTTGGTACTGTATTATCAGGAATCAATCCCAGATTGGGTTGCCAAATATACAATAGATCAGTACTTGCACCAGGATATAAATGTATTGTATCTCCTTGACAAATTTTATAATGATGATTTAATGGTCCATTAAGTAATACATATGGTTTTATAATTTGTGTTTGGTACCCAATAAAAATACAAGAGTCAGGTGTAAATGCTTTAACTTGAATACTTATAATTTCTTCAGTTTTTGAAGTTTTAATTATAGGTGTAAACAAAGGAATTGAATCATTAGATATCTGATTTCCGTATGGAGTTATCAGTGTCCAATTCCACTTTAATGGTCCATAACCCTGTGGAAGATTAACATTAATATCAATAGCTTCAACCCTTATAGTATTACAGCAGTTATTTATCTTAATCTTAAAATTAAGAGTATCCAATTCTCTTGTAACATTCACCACCATTTTTTGTGTATCTGGCGGGCAGGAACTCTTTGGATCCCAATATATCATTTGATACATTGTTGTTTTAGTAGCTGTAACTTTTGGATTGGCAACACTTTCTAAATTTACCTGATCAGTAATGTTAATCCAGCTATATTTATATGAGGCTATTGTATCAGGATTTAAAAAAACCAATTTATTCTTACAGATATTTACAGTATCATCACTCAATTCATCAAACTGGAGTAAAGCATCTAATTTGAGTATCATACATAATGTGTCATGTTTACAATTTGAGTTTAGAAAGGAAGCTTCAAGACAAACTTTATATGTACCAGTATCAGGAAATGAATAAAAGAAAGGGATTGTATCTGAACCAATCTTGAATAAACTATCTACACTATTTCCTTTATAAAGGTCGACATAGTTCCAGTTAAAACTATTAGACATTATACTCTTATTTATTAACTCTGCTTTTAAAGAACCACATTCAGATTTAAATACCCAATCTGATTTTATATTTACACAGGGTACTACATTATATTCAAAATCGCGTCTGATAGAGGAATAAAATATACCATTTCTATATTCTTCCACACAAACACCAACAAGATATTGACCTATAGAATCTGGAATTCCAGTAATTATTCCAGTGACAGGATCGATTTTTAAGGGATTATTATTACCCAACATATTAGTTTCACTATATGGGGCACTCCAACTTACAGGATCATATGGTGAAAACAAAGGAGGACAAGGTTTGGGATAGTTAATATATAATCCACCTTTTAATGGAGTACAAAGTTTATAAACAAGAGAATCTCCATTAGCATCTGTCGCACTTTGATCAATATCCAATGCTTCATTCATACAGACAAAATTAGGGGGCAAAGAATTAAAGACTGGAGAGCTATTACAATCCTTAAGTGCTTCGGTGCTTATTAAAACATAAAAAGTAGTGCCTGTTTTTAATGGGTCCAAAATGTTTTTAAGTGTCTCATTTCTACAACACCTTTGATAGGTAATTAAATAACCCGCATTGTTCAATGGTAAACTTAGAGTATCCTTATAAACATATTTTTCAACACATACAGGTTCATCCGTAAATATGCAGGGTATACTTCCTAAAGTATCTGGATTACCGAGTTCTGGTTTATATAGCATCTTTAAGGTTTTATAAAGGATACCAGTATTATTAGAATATACTGCAACACAAGCCGGGCTATCAAATTCTGCCTTAGCATGGATGCAATCTCTATAAACTATAAGGGTGATTTCGTATTGGTCATTATGGCTTAAACATCTATAGGTCAGCTCACCACCTACTATATGCGTAGCATGGATTTTAGTAATACTTGATATACTAAACAAAACTAAAATAAATAGCTTCAATTTTGACAATAGTAATTTCATGGTTTATCTCTGGCCTATGTTGGTTAGGCTATTCCCTCTTTATTATCTAAAGATATGTTATAAATTATATAAAAGAAAGTTTATTATCATATTATTATAAAGCTATATCCTCATTCTAAAATATAATAACTAATTCATATACGCTTATATAAGAATAAATACTCATCTGAAATTAATATGAACTTAATAACATTATAATTTATCTTCTTTGGGGATTTTAGCTTTCTAAGTTTTAAAACTTATAATAAAAAAGGGCTTACATCATATTGACATAAGCCCTTTTCATGATGCTAGATTTACTATCTAATAATGGTAATATTTCCTTTCTTGATGAATTTAGCCCCATCTATACACACTATATTTAAAATAAATGCATATACATCAGGATCTAATTTTTCTCCTCTGAAAGTACCATCCCACCCTACATTTTTATCTTTGGAACTAAATACTTCCTGTCCCCATCTGTTAAAGACTTTAAGTTCCATGCTCTCTATTATTTCATCTCCTTTAACAAATAAGATATCGTTGACATTATCTCCGTTAGGTGAAAAAGCATTTGGAATAAATATAAATGGCTCTGTACACATTGCACAATACTTAACAATTGTTGCGCTTGCAGTACCTGTACAACCATTATGATCAGTAACTACAACAGTATAAGTAGTAGTCTCTATAGGAGAAGCTATAGGATTAAATATATTATCAAAATTCAATGTTGCCGCTGGTGTCCATTTATAAGTATAGTCCTGATTAAAGGTCGCGGTCAATTGGAATGTCTCCGGGGTACAGAAGGTATCATTACTTACTGTTATATCAATAGGAGGCAAACCTAAAGGTTGGGTGACAATAATGGTGTCAATAAATACACAACCTCTTTTTGAAGTAGCATACACCACTATGGTATCGGTACCATTTATCGAAACTTCGAATGGATTTCCACTACCTAATAAAGTACCTTTGATTGTTTTCCATTCAACAGATTGTGCATTTGAAGCATTCAATAGGTTTAGTGTAATTTTATTAAGACAAGTAGTGGTGTCGGAAGTCGCAGTCGGAAAGAAATCATCTAACTTAACATAAACAGTATCTAATAATGTACATATAAATCCATTGGTCAAGGTGTAGGTAATGGTCACATAATATGCAGGTGCAAATGGTGGAGAAGCAATTGGGTTTGCTATATTACAATCACTCAACCCTGCAGTACATGGCTCCCAATGATAAGTATAACTAGTATTACCTCCCGGGTTAAGAGCAACCGGTTTGTTAAAGCATGAATATACTGTATCCACGATATTTACATCGATTACATCTACAATAACTTCCTTAGTAATAGTTGTATCACACAAATTATCAAAAGTTACATTAAGTGTTACATTATAGGTTCCTTTTCCAGGGAAAGTATAAATAGGATTTTGAAGCGTACTAAATTGTACATTATTTACTAACCATTCCCAAGCTGTAGCATTACCATATTTGGAAGTTGATAAATCAGTAAACTGTACTTCTAAAGTATTGGAACAAGAAATAATATCATATTTAAAATCAGGTGCAAAAGTAGGTGGCATGGTCATTACTTCATGAGTAACACTGGTAACACATATATTCGTATCCTTAGTAGACAGAGTAACCTGATAGGTTCCAAAATCCTTATAAATAAACATAGGATTTATATCAGTTGAGGTTGAATTGTCCGGATCACCAAACATCCACATAAAATTACCTATCCCTGGTGTACTTGTATTTGTAAAGTTTACTTTGAGTCCATCACATTGAATATCAAAAGTAAAGTTCAGTTTAGGAGTACTGTCGAGTACCACAACCAATACACTATCACTTACTACACATAAACCAACAGAATCTGTAAACATTACGGTATACAATGTTGAAACTGGCGGTGATGCTAATGGATTTGGCACTAAATTTCCAGGTGTTAAATGAAAGTTTGGTGTCCATTTATAATTCCATCCCGGATCAGCCCCCGGGTATAATGCTATTGTATCTCCCTGGCATATTTTATACTTATCCGATAATGGAGGATTGGTTATTACATTCGCCTGGAAGGATCTTTTCCGCTGAAACTTACATGAATCAAGTGAGGTAGCTACCCCGGTTATGGTTACAAAACCAGCACCAGGAATAGTAAATGTAGGTGTTGGATCTGTTGATGTTAGTGTTCCGAAAGGTGAGGTTAACACCCACTCCCACGTAAGTGGTCCTGTCTGGGGTGGAGCATTAATGGTGACATCATCTATTACTATTTTTATAGAATCTGTACAACTCTCCACTTTTATTTTAAAGTCAAAACTATCGACCCCCCTTAGCACTAAGACTGTTATATCCTGCATGACATGACATAAACCAGTCGAGTCTGTATAAGACATAGTATAGACAGTAGTCTTAGGAGGAGATGCAAGCGGATTCCCTGTGCATCCACAAGAAGGCAGTAAGCCAAGCGTATCTGTCCACTGATAGGTATATTCCGGTATAAAATCTGGATTAAGATATACTGCCTCATATTTACATATATCGAGTGTATCTGCAGCGAGTGTGTCCAGTTTGAGAATATTAGCCTGGAAGGTTTTAAAAATGGTATCCAAACAACCATTAAAGGTTTCAGAAATAAGTTGCAAATTAACTTCTGTGCTCTGAGGGAGATGGAATACAGGATTCTTTAGAGTGGATGTTTGGACTCCGTTATTAGAGGTCAGTATCCAATTCCATTTAATTACCGGACTATTTCCTCCCTCATCTATTGATTTATCAAAAGCATTGATAGTTAAAGAATCTATACAATTTGTAATAGAAAAATCATAATCTGCTTTTAATGTGTTGTCTTGAATCCTGATAGTTTTACAGGTAGAATCTACACAAACTGAACCTGGTTCTACCACTAAACATACTCTGTATGACCCTGTATCAGGAAAAGTGTATATAGGTTCTTTAATATTAGAAAAAGGTACTAAGGCTCCACTTCCTTTATAAAGATCTTTATAGGTCCAATTAAACTTAGTTGAGTTGGTACTCTGGTTAAAAAAGGATACGGTCTTAATGCCACATTTAGTAGAATCATCCGGTTCAAATAAAGCTTCTACTATGCCGCATAAAACGACATTATACTGAAAATCTCTTTTTACAGTAGAATATAAGATTCCATGTCTGTATTCTTCAATGCAAACACCAACAACAAATTGGCCCACTAAAGGTGGCACAGCATACATTTGCCCGTCATGAAGCCCAATTCTTAGAGTATCATCTTTACCGGTTACGTGCCCTAACATATTACTAAGGCCAAAAGGTGCTTTCCACACTATAGGCAGGTAAGTAGATGGTGCAAATGGAGGACATGGCTTTGGATTTAATATATACACTCCCCCATCATATGGAGTACAAAGTTTATAAACCAACGAATCTCCGTCAATATCTACTGCACTATGGTCAAATATCAAAGGTGTATTTACACAAATGAACACTGGAGGCCACTCTTTAAATTTAGGAGAGCTATTACAATCCTTTAAAGCATCTTCTGTAAGCTTAATCTCATATGTTGCTCCTTTTTCTAATGGAGACTCAATATTAGTAATCGTCTGGTTTCTACAACATCTCTGGTATGCTATTGTATAACCTCCATTGATAAAAGGTAATTCAACAGTATCCTTATAAATATATCTTTCAACACAAACAGAAGGAGGAATAAATAAGCAGGGGTCCTGATTAAATATGGTATCTGTTTTACCATTGAATTTCATACTTAACTGATCAAGTAAAGTACCTGCATTATCAAAAATCCCCACACAACCCGGACTATCAAAAGGTGCCTGTCCGAAATAACAATCTCTATATACATAGAGTGTGATTTCGTACTTATTATTACCTAAGCAGGTATAATTCAACTCTCCACCTATAATGTGTGTTGCAAATGATTGATAAGTTCCTGCGAGTAGACACAGAATCATGAAAAGCTTTTTCATATTGCTTAAAAAGTCTGTCATGAAATTATATTTAGAATAGATATTTAGTTTCATAGTCAAAATCTTATAAGGATTTGATTATTTTTTTGGATTATTATTTAAACTTTCTCTGGTGACATCAATAATTCTTGATCTTCTTTCTCGGGATGCATCAGGTGAATAGATAGATTTACGTTTATCTTTTCTGTTATCTGAAACTCCTTTATTTGATTTAGATTCTCCAAATGGAACTTCCCATAGTTTCAAGGCACCAGATTTTATATATGGCTTAAACACGCCATTATCATATTTCTTGAAATGGTTAATCATACTTTTAATACGACGAGAACTTAAATTCTGATTGTAAGCAGTTGAAGCAAGTGGACTTGTATAACCTTCAATTTTAAGTTTGATTTTCTCCCCTGTTTTAAGCACCTCAAGTAATAATGCAGTAAAGATATCTAGGCTGTCTTTTCCTTTTTTAACATTTGTCTCAAAGAAATTAGCTATATCCTTTTCAGCATCTACTCTCTCAGCTGACTTAAGACTAAAACAATACCCTTCGGTATATACTTCTTTAAGAGCAAAATATTTATCATAGGTAAACTGATAGTCTTTATTGGTATTACGTGATGTAGATCGCTTATCTGGTGCATCATTTTCAAAGTATACTGCCAGTGGTAAATAATCTTCCAGTGACATTTTCTTGAGGTAAACATCTTTTCTGATCTTAGTTACAGAACCATCACAAGGTGTTTCAAATTCTTCAGTATAGGTTGTATATCCATCGTGAGAAACTATAACCCTGTATTTTTTACAAGGATCCAATTGAAAGTGGAAGTCATTTTCAGTAGGGTTTAGTTTTTCAAATAACAAATCATTCTTTCCTCCTGTTATATCAAATAATTGAACCTTACAACTTGATAATGGCTGTCTTGTAGCGTCATCAAAAGTAAACAGGTCTAAGTCTATTTTAGCTGGTTTTAAGTAAAGGTTCTGAATTATATCTTTAGATTCTGTTATACCTTTAGTAGTAACTAATGCCGAATCAGGATAAAAACCAGCTTTCTCTGCTATTACAGTATAGTCTCTATTGGGCATTAAGCGGAATGTGGATAAATTGGTCAAAGGATCTGTTAATTCTCCTATTAACTTTCTACCATTTGGAGTTAATTCATATAAACTAACCTTACAACCATTCAATGCAGTTTTAGTAGCTGACTCAAATGTGTATGCTTTAAGATTAATAATTGCATATTTAGCTAAGAATATATCATTACAGCAGGCATTCTTTTCTTTAACCAGGTAGGTTGAACTCTCTCTGTTAGAAGCAAAGTAGGCTGTATCTTCTGTAGGGTTAATCCAATAATAGAGATCATTGCGGCTTGTATTGACCGGGTCACCTAAATTATTGGGTTTTGACCACACATTATTCTTAAAAGTACTATTGAAAACATCATAACCACCAAATCCTGTATATCCATCTGAACTAAAGTATAATGAATTTGAAGGTGCATGATAATAAGGAGTGATTTCATCTTCGACAGTATTGATGGCTACCAGGTTTACAGGGCTACCCATTTGGCCACTGGCATTAATATCTACAAACCAAATGTCTTTATTTCCTTTTCCACCAGGACGATCTGATACAAAAAACAGTCTTTCTGTATTAGTCTTTTCATCATAACTAAGTGCAGGTTGGGTAGTAGAGAATCCATCAGCATTGATAGGGTTCTCTAGTTTTCTTGGGTTACCAAATCCGGTTTCAGTAAAGTCTGCCTCGTATAGATCACATCTGATATCATAACTATTCTGGTACTCACATATAGTGAAATATATTTTATCTTTCTTATGATTAATAGCTGAATGTGCAAAATGTAATGTACCACCTGAACCAGGGATATTGACTTTTTTACTTACCTGATCTCCTTCTTTTACAAGAACTCCTGCATATGTCTTAGGAGGTGTTCTTTTATCATTCTCAGCCAGGAAACGCAAAGAAGTGAAATACAGCTTGCCGTTAATTATAGATGGAGCAAAATCATTCCATTCTGAGTTTACTGTTTCATCTAACTTAGTAAGCTTACAGTTTTCCTGTTTAGGAGGAGCCGGTTGGGTAGAGAATTCAATATCTTTAAGACTGTTGGTAACCTGAGACATAACAGCTGCATCTGTTGACCTGCCTGAAGAAGAGAATGCTGAAAGATTTGATTTAGCATCATCGTATTTTCCTTCAGATATTTGAACTTGTCCCAGATAGAATTGTGCTAAAGGATATTTAGCTGAATCCTTACTGCTCATAATAGCTTTATAGTTGGTTTCAGCAACCTGGTAAGCGCTAAACAGACGGGCAGATTGCGCAACTTGATATTGCACATCAGTATTCTCCGGTTGGATATCCAATGCTGATTGGTAATGCTCTAATGCAGTGTAATAATCTTTATCCTGCATGGCTTTGTCTGCTTCCTTAATAAAAGCCTTAGCCGTTTGAGCCTGAACTGCAATTGAAAATCCTAGTATTATTAATATGGTAAATAACTTCTTCATAATATACAAGACATTATTATAGTTAATGTTTGAATGTTTTAGAAAATTGGGCATGATTTATAAACCTTGAGTGGCTTGACCTTAGTAATGATGTACATAACACCTAACTCAATACCACCCACTCTTTTAGTAGCCGGAAACAAATCAGATACGTTAACATCATAACTTAAACCTACTTTCCACTGCCTGTGGTAATAAGTTAAAACAGGAGCCCAGGAGTCAGTTTTAAGGAATCTGAATTCACCACCAAACTGGATAGCACTTTCTCTCCCTATCACCTCATCAAAGTTATAGCGCAAAGCTAGCCCACCAATAGTTTGTTGACTTTCGCCCTGGTTATATAAATTGCCATTAACGATGATATCAAGTCTATGGGAAATCTTAAAGGAACTACCTAACTGTACACTCAATCTTGGCTTTATTACTACCTCAGCGTTATCAAAAAAACTTACGTTAGGTGATAACAAGTGGAAGAATGATACACCAAAATCAAATTGGGTACGCTTAGAGTTTGGAACCTGATAGTGCCAGTTCAATCCGACACCAAAGTCGGGATAGAACTTGCTTTCACTTGCAAAGTTTTCTCCACTTGGTAGTGGTGACTGATATTGTCCATTCTGATACTGCTTGTCCCATGATAGATCATCAGGACTAAATGATCTTTGGGCAGCCCCTACTGTAAGTCCTAAAGTCAAAAAATCACGTTGTGTAATTCTTTGGGTATAAGAACCTGCAAGATTTAGCTGTAAAGACCTCAGTTTTGAATCACCTGCCTGGTCATAATTTAATAAACCACCAATGCCAAACAAGCCATTGTGGAGTTTAACATTATATATCTTTTGATCATACGCAAGTGATACCGTATTGTAAGATACAGGCACAGTAAACCACTGTGTCCTATAGTTACCGGTAAACCGCATATCTCCGTTAAATACGCCGGTTAAGGCAGGATTTAAGTTCATCGGAGACATTCCATATTGTGTAAAATGTAGATCTCTGTCCTGGGATAGAAGAGTAGAATACGAACACAAAAAGTAAATGGAAAAGAATAAAACTACGTGTAAACGTGTTATTCTCATAACACTCATATTTTTTAGGTTAAGAAATATTGCCAATCCTTTATAAACACAAATATATTAAAATTAATGATAATATATCATCTCGTTGGCCTATTACTATAAATAATACGCCTTATAATATTATTTGTTCAATTGTAATACTTCACCGCTCTATATAATAATTGGTATTATTATATTATACCGTAAATTTACCGCATTAATAAATCAAAAGCAAATATATGAAGTTATTTCTTTCTGCACAAACTAAAGTGTGTGATGCCGTTACATGTGAAAATCAGAATATTACTGAGAAAGACTTAATACAAAGGGCTGGTAATGCATTTGTAGAAACCTTGCAAAACAGTGGTGAAGATTTATCAGGAAAGATCATAATCTTTGCAGGTCCTGGTAATAACGGTGCTGATGGTATCAGCATTGCAAAGAACTTATATTCTAAATTTCATGATGTTGAACTTGTTTTAATTCCTATATCAAAACAATATTCAGATGCATTTAAATTCTATTTAGATAATCCTGTCGATCAGCAGCCTTTTCCTGTACATATTATAAAGGATGCCAAGCAATTAAATGATATAGAGGACCCGGATGTTTTTATAGATGCAGTTTTAGGCACGGGATTTAATAAAGAAACTGATAAATTATTGACTTCTGTTATAAATTATATAAATAATGGTGGTAAAAGGATAATTTCAGTTGATATTCCGTCTGGTATATCAGCTGATAATAGCCTTTTTACTACCGCAGTTAAAGCAAATAAAACCATCACCTTTGAATTTCCTAAACTGTCATTCTTTGATCCGAAAACACATCCTTATGTAGGTGAGTGGTTGGTTGCGCCCATCAATCTGGATGAAAACTGGAAAGTTACTGAGTCTACAAATTATAGCTGGGTTACCAAAGCTGATATTAAAGACATATTGAAAACACGGGACCGGTTTTCTCATAAAGGTGATTTCGGACATAGTTTAATTATATCCGGTAGCTATGGAAAAATTGGCGCAGCTGTGTTAGCAGGTAAAGCTTGTCTTCGTATGGGTTGTGGTCTGGTTACCATGCATTTACCAAAATGTGGTTACGAAATAATGCAGATATCAGTGCCTGAAGCTATAGTAGATGTTGATCCACACCAATATTATGTATCTGAGATTAGCCTGAAAGATAATTTTAATGCCATCGCTATAGGCCCAGGCATTGGAATCCAGCATCATACCGAAAGGATGTTTCTGGAAATATTAGAATCTAAACCTACTATTCCTATGGTGCTCGATGCAGATGCATTAAACATACTGGCAAAGGAAAAAGACTGGTTAAAACAATTACCAGAAGGAACAATATTGACACCACACCCGGGAGAATTTAACAGACTGTTTGGTTGGGAAGAAGATCACCTAATGAATATAGAGAATCTGATAAAGTTGAGTATAAAGTATAAAATATATATTGTCTTAAAAGGAGGGTATACTACTATTTCTACGCCTGAAGGTAATTGCTATTTTAATACAACCGGCAATCCGGGCATGGCAACTGCAGGTTGTGGAGATGCATTAACGGGTATGATAGTAAGCATGCTTGCACAAGGCTATTCAAGA
>Ga0193744_1000143_pt1 | contig 23722 bp, 40 predicted proteins | sample L1a1metaG_FD_143056 | JGI IMG/M metagenome (GOLD analysis project Ga0193744, IMG submission 143056) | Soil microbial communities from a riparian zone of the East river system, Colorado, United States - L1a1 | ecosystem: Environmental > Terrestrial > Soil > Riparian zone | place: USA: East River...
CATCACACTTATCACATACTAAAAAATTATAAGCATATGATTTTGTTACCCATTCATGTTCACATTTATCTTTTTCCATTACTCGATCTCTTCTTTCTTCTGTTCTGCTATCTTCTCTCTTATCCAATCAAGAGCTTCATATGTAAATAGGAAGTTTTCTAGTTGTTTCTCGTGAGTGCGGCACCAACGTGCTATTAATAAATCTTCACTAATACTTCCTATAGAACGTCTAAGAGCTTTAGCTGTTTGAACTGTAGTCCATTTCTCTTCTGATACTAACTTATCTCTATGATAAGCATAAGTCTCTTTTGCTTTCTTAATAAATTTTGGCTGCTCTTTACTCAAAAGAATCTCCAGAAAAGTGCTGGGATGTGGGCAGAAAGGAGTTGATTAGGCTCCTAACCTCTCTTATTCACTATATTCGAGAGCATCCCAGCTTAGAGCTATTCGTTACGAGCTATAGCAGCATTAGCCCAGAAAATAGCTTGTTCTAAGTTAGTTATCGCTAAGGATTGTTCTCTAGATACTGGAGTATTTTCTAAAATTAGGAAGGCTAAATCTTTAGCAGTATCACGGATATACACATATCTTTCCTGTTGATCTTCTTTAGGTGGATGATATGTGAAATCACGCTCTATTCTATCTAAATCGTTAGCAGTAATTTTACCCTCGTATTTACCAGTCACCTAGCCCATTGGCTTAAAGTCTTCAATAGAATTAAACTCTTTACCACCATACTGGGGGCTGCTCTTACCACGCTTAACATAACCCATAAGCTTAAATCCTAAAGTCTTCTTGAATAAATCAGAGCTAAGATCATATCCAAACTCACCATTCGGGTGCGGCACCTTTGGGAATCCAAACGTATTCCAGAGAGCCTTATTGAATCCTAATGACTTAGGAGATTCGTTAATCAGCTTATTTACAGTGATACCCTTGCTAGGTCCATCAATAATCTTAAACGTCCAAATGCAGTTAGTGCTACCAGGATTCTTAGCTTCATCAGAGGCTTCTTTCTCTTCATAATCAACTACTTCCATAGGATGCCAGCCAACATCTACGAGTTCGCCAGCTTTGAGATCGTCCGGAGTGAGTATCTGTCTCATTGTTTTGTTTTTCCTGTTTGTTTGTTTTAGATGTGAAGTTTACGCATCTTATCTAATACATCTTCTACTCCAGGCTGAGCATCTAACGCAGCTAGCAAATCTTCACGAGCTTTAATCTCTTTTTTTAAATCTGCTATTTGCTGTGTAACTATCACTCTAACTGGAGGATTACGTATTCTGCTAGATTGAGCAATTTCATTTAGAGATTTATTTTCATAAGCTTCACTTGCTGGATATGGAGAATCTTCTGTCATTTACCACTTCTTCTCTTGGAATGGGTTTGCCAAATCTCCAACGTTACCTGGAACAATAACTTCTTCTTTAGGTTCAATACCTCTACTCTTATCTAATAATTCCTTCCATACATTATAGAATAATTTATCAGTAATATCAAATTCTTTTACATAGTCGCCAAGTAATGGAGACTTCGCAAATTCATCTCCAATGGCTTCTGTAGAAACTAGATATTTCTTAGATGTAGCACCAGAAGAATAATCTGATTGCTGAGAGAAGTGATATATTTCAGTGAACGAGCCGGGAACCATACTAGCAACCTTAGAACCGTAGGAAACTATAGGATTAACTTTAGCTACTTTAATAGAACTTCCACTTCCTGAAACACTAATTCCATTCAGGGGATGCGCAGTCCAGATAACATGACAAGGGAGTCTTTTACTCAAATCTATGCATTGTGACACGAGAGATGTCTCAACCTTGTATTCATCAAAGTCTGGAATAACGTCTTTCATCTTCTTCATTATTCGCTTATCTTTACCAAAGTTAAGGGACCAGTTAACGGCTCCTGATGTCATAAACGTCAAGCTATCATTCACTATAGCAAAGTATCTGCAATCATTCACTAAGTCAATAACCTTATTAAGATAATCTCCTGCATTGGATGCATCGTATACATCATATTCTATGTTATTGAGAATCTTCTTAGCTAGACTCCCGAAACGCTTCTCTGTGAAAAATGTAGCTAACTCAATAGGAGATTTCTTATCCCAATACGATAGATATACAGGTCCTTCAATTGCAAACGAAGCAGCGGCTAGAGTCTTTCCAAAACCAAATGGACCTTTAAATAAGAAGCTATATGTTCCACCTGCTGAAAGATTAGAAGCTTTCATTCTGTTGGATCTCTGAGAATGTAGACTGTTTTACAAGCTGGACACTGTTTAATTGCATCTCCACTAATACAATTTAATGGAATTCTATAATCTATATCTCTATGTGAAAATTTACCATCAACCTCATGTTTGTTTTGACTAACTCTACAATATAAACAAAATGATAAATCTGGAACAACTCCAGGATCACTTTTAATTGTTGAAAATATCTTACCTCCTACTATATCATTCATTTCAGATGTTCACGCAATTGATTTAAATTGAATAATTGATTACGCGAATTATTATGAAGAGCTTCTAACAAAACACGCGATTTATTCTGATAAATTACAGTTCGATGAAGCATTTCATGTAATGTTCTAATTACAGTTTCATTATAGTCAATAGTTTCATTTAATTGACGTGTCAAACGATTCTTCTCTTGTTCGATCGTTTCTAAAGGTTGTGCAGAATCAGTAGTTTGATTAAGATACGGTCCTGCATAAGGCATTTCTTCCTTAGCAGCATATTCTTTTTCGGTATCCATTCTTATACGTGCATCATTATCTCTAACATAATCTTTCTTAATTTGTGCGTCTTCTGAGTATCTATCTTTTTCCATGTTTTTCTCCTAATCTTACAACTCATCCTCTTCTGGAAGAGCTTGTTGTATTGTTTGACTAAGACGATCTGATAATGACATTTCTAAAGGTTGTGGCAGGAAGCTGATATCTACTTCTTTCTTACTCTTGTGACAAGCTTCACAATGAGGTTTAGATAATCTCAAACTGTATTCACTCATTATGAATGGTTCTGAGCAACGCCAGCAAATAGAACGTTTTCCGAGTGCAAGTTGTACAGAAAGTTTCTTATTACAATCAGGAAGAGCACAGAAGAATACCTGATTACCACTCTTATACTTAATCTTTTTAAATCTGTGAATGTGTTGCTCTGTCTTAGCCACTTTTCTCCTCAATGCCCTCGATTGAAACAATATCATCGTAGAAAAATAAATCAACTACATGAGCATCCCATACTCCATCCTCAATCCAACTAGCAGATATAAATATACCAGAATCATTAAAATAAATAGTTATATTCCCTTTGTATTTAAATGGAAGCTTTGAATATCTAGTTCTGACAATGATCATGTTAGTGCCACAGGAGAGATTCGAACTCTCAATCCCTTTCGGGTGACTGATTTTAAGTCAGTTTTGTATACCAGTTCCAACACTGTGGCTAAAAAGAGACGAGGAAGAATGTCTAGAAGGTCGCCATTGAGGGACACATACTGAGAACATTCTTCCTCTATTCATCTCCTGCGCACTACTGTTGACTCGTACCACTTTCATACGTACACAACGGCAACAGGAGATGAAGTTTCAATGTGTTTGTTTCTTTACAACTGTAAGTTTAGAACTAGGAGGTATATAACCTAGTTCAATTAAATTTGCTATTGCTATCTCCATAGTTGGATAATACATAATCATTATTTCTTCACATACAATCTGTTTTATTCCTGGCATTTCTTCTACATCAAAGTGAACTGGTTTATCATCTTTCAAATATTTTATATTCTCCTCAGTAAGAATGATACCTAATATAGTTCTACCAGTCTCAACGTTTGTTGCTAAGAACTTAATCATCTAATAAATTCTTCAACATTGTTCTCAATACTCTTTTATTTATTGTATCAAGAATAAAAGGATCAATAGTACACAAAATAGTAAAGAATGCTAATGCTGATACTGCAAAATCTTCATCATTTCTCATTCTAGTTGCTAGGATTCTAATATTTGAACTTTCAGTAGTTTCTATTATTTTATCAAGCGATCCATTTAATCTATCATGATTAGTCATTCGTTAGCCCTTTTGTGACATCCCATTCAGGAACAATAACATATTGATCTTCCAACTTTGCTGCCTTCACATCTTCTCCGCTGGAATCACAAATAGCATAATATTCACAAAGACGATTGAATTTGTTACAGCTTGTTGGTTTCTCAACCCAAACTTCGTTTGCTACAGCTCCTAAATATTCATTAAGAATCATAGCTGTTAGGTTAGTTCTCCAGCTAGCAATATAAACTGGATCATAACTTAGAGGAATACGCTTGAACTTATCCTCTGCTTTTACAGTCTTCTGTAATCCAATACGATTAACGACTAGATAGTTAGATTCTACTGCATTACAATAATTGATAAATTGATTGCTCTTTCTTAACAACATGCTATCTCTAGAGAACGTTTTGTGATCAATTGGCAGCCGTTGATAACTAGCAGCTCTACCAATACCAGAGAAATTTACCAGCAAATCTATCTTTCCGCTTATGATTATTCGAATATCATCATCCTCGAAAAGAACGTATGCAAATGGGGATTCAACGGCTAGAATCTCTAAACAGTTCTCATCTTCAGCTCTCCAATAATCACAGCTCTGTTCAACTGCGTTCATTAGAGTTTGAACTTCTTCAGGCTCTGAGTTCGATTCATCAGGATTAGAACTAAGCTCTCTAATCTTCATTAAGCAAGATTGCATTCTATCGTTATAACTTATTCCTTCTGCTAGCATCTTGTAATAGACTTCCAATCCATTATGTGCTAACGAACCTAAATCTAATGCTTTAGCTTTGTGTATAAGGGGAAGAGTTCTATTGTGATTATGACGAAAATTATATCTGGCAGGACAAGTTTCAAACAAGTCTATCTTACTAGCATCTAATACGATAGAAGCTTTTGCAGATGGGATTATGTCAGTCATTTAGCAACTCTCCATCCCTAATAAATCTTTCAGGATTGACTCTGAACTTTCTACCTCCACCTGCTTTAGCTAATTCTCTACGTGCCCATTCCATTCTAAACACTGTTAACCATGCGATACGAATCGGCTCGGGAGCTATACATTTCTGATAGCCCATTCCCATAAGAAACAATGCACAATTTCTAAGATGTAAATCTTCCATATCTTTTACTGGAATTATCTTTCTATCTGCTGTCTTCCATGCTATATTAGCAAGATTATCCTTAGCTAAATCAACATAAAGAATAGAAGCATCTACGAAATCATCGTTAGTCATCGTCGTGTTGCTCCTCTATAATATTGAAATCCATGTAATGATCTGGGTGTTGCATCATATGTCTATGTGCCTCACTAAAACTAGTAAAATTAGTTTCTAATAATTCAAATCCTGGCATTCCTAATTCTTCTCTATTAGTATGATGACAGTCGTAACATTTAATTATAATAGTCATTCTGCTCCCCAATATCTAAAATCAGCATTAGCACCTGGTTGATCTTTATTAATAATTCTAGCCATATCAGTTAAGAAGACAGGCAAATTCAATTGAGTTAAAAAATTTGGATCTGCTTGACCATGCTTACGTTTCCATATCATACCATTTACAGTAATAAAATATGTGTAATTACCAAATGAAAAGTTATCATGAATTGATACGGTTATTGGTTGATTCATTCCTTGCTTACGAGTTTGCTGAGTTTCTCTACAAGCGAAGGAGTGAGAATAGCATCAAGCTTGATAACGGCTGATACGAAGTCGTGAATCCTTTGAGTATTATTAGTAATAATCTTTAATTCATCACTACTCCTAATAATATTTACAACTACTCCTGTAAAGATTTGTTGAATCTCAGAAATACCATCTACATACGTTCTCATAATTGGACCATATGTATTGAGAAGATCTTCTGTCTTGTTTACTACCCTTTCAACTGTTTCTTCATGAGCATTGAGAATTTTAGTTGCGTGTTCGATGTTTTGAAGTTCTGCTTGAGTTAGTTGTTTCATTTTGTCCTCTTGAATGAAAATCTGTTAGTTTCATCTTTAGTGTCTTGTTCGTACGCCTCACCTTTTTCTTTAGCTCTATCAGCCTTACTTCTTCCTAATGAATCCCTAGTTCCTGTGCATTCAGGATATTTCTTACATCCCCAAAATACACCAAACTTACCTGTACGTGAAATCATACTTCCGCCACAATCAGGGCAGAGGACTTCTTCGTATTTGAAAGCCATTAAAACTCACCCTCATAGATAGAGTGAAGTTTGTAGAGAATACTCTCTAGCTCTTTCTGATCCTTAAATCTAATTGTTCCTAGATGTTCCTTAATGTTATCTTCCTCATTCTCATAGTCACTATATCTAACAATTTCAAAAGAGTATTTCTCTCTTTCTACTGCAATCCAAGTCTCTTTGAGCTTAGGAAGAGGATGAGGAAATACTCTCCAAACAGCTTCAACCTTCTGCATCAATCTAGCAGATTGTTTAATGTCTATTGGAGTCTTGGAGTGATTGTCACACAGGAAGATTTCGTTAGCGGCGACTTCAACGGCTATTACATGCTTAGGAACGAATACAACATATAATCCTGGAAATGTTCTCATACGAAATAAACAACCATAGAGAGATGAACCTCCATGATTAGTCACCTCAACGTCAAATTTAAGACGTTTAAAAGCTTCTTTGAGATGTCCTCGTTCTACAGCCTTAATCTCTCGCTTACCACTTACAGCACTAATTACAGCCGCACATCTATCCGTGCTTTCACCAGTTAAGATAGAGAGAACGGCTGGTCCGCAATACTCATTCATTCCAAAGTTAACATCTTTAAGAGTAGTCATTCGTAATCCTCCAATACTACGAGTTTATCTTGATTGAAACCTATAGTGATCTTACTCGTGTAAGCAATATCAATGTAAGCTATCTCTATCGTTTTTAAATCAATCTCAGGTCTAGACTCTTTAGCTTGTTTCTCAACCTCTTTAACGAAATCAATCCATTTCATATTAAAGACTCCATGCTTTCTTTCCGCGTGTGACGAGAATTTCAGCTAGCTCTTTCATAAGGCTTTGCTGATCCCATTGAATTTCTTTGTTATCCAGAGTTGCGGCTACGATTGAACGCTTTACCTCAACCAATTCGGTAAAGTATTCATCTATTGTTCCACTAGCTAACATATACGTGATAGATACATTATTAAGCTGTCCGAATCTATGAAACCTAGCTTCAGCTTGTTCTTCGTTAGCTGGATTCCATTGTCTCTCTAGAATGATTGCATCACTACAGAACTGAAGATTCAAACCTTCTCCAGCCGCTAACGTAGAAGCTATCATCACTCTTGCGTTCTCATTCTCTCTGAAATCTTTAACTAGCTTAGTTCTAGCATCTCCATCTAATCCACTATGAAGAGTTAGAGGAGTATGAAATCCACCTTCAGCACACCACTTATCTAGATTAGAACGAAGTATCTCCATAACATCTTGGTGATGTGAGAAAATTACCATCTTTCTATCAGTTGATAAGAGAAACTCAGTAACGAAATCTACACACTCAGCAGTTTTGCTTATCCCTGTTATGTGTCTAAGCTTCTGCATTATTGCTATCTTAGCGGCTCCACCTGCAAATGATGAACCCTCATCCGAATACATCAAATCGTCTAATTCCTGTAAAGCGGCTGCATATGCTTTATTCAACTTCCTATCTAACTCTACGTGATGAAACTTTCTATCAATAGATGGAAGGTCTTTTAAGACTTCAGCTTTAGTTCTACGAATGATAATATCTTTAGTATCTTCATGGAATCTATCAGCGTCTTTAAGACCACCTACTTTCTGTCCCCATCCATTTGAATAGGCATCACAGTAGTTATCAATAAACTTCTGATAGTGTGGAAACATTGTAGGCTTCACCAGATTAAGAACGGTGAAATATTCACCAGCATTATTCTTAATAGGCGTTCCTGACATTGCAATGATGTGTGGAGTTTTCTTTCCAAGCTTCTGAACAGCTTTAGCTCTATCACTCAGGTGATTCTTAATTCTCTGACACTCATCAATTATCAGAGTCTTAATAGTTCCTTCTGGAAGAAACTTAGTGAACAAATCATCTTTCTTTAACATATCGTATGTAACTATGTATATATCAAATCCAGGCATTGCAAATTCTTTTCCGGATTGAATGACTTGGATGAGCATCTTCTTAGATGCTGTGTTGCAGATGCGATGAATTTCAAACATCCATTGCAATTTAACTGTAGATGGGACTACGATAGCGGCTGGCAGTAGCTTTTCAGCATGTAGACGAAGAATACCAGATGATTCAATTGTCTTACCTAACCCTTGTTCATCAGCAATAATACATCTCACATCAGATTCTTCTACAAACTTAATAGCGTCTATCTGATAAGGTCTTGGCTTACATCCATCTGAGAACACAATGGATTCATAACTAGACTCGCTAGCGGCTAGAACCTCAGAATGAAGAATATGTCCACAAGCTAACTTGATAATTAATGTCTTACCAAGCTTCATTCGAGATTGTTCAACTGCTATCTTTCCGCAAGTTTTACATTCTTGTCTGATGATTTGTGTAAGAGCCATTATTTAGACTCCTCTTTCTTAGCAAATGGATTGAATACTGGCGTTGATTCTTTTGTTTCAGCAGGCTTAGTTTTGTTTTGTGCTCTGTTTACTTGCTCAGAGATATTCCTGGCAGACATTACTTCTGCTACATGCTCAGCACTAAGACCTAGCCGCTCTAAACCGGCTCTCATCTTATCAGCTTTGCTTACTCGCTTCTTAATAGTGTTGATAGCATCTGTAGTCTTATCGTCTGTATTCAGAGAACGTTCAAATCCAGTAGGCTGCTTATCCTTTCTATTTAATTTCTTTCTATCATCTTCCTCGGCATCAACGGCTGTCAATCTAGCCCTTGCTTCAAAGGCTATCTTAGCTAATTCCTCTCTATGCGCTCTAATAGTTAAAGTATCCATATCTTTAACTAAGAGTCTCTCATGATAAAACAACTTCGCATGTAATTTCTCTTGCGGAGTCATTCTCTCATTAGATTCTATACTGTTAATTAATTCTTCGTTCGATAAGCCTTTTTGTTCACTCATTTTGACACTCTCTGTAATGTGCCTAATTCGGATTTCCCGTACAAAATATTTATCTGGATTATATACAATGGTTCCGTCTTTAACTTTACAATATTCACACCATCCATTTAATTCTCCTAATTCTTCTGAGCATCTTGGACATTGCCACGTTGTCACTATTCAGCCGTATCTTTAGCTTGCGCTTTGTATGCGGCTGAATAGTAACCAAACTCCTATTCGTCTCTTGTTACTTCCGGCAAGTGAGCGGCTTCTGATACTGAAACGAATTTAATCGTTCGCGTAGCCTTCAGAAGTGTAGCAAGCTTGAATACCAATGAAGCAGGAATTTCTACCTCATCATACTCAATCTCATCTTTGTTTGTAGTAGACGGAACGCCTGCCGATGTAATCAATACTCGGCCATTCTCCTGAATCTTGGCGTGTAAGCCGTAGTGTTCAACAGATAACGGCTGATGAACATACCTCTTAACCATTCCCTCTTTGTTCTCGTTGCTCATAGTTGGATTGTTACGGAACTGAGTCATTTCATTCTCCCTTGAAGTTACGGCTAATCTTGTAAATCCCGCCTTCGATGTCTGATAATTCCTTCTTCTTAGCTGTTATTCTCTCCTTTAAGGCTTTCAGGTTATCTAACTCTGATAATGGAAACAGAGAAGCTGTTAGAATTGGACCTACATTAGTCTTAGTCCAAAATTCATCTACCACTTTAAAGTCTGTTTCAAGAATATCATTCTCAGGCCATCTAACTACTTTAGTCATACTTAAACCTTTCGATAACAACGTGCCGTTGGTTTGGTTGGATTGAGATTGTCAAAACACACGAAGTAGTGAAACTGATTAACCGAATACTTGATATTGTAATACCAAGCTGGATAACTGATTACTCTATGACAGAGTGCGCAGCGTATCTGAAAGTTTGATAGAGATTGTAGAATTGCAGGTTGGGATAAGATGAGCTGTGCTTTCCTAACAAACGTTGATTGGATACGAGCGGCACCTGAGCTAAAGCTCAAAACATGATTAATGTTAGAATTAATCTTTATTTCCTTTTCTTCTACTCTACCGCTGGAAGCAATAGAGTCTAATATTTCTTTTTGCTGTTCTGGGGTTAGCATATGATTTTCAATGGAACATTTTGGTGACGGCTGTCGGGAGCGGTCGAGCGTTGCGGCAGGGCGGGCGGAAGCCGTAAGCCCTTTGCTGTCAACAAGTTAGCCGCCCTTTTGCTCATGCGTCAACGTGTCTGCCCCACTATACCATGTATCCCCCCTCGCTGTCAACCCCAAGATGTAGGCCCGGCGGGGGGTTCTCTATTTATATATATATATATAATAATATATATAAAAATATATAAGAAATAATACAAGAAAACCCCCACCGGACCCCCCGGAAGACCGACCCCCACCGGAAGGCACTAACAGCGCAAACACGTTTGGAAACGCGCTAAACGCCTGCAAGCGCAGGGAGTTAGGGGGGAAACCGGACGTCCCGAAACGCCGTTTCATTTTGGTTCAACATGCTCCAACGTGTTCCAACGTGCAACAGGGGGAAAAGGTCACAGGATGAGAAATCTTTTCGAGGATAGCATTTAGTTGTTGACACGGTTGCAGCCGTATGAGAGTATTAGCAGTCGGCAATTACGCCGACCCTATTGAACGGAATGACGACATGACGACAGCCGCTGAAACGTCCAAGACGGAAAAGGAAGCCGCAAAGGAAGCCCTGAAGGCTCGCGCGGTGGAGATGGCAGCGAAAGAAAAGACTCTGAATGAAGGCAAGGCAGGCAAAGGTCTGCGGGTATTTCTCGGAATGACTCGCGGGCGCAATCCTCAGGAAATCCAGTTCGAGAATTGGGACGAGTCTTTGCCCGATACGCTGCCGTCTACTCTCTCTGAGTTTATGGATATTCGTAAGGTCACTGACGAAAAGGATATCGTTCGCCGTCTTATCCTCGGTGACAATGAAATCCTCTACTCGGAAGCTTCTGATCCCGTTGCGGAGTTTGTTGACCAGACGTGGGATGAGGATACACAGAAGCAATTCCGTCTTGTTGTTCGGAACTACTCCAACGCAACAGGCGTTTCAATTGAGGATGCCGTTGCTCTTATCAAGCCGGGTATCGTCGCAGCTCAGGCGAAGAAGTAAGTAGCAGCTCGAAGCGGCTAGGTCATTTATTTATGGCTTAGCCGCTCTCTCTCACCTAACCAAAAGAATCCAGACCATACCCCATAGCCCACCATAGGAAAGTGGATGTTAAGGGGGTTACAGTCCGGACTATTGAGCTTATTCTAATATCATTCTGATTGAGAAAAAAATAAAATAATTAATAAAAATAAAAGTGTCTGAAAATTTCAGAACCATCGAATCTCCTAATGTTTTGCTACTTGACAACCTCGATGCGATGTGAGATACTGAGGGTCTGAGGAGTTGTGTAAATGATTGTAAATGAAAACGAAGCAGTAAAGAGATTAAACTCTCCTTCAAACTTAATAAACAGATTAAGAGCAACTTCTACACGTACAAATGCTATGTCTTTATTTGGAATAGGAAAGAAAAATGTTGATATTAAAACAGAAGATAAGATGATAGAAGCCGTTAGCGCATCATTCAATCCGTTTCCTCCGCAAACTTCTTCACAAATTCCAGCCGTTATCCCTCCTATTGAGAATCCTTCTCCTGTCTTAGGTGACATTCTAGATAATCATGATTCACAGATTAAGCTTGGTCTAGCTCATGATTCAGCTCTCAAACTTCTTAACAATTCTATTGAACTTCTCTCAACTAAGCTAGACGATGTTAAAGCTGATAAGTTACCCGCAGTTATCAGTGCGGCTTCTAAGACAGTTGAATCAATTCGTAGAGAGCGTAACGAGGCGGCGAAGATGGGTAAAGATAAAGAAGTTCATTATCATTTCTACACACCTCAACAAAAAACAGTAGCAGAGTATCAAATCATAGATGTCACTCAATAGAACTGGAGAACATTTGAAAAGACTCGCCTCCGGAGCGTTAATCGCATGTTTGTTATTTACTGCTTGTGCAAAGACTCCTCCTAACCTCACACCTGTTCAACAATCACAATTTAAATCTGATCGGTATCTATCTGCATTATCTGATTTCCAAGATGGTGTAGAAGTTGGATATATAACTAAATGGTTATCTAAAGGAGATACTCATATTGTTGCTCAGATATTAGCCGTTACTGCTGTAACCATACACGAATACCCTGAAGGTGCAAGAGCCGCAGCTTTAGCTGCATTAGATGAAATCACAGCTAAGGTGGATATGAAGAAGTTCGAACCTTACGTTTACTCAGTCAGATTGATAGTTGAGAACTTGAAATGAATAAACCAGAAATGAGTCCGGAACTTGTTAACATGATTGCTGCATTTGCTTTAAACATTGCTAATGAGTTTAAACATCGTAATGATCCTCTAACTCCTGAGCAGGTCGTTGCAAGATTCAATGATCACTACGCTGCTTTCTTAGTTAAGAACAAGAAGTTATTAGACGACACAAAATGATGTCAGTTAATGTTAACAACAACTGATTATATCGGAATCGGCGTACTCATTACATCAATTACATCTGGAATGGTTCAGATCATTGGTGCATTAAAAATTAAATCAATTGATTCTAAAGCAGATGATATCATTCAAAAAGTTAATGGAGCCGCTACGGCTCAGAACGTTAGAATCGAAAACTTAGTTAATCACGTATCAGACTTAAAATCTGTCATCGCTGCTAATAGTCAAATTGCTGCTGTGTTAGCTTCTCGTGTTGACATGGAGAAAAAACATCGCAATGAGTAATCAAACTCTATTGATTATCTTAATTCTAATTATTATTTTTGGTGGCGGTGGTTGGTACAGATATCGCTAATTCAAAGGAGCAGAGATGATTCTCCTAGTGTTTGCTTTCGTTCTCTTTGTTCTAGCCGCTTTCCCGTATCCAGAACCATATGAACCTTATCGTCATAAGTTAGTAGCCGCAGGCTTAGCTTTCTGGGTTGGGGCTAGCTTATTTGGTAAATATCTATAATGTCTTCCAAAGCTATAATGTCTTCCAAAGAAAGAGAGTAGATGACCTCAACTCCGGCTGCGATGAGTGGAGTAGCATTTGCATTACAAGCTCCAGGATCTACTACTGGTAATGGAAATGTATTAGCTATACCTCCTAGTTTTAGAAACCATAACATTCTAATTAAAGGTTCTGCTGGAATAGGAGCCGGAGCTATTCAAATAGAAACTAGTAATGATATTGCAGATGCGAATACATGGGCACCAATTGGTGGACCTGTTACTGTTATAGCAAGCACAGATATAGTAGTTAATCTTACTGGATATTTTAAATTCTTACGCGCTAGAATATCTACTAACCTCACGGGTGGAACTGTTGGAGTGGATTATGAAAGTTCTAGTTTCTAACAAAGAGAAATTTGTTGTGTTCTTAGCAACTGTATTATTATCTTCTATTACTATCTTTTCCCAGAGTACGGGAGTTCCATCGACAATTAGAGTTTTAACAGATGCTAACGGCTCTATTCTTGTAAAAGAAGCAAGTCAGGTAGCTCCGGTTAGCCAACCTACTCAATTCAGTAATACTAGATTAACCACAGATGCAGATGGTAATTTACAAGTTGTATTAGTAGGTGGAGGTGGAGGTGGTGGTGGCACTCCAGGTGGTGCAACAAATGCAATTCAATTTAAAATAGATGCATCAACATTTGGAGGAAGTAATTGGTTAGCTGATAGTAGTAATATACTTTTTAGACCTTCTAACTATTTAACTGAAAACGGCCCATTTCGTATTCGTGTTGATTCTGCTTCACATGGAGTAGGTGAACGTAGAGATGATATCTTTTCATTAGGTTGGAATACTGATAATACAGTAGCCGCTGGTGGTGGTAATAGTTTAGTTTTTGAAGCATTTTGTGGAACAACTGTAGGATGTTCAGCTACAGGTCAGAGTGAAACTTATTTCTCTGTAAATGATGGACAAAGTCATAGTTCGCGACCTATTGGAATATTTCAATTATATGATGGAACTGGAACTGTTAATGGAATCTTTCGATTCAATGGTTTAAGTTTCTTTGATCGTGATCAATCCTATCAAATTTTTTCAGTTGCTGATAACTCAGGAACTGGTGCAATTAGAACTTATACATCACCAATTTCATCTGATATCACTAGTGGTAATGCGTTTACTATTAATGGTCAAGGCGCACTTGGATTCGGATCAAGTGCAGTTCAAATTGGATTAGGTGGAAGTAACGTAACATTATCTGGTGGTGGAGATGGTTCAGCTATTGTTAAAGTTAATACTAATCATTTTCAAATGTTAAATCCAGTAATTGAAGATGCTACTGGTCAGGCACTTGTTAGATTTAGTAGTGACGGCCCATTTATTCGATTTGATGGACACGATGGAGATGGAGAATTTGTAATGTCTCCTGGTAGTGGAGCAGCTAATTTTGGACTAAATATTACTCCAAAAGGTGATGGAAGTATCCGTTTAAATACTCAAGATGCTGGTGCTGGTGCAGTTTATTTTCAAACAGCTAATATTAAAGTTGGAACATTTCCAGGTGCAGCCGGTATCACCGCATCAGGAACAACTTGTACAATTACTGCAATAACTGCTGGTATTATTACTGGCGCTAGCTGCACTCCATAAGGATTAATTAAATTGCCTGATAACCTCTATCCAATTCAAACTTTAGATCAGCTTTCTCAACCTCTCGGTGGAGTATTGATTGAGGCTGAATCTCCTAATGGAAACTGGCAAGGTGCAACTAATGATTGCGGCTTGTTCATTCCTTTTCTAACTCATGGAACTTATCATGTTACCTTTTCTAAACCTGGTTATACACCTGAAGTTAGGGATTGGAATCTTAGTGATGCACCAACGGCTCCTATCTACGTAGGATTAAGTTCAGCTTTCCCTGCTTATCCTTCAAGAAATTCTGTCTGTAATGTATTCGTAGGATTTCAGGGAGTATCAATCCTTACTAAACAGTTTGGATGGATTCCAGCCTTTGGTCCTGAGTGCGGCTGGTTAAATGAAGAAGACTGTGTAAGCTATTGTCAGCAGATGAAGAAGTTAGGATTTACACATGTAGAATTTGATATTTCAGGCCGTTATGACGAACCTTCTTATCAGTATCCAGTTCCAGGAATAGATTATTCTCAGAACCTCGAAGCGGCTTGTAAGCGTGTAGAACTTATTATTATGCAAGGTTTATTTATCAAGTTTTCTTTAGCAGGTGATGGTTTATCTAATCCTGCCAGAACGTATAACGATCCTAACGGATGGACTTACGGATACGAGTGGTTAACAGAAAACTTAGCTAGAATTATTGCTCCATTTACTAATTATCATAATCATGATTTAACTAAGTTCTGTATCTTCGTTCCAGGATACGATGCAGTATTCTACGGATGGAGTATTCCAGGTGAAGTTCCAGACTTACAACCTACTAGAGTTATTGCTTTTGGTAATCTTTTTAGGACTATTCTACCTAATGGCTATCTTGGGTTAGAACATTCTACAGGTAAAATTCCAGTAGGAGAAGATGGAAAAGACTGGAAATTCAATGGTCCATTAGATGCATATGATGTATGTTTATCTGAATATGATCCATTCAACTTACATTCTGATTCTACCTGGCAGATTGTAGGAAGATTAACAAGACCTTATAATCGTCCATCTGATCAAACTCCAGGTGATGATCCAAATCCCCCATACATAATTGAGCCTTGTAGTCGAGGTGTTAGATTCTACATTATGTATGAGCTTGTTACTTATCTCTGGGTCAGAGGTGAGATTACTATTGAACAGTGCAATCAACTATACGATTACTTTGTTGCTATGGCACCTAACGCTACACTGTGTATGATTAAACAAGCAGCTTGAGGAGAGAGAAAATGGAAGATACGAAGCAGAAGGCTGAGCAGCACAAGCAGAACGTTACTCGCGCAATGGCTAAGGAGACTACTCCTGAAGGACGTTTAAAGGTTCTTCTTGAAGGAACTGCTGGAGCTATCAACGCTATTTCTCGTGATTTTAAAGCTAAGGCTGATGCCGAAATGGCGTTCATGAAGGCTAATGTTGAAGATATGATAGCCGCTGTATTCCACGGCGTGAAGAAGTAAGAGTAATGCCTTTCCGATGGGAACTTCTAGAAGCAATGTCGGTATTAGTTACTCTTCTAATGCCTATCGTTATTCTAGGAGTTCTCATCGCATTCGGTATTGCCTTTAGCCGCTAATGCCTATCTCTCTAGCTAATGGTATTGAAAGTAAAGATCCTGGTAATGGATTATACCAAGATTTTCTTCGTGAAAAGAATATAAAACCTCACGCAGTTCAAGAGGAATTATTAACATTACCTGATGAAGTATTTGAAGCATTATATGGTGGAGCTGCTTACGGTGGTAAGAGTTGGATACTCACCCTTCTTCCTTTATTCAGAGGTTTTTATAAGTTCAGAGGTTACAAGGGTATTATACTTCGTAATAAGTTTCCTGACTTGGAACGTGAAATCATAAGATTATCTAAAGAGTATTATCCTAAGACCGGCGCCAAGTACAATGAACAGAAACACAGTTGGGAATGGCCTGAGACGAACGCCTATCAAGACTTTGGTCACGTTCAGCACGCTGGTGATATTACTATGTATGATAGTAGCCAGTATAATTACTGTGCTTTTGATGAACTTACTCACTTCTCCGCTTATCCTTATCATTATATGGTTGGCTCTCGTGTTCGTCCTAGCTCTAGTTTCAATATTGCTATTGTTAGGAACGGAAGTAACCCCGGAGGAATCGGACAAACATTCGTCTATAACAGATTTGTAAAGCCATTTGAAGATGGACATCAAATTATACGTGATCTTACTACAGGACTTCTTAGAATATTTATTCCAGCTAAAGCAGAAGATAATCCTTATGGAATGGAATATGACCCATCATACGTTAAGAAGTTAGAAATACTCAAAGTCGTTTCAGAAGCGGAATATAAAGCAAAGAGATACGGTGACTGGCACGCATACAAAGGAAGCGTCTTCACCACTTTCAGACCAATGCACTTTTCTGGTGAACCAGATAATGCATTGCATGTTGTCGAACCATTCCAAATACCCGAATGGTGGCCCAAAATATTGTCTATTGACTGGGGAAAAAGAGCTATGTGTTATGCAATGTGGGGAGCTATTGCACCAAACCGTAGAGTTTATATCTATAGGGAAAGGTCTTGGTATGGCAGAGATATCCCATATTGGGCTTCAGAAATTAGAGAAGTGAATAATGAACATAATGAAGTTCCAGTTCATACTGTTCTATGTGGTAGCGCATGGCAAAATAGAGGCGGTGAACTCATCGCAGATGAATTTCAAAAATATTCTGATTTGGTTCCAACATCATCAGAGAATACTCCTGGTAGCCGCGTAGCCGGATTGCAGCTTATCCACGATATGTTACGTTGGGAAAAGAAAACTAGTTTAAAATCTAAAAATGAATTTTATGATTTGGCTCTCGCTCAGGAAATATATAGGAATCATGGACCCCAAGCATTGGAGAATTACAAGAAGCAATTCTTCGATGAGCCGGAAGAGGATAATTTACCTGTATTACAAATCTTCAACAATTGTAAGGTTCTAATTGATACTATTCCAATGTGTATTTATGCTGAAGATAAACCTGGTAAACCTGCTGAGGATATTGCTGAATTTGAAGGAGATGATCCTATTGATGATCTTCGATACTTCTGTAAAGCAGCTAGAAAGTTTTTAATGGGTGAGATAAGTGGATTGGATTTAGCGGCTAAAAAGCAACAAGCTATTGATGATTTAGGTAGAAATCAAGATATGACAGCATTTTATCGCCGTATGGAACGTATTGAAAAAGAAGATCAAGCAACTATGGGAGATTGTATTCCTATTTCTAGAAGGTCAAGATTCGCTAGGAGAATGCATTGATCAGACTCTTTCTTCGTCTATTTGGAATTAGAGATTTTGAAGTTTGTGCAAGCTGTGAAACATTAAAGCAGCAGCTTGAATTTGAACGTGCTGAAAAGAAACAGTTAACTGATACTCTCTTATCTATTGTTCATCCTAAAGTTATTGAGCAGCCAGTTGTAGAGATGAGTCCTATCATTCAATCTTCTGGTCTATTCTCTCGCCGTCGTGCAGCCTTAGAAGAGAGAGCAAGACAAGAAGCTAAAATTCTTAGAGAAGATAAACATATAGGTCATCCAGATATAAACATAAATAAGAGTACCGAAGCATTGGAAAAAGAACTCGGAATTGAAGAGAAAGAGGCTTAAGGAATGGCGAACTCTGCTCCTGCTAAGATTACTATTTCAGGATCAACTGGTCCCGGTCAGGCTGTTACTTCACAGGTATTTACTGACGTAGTTGATTTTGAAGTGGACTTTTTACGAAACGTATTAAAGATTACACGAGCCGGAGCTGGTGGTATCATCTACTATGATTATTCTGCATTAGCTACCCTTACTTGGACTATCACTGCTGGTGCCACAGTTATTGTCGCTTCCTAAAGATGCCTAATCAACCACTCATTACTGCTACTGTTAATATCACAGTTAGAGATATTAATAATAATCTTGTTGCTAAACAATTCAACGCAGTTAGGAATATAAATTTTGATTATAATACTGGCAAAGTTAATATTGTTGATGTAACTGGATCATTCTACTTCTCAATTCAAACTCTTACAACTCTTACATATGTTATTGTTGCTGGTATAAATGGACAACACACTGTAGTAGCAAGTTAAATAATGGCTTCATTTAGCAAATCTAGTTTGAATTTCTCTGATACTGGTGATGATGAAGATAAACTTGATAGCACAGAACGTCCTAATTTTAGATTAAAGAGATTTCCTACTCGAATATCAAAACAGAATCTTTCAGAACACAGAATGTTTGGATCAAATAGAAAAAGTATTCTAATAGGTAAAAAATTCAAGAAGGTTGGTAAAGGTATAATGCATGGCTCTGTTAAATCTAGTATGACAAAGCAGAAAGGAATCTCTCCTAGTTTAGAAGAGTTTGATAAAATGATGAGTAAGGTTACTGGTAAAACTGGTCTTAAGAAGTCCATGTTCAATAAGAAGCAACCCTAATGCCCGAACGAACAGCGGAACAACTAGAAGACGACGCAATTTGTATTCTTCTAAAAACTGTTGCAGATCATTTCGATAAAGAAGATCTAGCAACAAGAGAAAGACAAATACGCCATATGAGGCGTTTAAAGTTGTATTGGAATAATTTCTCTCAGATATATTGGAATGAAGCCGTTCAGGATTACACAATTGCTAACAGGGAAACTAATTCTTCTAGCACAGATCAAGATTTCTATGATAAGCCTATCAACGTATTCAAAGCTTTCTTAGAAACTATCATTGCTGCATTATCAATTCAGATTCCGGCTATTAACTGCGTTCCAGATGATGCTGAGAATCCTCTAGATATTGCAACCGCAAAAGCTGGTGGTAAGATAGCAGAATTAGTTTATAAGCATAATGATGTAATGTTCCTGTGGTTACATGCACTCTATGTTTATTGCACAGAAGGTATGATTGCCTGCTACAACTATTCTAAGGAAGATAAAGAATATGGAACATACGACAAACCTAAATATAAGGATGAAGAAGTAGATTCATATGTATGTCCACATTGTGGTGCTAGAATACCTGATGAAATGTTTGATCCTCATATGGAAGATGGGAAAGATCCATCTGTAGGACCTTGCTCTGATTGTTCGATGTTCTTACTTGATCAAAATAAATGTACTATTCACGGACCTGAAGATCAGATAGAACCAAATGGAACTTGTAATTATTTCTCAAAGGGTATACCTGGTTCTGATGGAGATCAGCCACGAGGTGAAGTTACATTACAACAATCTAATTATAGAATACTTGATCAAAATACTTGCTTAGAGTGTGGAACTTCTGTTGGTTCTGATTTACAAAAGACTAAGCTCAAAATTCCTCGTCTTGTTGGTAATACGAAAGAACCAAAGAGTCGAGTTCATTTAGAAATCTATGGTGGCTTATATATTAAGATTGCTAACTACGCTAAGAAGCAGAAGGATACCCCATACTTAACTCTAGCATATGAAACTCATTATTCTAACGCTATGGAATGCTATCCTAATATGAGAGATAGTATTCCTCAAGGTGGATGGACTAGTTCTGGAGTAAATGATCCTTATGAACAATATGGAAGATTGAATACTCAATATAGAGGTGAGTTTCCTGATGAAAATGTAACTGTAAAGAATAGCTGGCTTCGTCCTTCTTCATTTAATATCCTTCCAGATGAAGATTACAAGAAGTTAAAGAAGAAGTTCCCTAATGGTGTTAAACTTGTAAGAGTTAACGATGTTCCTGTAGATTATGAGGATGAGAATTTAGACGATCATTGGACTCTAACTCGGAATCCAATGTCTGACTTCTTAAATCATGATCCTCTTGGAGAACTCGTAACTAACGTTCAAGATATCGTAAACGATCTAATTAGCTTAACTTTACAAACTATTGAGCATGGTATTAGTCAGACTTGGGCAGATCCAGCCGTTGTTAACTTTAATGCTCAACGTCAAATAGAAGCTCAACCTGGCACTATTACTCCTACTAAACCAGTTGCAGGCTCTAGAAACGTAGGAGAAGCTTTCTATACTTCGCAAACAGCTTCTTTATCACCTGAAGTTATTAATTTTTATAGAATCATACAAGAACTTGGACAATTTGTTTCTGGTGCTCTTCCTAGCATATTTGGTGGTCAACAGAACGCTGGAAGTTCCAGAACAGCATCTGAATATGCAATGTCTAAAGGAATGGCATTGCAACGGCTACAAACTCCATTTAGGATGCTTACTATCTGGTGGAAAGGTATTTTTGGTAAAGCTATTCCTATGTATATGAAGAATATGCAAGAAGATGAAAGAATTGTTGAGAAAAATGATGCTGGTAAGTTTATAAATGTATTTATTCGAAAAGCTGAATTGGATGGAAAGATTGGTTCTATTGAATTAGAGCCTGATGAGAAACTTCCAATAACTGATGAACAGCAAGCTGACATTATTATGCAGTTAATGACTTTAAATAATCAAGAAATTACCGCCGCACTCATGGATCCTGAAAATCTTCCATATGTTGCTAAAGTTATTAAGATTCCACAATTTCATCTTCCTGGAGAAGAAGACAGAATTAAGCAATATGAAGAGATTGATGAACTTGTTAATTCTGTTCCTATTCCTATTGATCCTAAATCTATTGAACTTTACGAACAAGCTGTTGCAACTGGACATCCAGAAGCCGTTAAACCCGAGGAACAGCCATCTGTAGAAATTGACATTGATGTAGATAATCATCAAGTAGAAGCTTCTATCTGTAAGTCTTGGCTCATTTCAGGAGCCGGTAGACTAGCTAAGAAAGAGAATCCTAACGGATACAAGAATGTTTTATTACATATGAAAGCACATATGGTCGTAGTTACTCAACAAATGCAAGCTCAGCAAGCTCATGATGATCAACTAGCATTAGCTAGTGGTAAAACTGGAAAATCAACTTCAGATGTCTCACCGGGTAGTCCTAATCCGACTAAACCTAAAGAATCTGAAAAAGTGACCGGAGCTGGAAATGCCAAGACACCTGTTGAATGAGCCGATTTTGTTATTCTCTCCTCCTGATGCTTTAACTCCTGAGAGTAGCAGCACTAAAATGCCGTCTCCAAAGACGGCTGATGATATTAATGATCTATTCAAGGATATTGACAAGGAAGAACCTCCTGTAGAAAAGAAGGAAGTTAAAACTAAAAAAGAACAAGATGATAAAGAAATTGAAGAGCCTGAAGATGATGAAAAAGATGATGATTTAGAATTAGTTGACCCTGATGAAGATGATATTGAGAAATTAGATCTCAAAGACGATACAGACGTTGATATTGAGGCTCCTCCTCGTAAAAAGGAGATTTTAAAGAAATATCCTGATGTTTTTAAGGATTTCCCATTTTTAGAAAAGATGATGTATCGTGATAAGCAAATTACTGAATTATTTGGATCTTTTGATGATGCTAAGGAAATAGCTGAGAAATCTGACGTTTTTAATAATTTTGAAACTCAGCTCTTAGCCGGTAACACCGAAGAAGTTCTTAAAAGTGTTAAAGAAGCTGAAGGCTTTTAACGTCATTGTAGATGAATATCTTCCTACTTTAGCAAAAGTTGATAAAGAAGCATATTTTCATGTTGTTGGTAATTTAAATCGTAGATTGATCATGGAGATGGTTGAAGAAGCTAATGAGAATGGTAATGAGGATCTTAAGCAAGCTGCACTCTTAGTTAATCAATTTGTGTTTGGTAGTTCTAAGTTTACGGCTCCAACTAATAGAGCAGTCAGAGAAAGTCCAGAGAAATCTGAAGCTGAGGCCGAACGTCTCTCATTTGTTCAGGAGAGATTTGAAACTGCTCGTGACGATTTGCAATCTCAGGTAGACAATACCTTGAGAGCTACGATATCAGATTATATTGATCCTAGAGGAACTATGTCTGCATACGTTAAAAAGAATGCAGTAATTGATGCTATGAAGATTCTTACTTCCTCAATTTCATCTGATCCTGCTGTCGGTAAGAATCTCAATAAGTTGTGGAAAGCGGCTTTTGATAATAAATTCTCTAAAGATTCCCTTGGTAGAATTAAGTCCTTCTATCTTTCTAAGGCTAAAGGGAATTTAAGGAATGCTATCGTAAAAGCTAGGACGGAAGCTTTGAAAGACCTCGCGCCAAGACGCGAAAAAGAGACTGAAGAGAAAGAAGAAGAAACTCCTCGTCGTTCGAGGAATATTGCTCCTGGCAAACCTTCCACGCCACAGAATAAAAGTGGAATGAAAAAAGGTGAATCGGTATCTGACTTTTTCATGCGTGACTAAGGAGAATAGAGTATGCCAGGTCCTGTAGTCGAATCAGTAGTTGCCGGAACAGAACTAGAAAAGGTTCTTCCGAAAGTAACAACTGTATTCGAGTCTGACGACACATTTTTCGGTAATATTAAGAAACGTGATGTAGAAGTAGTTAGCTATAGAGAAATGCGCGCACCTATGGAATTAAGGCCGGGTGGTAGATTCCAGTATTTTAATCCTGATGGTGGAGATATGGGCAGAGGCGGCGGTCCTACCTGGGACAAGGCTGTTCTTCGTCCTGTATTTTTATCAGAGAATATTGAATATACCAAATTAACTCAGTGGTCTACTGATGACCGTCGTAAATCTGTTATTAATGCTGTTCGTCGTTTAACGGCTGGTGCTACTGTAGAAATTAAGCGCCAATTAGATGCACAGTTACAAGGTACAGGAACTGGTCAGGTAGGAACTATTTCTGTTGTAGCTACTTCAGGTGGTGTAGATACTTATACGTTAGATACAGAATATGGTGCTCGTTTAGTTCGATATGATCAGGTTATTCAGGTTTATGATGCTACTATGGCTACTTTCCGTGGTAAGGGTGTTATTACATTATGGGACGTAGAAAATAAGCAGATTCAGGTTACTCCTGCTATTCCTGGAGCCGTTGCTACT
>Ga0193744_1000144_pt1 | contig 23627 bp, 30 predicted proteins | sample L1a1metaG_FD_143056 | JGI IMG/M metagenome (GOLD analysis project Ga0193744, IMG submission 143056) | Soil microbial communities from a riparian zone of the East river system, Colorado, United States - L1a1 | ecosystem: Environmental > Terrestrial > Soil > Riparian zone | place: USA: East River...
CGTGGCCGTAGGTGTAGGAGTCGCGGTAGGCGTGGCTGTCGGAGTGGCTGTCGGTGTCGCAGTGGGAGTGGCCGTAGGTGTAGGAGTCGCGGTAGGCGTGGCTGTCGGAGTAGCTGTTGGAGTAGCTGTCGGTGTCGCAGTGGGCGTGGCCGTAGGCGTAGGCGTAGGGGTCGCGGTAGGCGTGGCTGTTGGAGTAGCTGTCGGTGTCGCAGTGGGAGTGGCCGTAGGTGTAGGGGTCGCGGTCGGCGTGGCTGTTGGAGTAGCTGTCGGGGTCGCGGTGGGAGTGGCCGTAGGCGTAGGGGTCGCAGTCGGACTGGCCGTTGGAGTAGCTGTCGGGGTCGGAGTCGGCGTAGAACTACTGATACTGAAGTTTGTGTCAGAAATATCGAAGAAAATGTTGCCGACCGCTTCGACCTTTATTCGCGCCGTCGTCGTTTCCACGTTGGGAATCAAAACCGATTCGGCACCGTCGTTGGGCGTACTGGCCGCGAGAATAGTGGGGAAAGTATTACCGCCGTCGGTTGAAAGCGATATCTTGACGTTCGCCGCGCTGATCGGCGCGGCCGTGGTGCTACTTATGTTCCAAGTTACATTGAAATTGGTCAGGGGCTGGACGCTAATGGCAGTATTGGGCACGGTGACCGCAAAGGGCCCTGCTGCCCCCACCACGGTTACGACGGACGTGGCCGTGTTAATGCCACCGGCATTAGCGCGATTATCACGTACCACGACCTGGAAAGTCATGGTGCGCGAAATAGCCGGCAGGAGCTCGCCCGTCAGGAATATGCCTGTGGTGGCAGGAGGGACATTTGCGTTGTTCAAGATATAGGGCAAGGAAGGGAAGGTCCGGGTTCCTCCCACGGTAGGCACATAGGGGCGGAAGATTGGGCGCGCCGTCCCGTCGGAATCCGTATTGGGAACCGCCGTAGTGCCGGCGCCGCCAGCATCGAGATCGTATTCTTCCCAGTCATAAGTGATCGCATCGCCGTTGACATCCGTGGCGGAGGCTGTCAGCGAGAAAGGTGTCCCTTTGGGAATAGTAAAATTTCCCGGGCCGGTCACGACTGGCGGGGTGTTGCCGGTGGCGGTGTTGCCGGCGCAAGTGTTACCGTTGCCGGTTTGGCTATAGGCCACAATAGCTTCCAGGCTCTTCACATGGAACGTATCGATGCTATGGGCCGCCATGTCCTGGCTGCCACAGATTCCGGCATAGGCCATGATCGTGATGCCGCTTCCGGGCTCATAGGCGGACGAGTTGGAACGATTGCCACCACCACAATTACTCACGGTGCCGTTAAAGGTGTGATTCGCTCCCCACTGATGTCCCATCTCGTGCGCGACATAATCAATCGCAAAAGCATCACCCACTGGATTAGTAAGACCAGTGACACCGCGCGCTTTGTTTGCTGCACAAGGACCATTGAGGGTTGCCACCCCGCCACCACCGGTGCTGAAGACGTGACCGATATCATAGTTGGCTGATCCAATTACGCTATTAAGAGTAGTCGTATTTTGACCCAGCATCGTGCTCCCGTTGCTGTTCGTGTAAGGGTCATTCGCGGCCGTACACGCCCCGCCGCAACTGAGATTATCACCGGCGTAGGTGATGAGATTATTGTTCGCCACGATGTTCATGTGGATGGCAAGGTCTCGTTCATAAACCCCGTTGACCCGGTTCATGATCAAAACCTCGGCCGCTAACGCGCCGGCTACCGTGTTCCCGCCGACCGCAACGGTGTACTCGTTGGTTGCGGCCAGCGCGAGTCGATAGGTTCGCAATTGTGTGCCGGAAGTGACCGCCGGTGCGTGAACGTCTCCCTTGGGTAACTCCGGCAACTCAGGATCTTGGAAGTCACACTTGAAACCCTGCGTCGTATTCGCGGCGTCTCGTTTCCAGTAAGTGATGCAGTCCGTGGTATTGCCCTGGGCGTAAGGGTCGATCAGAACCGTCCCGGAAGGCGCCAGGATGATCGCGTGAAACCCTGTGGGCAACCAATCGAAGCGCGAGCTGGCGGTCGGATCATCGATGCCTTGCCCTCGATAGGTCTTGAAACTGGGAAACTTTGCGGCCAGTCCCGGCTCCATGATCGGGGATTCCTCGAAACGAAAACGGGCCATCTTACCGTCCGGCATCGGGAGGTAGATGATGGCCGGATTCTCAGTTGCCTCCCGGGTGAATTCCATCGGCGCCCGACCCAGCGCTTGCGCCAGTGTCGCTCTGTTCAATCGCACCGTCCGATAAACACTGGGAACGATCCAACGCTTCGCGCCTGAATCCAGGGAACGCTCATCGGTGCTTTGCCACATCGTTTCGATCGGCTGACTGGGCGCTTGTCCGAACGTTGCCGCGGCCAGGAACAAAATAAGTGTCGCGGTGATGCGTAGTATTGTTCTTTTCATCGTAAGTCTGGTCGAAGGCATTTCGGATCGGTCGAGTGTAGGCTAGTCCGGAATGGGAGCGCTCGCGGCGATCCCAGCGAAGATTCAGCCCACCGGCTCAGAGTGCGGGCCGAACATTCGTCAGAACGTCGGATGACGTAATCGGCGTCGTTTCTATCCAAACGCGGGAAGTGCCGTCAAGAATATTCACAATAAGGCGCGCAAATAACTTCACGCGGGGTGCAATTGATTATCTATCACTTCGATAATCGCTTCGTGGAAAGTGTCCGCAGTGGCCCAACTCAATCCCGCCCAGTTACTGCACGTTGTAGATCTCGACCAAACCGATTCCGACGCCGCCGTTCTTACCCGCCAGGATCGCGGTAAACTGTCCCGGCGGCAGCGACGTGAAAATGCCTGACTCTTTCGGGTCCTGGAGCCCCAGGCCATGTGCGGTCAACTGCGACGCCGATACAGGATCGTCCATCCAGTTATCGTTCGAGATCAACGTGGCCCCATTGCCGTCGTGCAATTCGAGGGTCGGATCAGTCAGGAGGTTGCTCAATCCAAATTGGCTTAGCGAAGGTCCGATGCCTCGGATCGCCACCTGCGTTGCCGCCGTCCCGCCTCCCAGGATGAAGCCTCCGATCATGACATTGTCTGCGGTCTGGACAAAACCGCGCGTGCTGACGTTGGCCAACTGCGAGTCCGTCGATGCATCGATATCGTAGGCTTCCACCAAGGCAACGCCGGTGGTTTGACCTTTCCCAGTCAGAACCGCGGTATAGGCCCCGGGTTGAACTGTGGCGACGATGACAGCCTCTCGATCGTCGGTTGGCTGGAAACGGGTGCCCTCAAACTGGCTTCGAAATGGACTATCCTTCCAGTTGTCATTCTGAATAAACACCCCGCCGGGTCCGTGTAACTCCAGCACAGGGTCAAGCAAGACCTGGTCGCCCGGCACACCTACAGCGGTCAACGATGGCCCTATCCCGCGCAAAATTAGGGGCTTGGCCGTTTTTCCTGTGACAATAAAGCCGGCGATCATGACCTTATCACCGGTCTCGACCCGTAACCGGGTTGATATGTTTAATGCCTGAGCTGGAGAAGGCGCCGGCGTAGGTGTAGCCGACGGTGTGGGAGTCGGACTTGGCGTCGAAGTAGCGGTCGGGCTGGCGGTTGGAACCGGTGTGGAAGTAGGAGTCGGAGAGACCGTAGGTGTTGGGGAAGCAGTAGGTATCGGAGTAGCACTAGGAGTAGGTGTAGCCGTCGGAGTCGCGCTCGGTGTAGCCGTGGCGGTCGCAGTAGGTGTGGGCGAAGGAGTTGATGTCGCAGTTGCCGTTGCCGTAGGGGTCGCTGACGGCGTGGCAGTAGCGGTAGGAGTTGCCGTAGGTGTCGCAGTAGCGGTGGCCGTTGGGGTAGGCGTCGGTGTCGTGGTACCAGCTGGAGCGACCCGGACGTAATAAATGTCTTCCTCGGAGTTGAATGTGGCGCAGTACGCGACATTGCCTCCGGTATTGTCTGAAACCATCGTGATGTAATCACCCATCTTGTTCTGATTGGGATAACCAAGGAAAGGATTGAACGGGCCGCTTACCGCTACGTTAGGCGACCAGGTCGTGCCTCCGTCCGTGCTGTAAGAATAGAAGAGTTGCGAATCGGTGTTGTTCGGGGCGTTGCGGGTATCGAGCCAAACGACATCGATGCGTCCATTCGGCGCCACGGAGAGCGTGCCGAGCCAGTGCCATTTGCTGTGATTGATGGCGTCGTCGTTGATCCGATGAGGGGCGCTAAAGGTTTGTCCGCCGTCTGTGCTGCGCACGAACATGACGTCGGTTCCGGGAAAGCCGAAAGGTTCGACGCTGGCCAGCATGTAAACATTGTTATTCGTGCTCGTGCCCGAGCGGTCCACCGCCAGGAAAACCTGCCCGGCCAGCCCTTCCGGATTGATGGTGTCGCTGAAATCTATGTCGCCGCCCATGTTGACCGCGGTGCTTTGGTCAAAAGTCGGCGTCACCGCTCCGTTCTTGGCATTGCTCGAGCGAATGCACCAAAACTGCCCCGAGTTGATATTCAGTCCGCCGATAAAAAGGATGCCGTTCGAGTCGACATCGGGCGTGCCCCATTGAGGAGAGTTGGGTATGAAAATGGGATTCATCCAGGTAACGCCGCCATCGATGGAACGGCTGAATTGCCGGCCACCAAAATTGTTCCCGGCGGTGCTCCAGGCCTGATATTGAAATCCGTGACCGGTGCTGCTGGTGTTATCTATCGCGTGCCACTGCTTGTCGCCTCCCGTTGCGTTGCCAGAGCCTTGCAGGTTCGTCCAGGACTGACCGCTATCGAGCGAGCGCCAGATGTTATCAAAGAACGACTGAAGAAGGCTGTTGTAAAAAAAACGGCCCGTATCGTCGGAGACCAGGACCGGATCGCTCCGGAAGACATTATTCTCGAGGACGCCGGGGAACGTCCAGGTCGAGCCGCCATTACTGGTATATCCGTAGCCGGACTGGCGGAAGTTGGAACTCACGCTGTTGAACTGTCTCCAACCGATTACCATCTTGTTGCCATTCGTTGGGTCTACGGAGATCGACGGCTCGTTCGCGGCGTCGCCGGTAATGTTCAGGCCGCTCGCATTGACGTTTACCTGGAAGCTGGTGAAGGCGCCGTATTGCGAGATCATACCCGGCGAAACGCCTGTCCCCAAGGCGAAGGGAGGCAAGACAGGCTCATCTTCGTATTGCTCCAATGGCTCCTGTGGGAGTGGCTTGCGCGGCGCCGTCTGGCCGGAAGCGATGGGCACCACGGGCAATAATAGCAAAAAAACGAAGAAGCTTGTTTTTAACATTCTAAAACTCCCGAAGCTGAACAGGGCTCATCGTCCAACTTCAATGAACCGTCCACCAAATTCTGCGGACCGACCAGCCATCCGCCCGAGATAAACTTCGCGCGCAGCTCGTGAATTGGTTGTTCCTCCTGAGTGCGGTTGGCTTGAGCAGGCGCCGCAACTTGCGCAAGCGGTGGTCTTTGCTTTAATGCCTACTCCGGCGGCTCCGCGGAACGGAGTTGCGGCTTCTCCACCTTATGCAAAACCTCATTCGTCCTTTGGCTCCTTCTTTCTCTCATTCATTTCGCGGCGTGGGTATCGCCACGTTGCTCTTCGCGCTCGTGTGCGTCACCATGCCCCTTTGCCAGGCCGTAACGCCTGCTTCTCCCTCGCCCAGCCCTTCCACACCAGTGACCACGAAATCAACCACCAATCCGCTTCTGACCGAAAGTACGCTGCCTTATCAGATGCCGCCGTTCGACAAGATCAAGGACGAGCATTTCCAGCCGGCCTTGGAGCAGGGGATCATCGAGGAAGAGAAGGAGGCCGAAGAGATCGCCAAGCAAAAAGACAAACCGACGTTCGAGAACACCATCGTCGCACTAGAGAAATCGGGCCAGTTGCTGGGCCGCGCCCGCCGGATCTTTTCGAATTTTGCCGGGGCCAACACGAATCCCACCATCCAAAAAATCGAGAAGGAGATGGCGCCAAAATTATCCGCGCACTCCGACGCGATCCATCTCAATGGCCCGCTCTTCGCGCGGATCGAAGCGCTCTACCAGGAGCGCGATAAGAGCGGACTTGATGCGGAGTCGAAATGGTTACTCGAGCGTTACTACAAGGATTTCGTGCGCGCCGGCGCCAAACTCTCGGAGGCCGATAAGACGAAACTGAAGGCCTTAAACGCCGAGCTGGCTACGCTGCAAACGACGTTCGAACAAAACGTTCTCAAGGAAAAGAACGCCGCTTCGATTGTGGTGGAGAATCGCGCTGACTTGGCCGGTCTCTCGGATGGCGAAATTGCCGCGGCAGCCTCCGCGGCCAAGGCCGAGGGCAAGGAAGGCAAGTTCGTTATCCCTTTATTGAATACCAGCGGTCAACCTTCCCTCGCTTCGCTCCAGAATCGCGCGTTGCGTGAGAAAATCATGCAAACGTCCCTGGCTCGAAATAGTCACGGCGGTGAATGGGACAACAAGGCGGTGGTAAGCCGGACCGCAAAGTTGCGCGCTGAACGCGCCACGCTTCTCGGTTACGCGAACCACGCCGCTTATCAGCTCGAAGACCAGACCGCGAAGGACGTTCCCACGGTGAACAAATTGCTCGCCGATCTCGCTCCAGCGGCGGTAGCTAACGCGAAACGCGAGGGCGCGGACATGCAGAAAATCATCGATCAGGAGAAAGGCGGTTTCCAGCTCGCCGCTTGCGATTGGGATTTCTATTCCGAAAAGGTGCGCAAGGCCCGCTATGCCTTTGATGCGTCGCAACTCAAGCCTTACTTCGAGTTGAACCACGTCATCACGGATGGCGTCTTCTTTGCCGCCGGTAAGCTCTACGGTCTTACCTTCAAGGAGCGCAAGGATCTTCCTGTTTACCTGCCCGATGTTCGCATTTGGGAAGTGTCCGATGCGGATGGAAAGCCGCTCGCGCTATTCATCGGCGATTACTACGCGCGCTCCTCGAAACGCGGGGGCGCCTGGATGAACCAATACGTGCCCCAGAGCGGGCTTTTCGGCACCAAGCCTGTGGTGGCCAATCATCTCAATATTCCGAAGCCTCCCGCGGGCGAACCGACCTTGCTGACCTACGATGAGGTCAACACTGCTTTTCATGAGTTTGGTCACGCCTTGCACGGCATGTTTTCCAACGTGAAATATCCTCGGTTCAGTGGCACGAGTGTGCCGCGCGATTTCGTTGAGTATCCATCGCAGGTGAACGAGATGTGGGCGACCTGGCCGGAGATCCTGAAGAACTACGCCAAGCATTATAAGACCGGTCAGCCGATGCCGACTGAGCTGCTCGACAAGCTATTAGCCGCGGACAAATTTAACCAGGGCTTCAAGACGACGGAATACCTGGCCGCTTCGTTGCTCGACCAATCCTGGCATCAACTCAAGCCGGATCAGGTTCCCACTGACACGCTCGCCTTCGAAGCGCAATCACTCCAGAAGGCCGGAGTCGATTATCCGCCCGTGCCGCCGCGTTATCGCTCCACCTATTTTTCTCATGCCTTCGCGGGTGGTTATTCCGCCGGTTATTACTCCTATCTCTGGAGTGAAGTGCTTGACGCCGATAGTGTGGAATGGTTCAAGCAGCATGGCGGCTTGAAGCGGGAGAACGGCGATCACTTCCGCGACACGCTGCTTTCACGCGGCGGCAGCGATGAAGCGTTGAAGTTGTTCCGCAACTTCACCGGGGGCGATCCCGACGTCGGTCCGCTCCTGAAGCGGCGCGGTCTCGACAAGACCGCGCCGGCCGAAGCTCCCGCGCCCGAGCCACCCAAATAACAGCGTTGGCCGCTGGTAACAAGGAGGGGCGCTTTCCAAACCGCTCGCCTAAAACGGCGGTCTGGAGACCGCCGCTCCTTGTAATGCGGAGTAATGTAGAGGTGCTCGCCGCGGCGAGCGCTCCTTACGATTATTTGGAGGGATCGAGTCGAGTCATGGCGCCATAAGTCTCGATCGAATTGATTTCCGATAGGCATGCTGGGTCTTGACGCGCACATATCCGTTTCGCTCATAGAAAGGATGTGATTCAACCCGCGTGACGTTGCTTCGCACGGAGACCCGTTCAAGCCCGCGCTCCGCGGCCCAACGCTCGACCCTCTCGACCAAACGCCGGCCGATCCCTTCGCCGCGCCGGTCGGGAGCAACAACCAGCCCAAGGATTTCACCGCTGCGTCCCACTTCCAGGATGTCTTGTTCCGCCGCGTGGATCCAACCGGCCACTAGCGGCGGCGGCACTTCGGCAACGAAGACAACATGGTCCGGCTTTGCCAACAGGCGCTCCAGTGTGCGCCTTATCACCCCAGGCTCGACCGGGTAACCAAGCACTTCACTCAACTCCGCCAGCCGCTCGGCATCATCTGCGTTCGCGCTTCGAATCGTCATCGTCGATGCTCGGCCGGGCCGGCGCAGCTGGGACTGCTATGAACGATTGCGGATCACCGCCGGTTCACGCCGCCGACGTTTGAAAACGGGCCGCCGACCGGGCCCGCGCCTTGGCAGCTTCAGTGTCCCGATCGCGCGGGGGAGCGTTGCTCACCAGGGAATCGAGCAGCACTCGCGCTGCCTCGGCCACCTGTTCCACGGCGCGAGCGAAGGCGGGCTCGTTTGCTTTGGAGGCGTGCGTGAAGCCGCTCAGTTTGCGGACGAATTGGAGCGATGATGCCTGGATTTCCTTCTCCGTCGCAGGCGGGTTGAAGTTATGCAGAGTTTTGATGTTTCGACACATGAGAGATCTTCTTTCGTCTAATGAAACCAAACCAGCTCCGGCGGGCCAGAGCGAGCGGAAAATGACTTGCTCGTGCAATGGTGGATCATCGCAGGCCCGTATCACACATCCATTCGACCTTCGTCATCTGGCCCGCGACCACATCGACCTCGAAAGGGCCATATCTCCCAATCTTGCCTCCCGGTTCCTTTCTCGAAACGGTGTAGTGACCAGGCGCCAGTGAAATCCGAAACCAACCCTTATCATCCGTCTTGAAGGCGGCGTTCAGGTCGTTTCCTTTCTTCACTACAAAATCAATGTTCGCCAGTGGCGCTGAACTGGGTTCGCCCTCTCTCTGCGGTCCCCCGTGAGACGGGCTGATCGAAATCGTTCCTTCCAGCCCTGTGCCCGGGCCGGGCGTGGAGGTAGGCTCTGTCTCGGCCCGGACCACCCAGGACATCATCGCGAGCAGCAGCAGGAAAATAGCAAAGGCATGCCGTTTATTCATGGACGGAGAATCGCTCCCTGAGCCCGGTAAAATCAACTTGGAATGACGTTTAAAGCAAGCTGCATTTGAAGCCCGTTAGCAGACGGCCGCCATCGCCGGCGTCAGCCCTCCGCAGTGGTCGGGTCGATGACCTGTTTGATTTGCGATATGCGGTTCGCGGGAAAGCCGCCTTGTTGGGCATGCTCGCGAACCATCTCCTCATTTGGGGCAATATAGACGCAGTAGATCTTATCGTCGGTGACATAACTCTGGACCCACTGAATTTGCGGTCCCAACTGCTTCAACACTCCACAGGATTTCTGCGAAATTGCCTGGAGCTGCTCGGCGCTTAGCTTTCCGGCTTCGGGAATATCTCGCTCAATAACGTATTTGGGCATAAGTGGCTTCTTTCTTTAGCAGACGTGGTTGTTTGTCGTAAGACCTGAAAGATCTAACTAAATCAGATACGCTGGAAGAACGCGATCGTAAACTGCGATTCCGATGTTGAGGCCCCGATCTGTCAGTTTTCTTCCTTACGCGAACTAGACCTTGTCCCTCTGCGCCGGCCCGCTAGCACGGCGACCAGCAAAGACGGGGATGCAGAGCACCGTGCCAAAGCCTAGACCAATAAGCCACGATCGTGACATAGGGCTCACCATCTAACGACAAGAAGATCAGGAGCGGCTACCGGGAGCGAGCGCCAATCAAGTGGAAGTGCCTTAGTCATCGCAAATGTGATCTCGCGGCGGATAGCCGTTCGCTCGATCGTCTGGTCAGATGTAGCGGTCGATTGCTCACGTGCGCTGAGCTGGGTGGGCTTGAGTAATTCCTTCTTCGAGCCATACTCGAAACTCTTCTGCCTCCCGCTGGCTGTCGAATCTGCGGGTGCGAGCACGCTCTAACGCATTGAGCGCCTCGGGCGACGCTTGTGCCACCAAGAAATCCAGCCCTGCCTTCCAGTGCGCGTCGAAAAGTCGGTCAGCAAAGAATGGAATCGTATCTGGCAAACGAAACTCGGCGATGACTCGGAGTAGCTGGTCGCGGAACGCAACTTCTGGCTCGCGCTGGAACTCCGCGATGAGTAGCGACGCGATCGCAGGATCAGCTTCAATGAGGGAGTGGAACGCGTTGTCGCGATTGCCGTGTCGCAACTCGGCGAGGTAATGCTGGACAAACTGCGGTAGCGAGTAAGTCTTCATGCGAGCTAGCCGGACGAGACCAAGATCAGCGACCCCCTGGCGAGGGCGCGCGTGGCTGCGGGTTGAGGGCTAAATCGCATAGAAAGTGACGAACCAAGGCAGTCAGCCAGCCTGCTCGCGAACACTTTCGGAGTTCGCGGCACCATTTGGTTAGCTGTGGGGTGGAATCGATATCGCATGTCGCTTTCTGCATGAGCCGAAAAGGACGCCGACTGCGCAGATAAACGGGTTGAGCAAGTGCATCCAGACTGGAATTTGTGCTTGATGCATCGCCTGCAGGTTTGGAATATCGCTCATCCGTACACGCGGCGTCTTATCGGCGCGCATGGCCGGGACGCAGAGGAGCAGAGCCAGAGCGAAGACGATGCCGGCGAAGGCGCGACAGGTGATTCTGCTCTGACTAATCGCCGCGCAGAGGTAGCCTCCAAGAATAGCCGCGCAAAGATTTGCCACGGCGTAAAATGCCAGCCAGAGCGGCGAAACAGCGTAAGTGCCCGGTTGAAAAGCACGCTCGGGTCCGAGCGCAAGATACGCAGCGGTGAAGACGGCGAATAAGAAGATCACCATCACAATGTAACTCACGATTACTGCAACAACGGATTTCAGCATATGCGTTCCTCTTGGTTATTTCCTACGTCCTTCGGCGAAATGATCCATGAATCAAGAAAATATAACAAAACAAGATCCGCGACGGCTGGCGGCGTGGCGCGTGGCAGTGAATGGAGGATGGAATCTCACGGAGTGTAACCGAGTCTGCCAAGGCGCCCGCTTCATGGCTTGGTTAGATATTCATTCGAATGCTCTCCCACCGAGCAGGCGCTGAATAGCCTTTAGATATCTCGTAAACGTTTTATTGGCGGAGGGAACGCCGAAAGGATCTGGCGTAGCCCCGGGGTAGTCATTGTTTCCTTGAGTTCTGACTGCTCTATCAGGGTAGGTGATATCGAGCGACCATTGGGTGCCATCGGACACTCCGGGAGTTGAGTACTGCGCGCGCCAGCGCCAGACACCAATTGCATCTAACTCGCGACGAAACTGTCTCCACTGCTCGATCGTTGGGCGCATGCGGACGTGTTTAGATTTGTGCCCGCCGCCGAATCTCGAATATTGAATGCGGCCATCCTGAAGCTGAACCTCGTAGGAATAGCCCATGAACCCGCCAACTCTGGCGTTGAATCGTTGCGGGATCGCGCTGGTTTCCCCGGCAGCGAGTGAGGACGAGCTAAGCGCTATCGCTGCCACAAACCACATGCCTAGAGTGACGACGGTTCGTGTGAACATCTAAAGAGAATGGAACGGACGGCCAAGCCGTGACATAGACGGGAAGCCCGAAGGGTGAACGAATAGCATGAGTGAATCAATAAGGTCAGCGACCGCTACCTGGAGCGAGCGTCGCTTGTTTCATAATTCTTATTCTTCCTTCAGCCTTGTCATGCAGCGGGTTGTCGTTCACTGCATCGTCTGGTTCGGTGTTTAGTCTTCGCAGTGCCAGCCATCGTAACTTTGAAGGCGCTTTCGGCAGTCGCCGCGGCGCCAGATCACGTCGCGATTCGGAGCCACGCGAATCTCTGTGACGCCCGCCGGAATCTCAACCGTCTTATCTAACCAAGGTGTCAACTGTAGACCCGCGAGAATTGGCAGGTTGCCTTTGATGGTCATGAGCATCGCCGAACCGTCGCGCCAGACGTCGACACTCTGAACGTACCTAAAACCACTGCCAATCATCCCATGAACTCGAACTCGGCTTTCGTCTGCCGTGCTCTCCGTGCGCAGGCTGATCAACGAGCCGGACTGAAAAACCTCAGGGGCCGCATAGTGTCCGATCGTATACAGAATACAGGCAAGTACTACTGCGATAACGGCGAGGCGCATGATACCTAACGAGAATAAAATCAGCTGCAGACGGAGTGCCGCGCGGTAGCTGCATAACAGGTCTGTAGGGAGCAGCTACCGTGAATAGTGGGCCAACGCAGATAACACACTCGCGTGGAGACGTCGAAGATATTCTTAGTGATCATTTAATCCCTTCCCTTTGAGAATTTGGCGCATACATTTGTCGACCCTCGACTCTCGAGTTTTGGATTGTTTGGGTGCAGAAAAATAGAGGATGTAACCTCTTTGCCGTCCCGGCGTCAATGCCTCAAAAGCAGCTTTCAAGGCAGGGAGGTCATCCAATTTATTTTGAAGTTCTTCCGGAATAGGTTCTGCATTCTTTTTGTAAGTCACCTTCAAGCCGGCTTTTGCCGCTTCGATGGCTTCATTAATATAGGCTTTCAAGATGGTCTCCATCTCAACTATTTCTCGAACATCGGTGAACGGAATGCGGCGGGCCGCCTGCCAGCCAAACGTTTTAAGAACACCTTTGGGATCCTTTAACAAGGCACCTTTAGTAAACAAAAGCGCACAGAAGTCTTTAAACCCCTGTAGTATGACTATGTTACTGTTCTGAAACGTGTAACAAGGTTTACCCCACTTCAATTCTTCGGTTAGCCCACAGGCAAGACTGATCTTTCTCAATTGCCCCAACTCGTCCTGCCACTTGGAGCTTCTTAAATATTCATCAACCTTACGATTCATTTTGTTTGGAGATTGGAAAACGTCAGGGACATCGCTTTCCGGCGGCAAGCATCGCGCAGGCTGTTTCGATCCGGCGCCCATGTGGTTCCCGTTCTTTGGCTGAGTCCATCCAACTAATAAAGTCCCTGCGCTCGGTCGGCGTGAGATCGCTCCATTGAGCCTTGGCCATCGGAGTGGTCGCGAGGGCTTGGTGAAGATCCAGTGACACGATTGTATAACAGCAGGGGCGTCGCTTTCCGGCCGCAAGCATCGAGCAGGCTCTCTCGATCCTGCGTCTACGTGTTTCCGGTTGTTTGGCCGAGTCTATCCAACTAATGAAGTCCCTGCGTGCGATCGGCGTGAGATCCCTCCACTTGGTGCTCGCCATCGGGGTAGCGGCGAGGGCTTGGTGAAGATCCGTTGGCACTCTGAGCTCTGAGTCTTCTCGAACCGGCCTAGGATTCATTTTATTCATTTCTTAATACCTCTAAAATATAGTGAGCTTGTCTGTGGTTACATTGTTAGGCGACGTTCGGGTTGCCTATGCGCCGTCGGCGGCCCGTTCCACCTCGGCGATGTCGATCTTGATCATCTTCGTCATCGCCTCCATTGCGCGCCGGGCGCGGTCCCGGTCGGGGTCTTTGATCAGTTCCATCAGTCGGGTCGGCGTCACTTGCCAGAAGACGCCCCAGCGGTCCTTGAGCCAACCGCATGCAATTTCTGAGCCGCCGTCGGCCGTCAGCGCCGCCCAAAGTCGGTCCGTCTCAGCTTGGTCCGCGCAGGCGATCAGGAACGAGACGGCCTCGGTGAACGAGAACCCTGGCGTGTTCAGCGCGATGAATGGGGTGCCGGCGAGCGTGAACTCGACGATGAGAACCGCGCCAGCGGCGCCGCCCGGCGTGTCCATTGGCGACTGTGTCACCCGGTCGATCCGCGAGTCCGGCAGGAGCGAGACGTAGAATCGGGCCGCCTCCTCAGCTTGCCCGTCGAACGAGAGAAATGGTGTAATTTTGTTCATGTGTATTTTTGGTGCTGTTGGATCTGGGAAAAGCGTTCTAGTCGCCTAACGAGAATGAGATCAGCGACGGCTGGCGGCCTGCGCGCAACGCTTCGCGTAGCGATGCGGGCGTGCGCGGCGCGTGGCTGCAGGTTGAAGGTGGAATTTCATGGACGGGAAGAACCGAGCCTGCCAGGCAGCGCGCTCGCGAATGCTTTCGGAGTTCGCTCCATGGTTTTGGTTAGATGCGGTTACGGTGGCGAGCATAATCTCGGAGTGCAACGAGGACGGCAATGACCATAGCACCGAATACAGGGTAAAACATGAAGCTGGCGATCACTTTCCGACCGAAAGCATGCGCGAAGAACATCGCTGCGAGTAAGTAACCGTTGAGCGCGGCGGCGCCTGCGCCAAGTGGCGACATCGCCGGCCCACGCCCGTCTTTACCCCGGCGAACGGTTGCACGCAGCCGGTCATCAAAAATCGCGAAGGAAAACCACACGCCAATCAGAAAGCAGAACCCGCCGATCACCGTCACGCCTTCCGGCCCGATTGCGTGGGCATTCGCTAACAACCGGGGCAGAATGAGCATCTAATGAGAACGAGATCAGCGACGAACTACCTAAGTGAAAATTACGCATCGGAGCGGGGCGCGGTTCGCTGCATTCCATGGTTAGGTCTTTTGTCGCTCATGTCGGTACTAACACGACGCGCACGCTGCGACCAACACATTGAGCGACGTGTTCTAATACATCACAAGGCCAATATGGCGAGATGCCTTTCGGATAACGCACCTCGAGTGTGGTGGGATCTAGCCACCGCATCTCCAGAGGAACACCAGTGCGATGAAACTCGACGGCGGTGGCAGAGCACTGACCTCGGTCGGGGCCTTTAAGGTCTAGTAAGACGGCACTCCATCCTGAGAGCGACGGGTCCTTGGCTTCTTGAACATAGGCGACGCACCAGCCAGAGGGAGAGACGGCGTGTGGTTTCGCGCGCCACTCGTAACTATCGTCGTCTTCATCGCAGGAGGCGAAAAGAGCCGCGATTCCGAAGAGGGCAAGATGAGAGCGTAATCGCATAGACCTAACGAGAACAAGATGAGCTGCGGCGAGCGGGGACGTGCGTGGCTGCGGCGGAAAAGGTTGAAATCATCTCAATCGAGGCCGTCCGCCGGCGCAGTCGGCTCCATTGCCTGGTTAGACGGCATGGGTGGAGATGCGAATATCGCGAACGAAGTCTTCTGGCGCTGAAGGCGAAACGACGACGGTGCGCCGAGCAAACTGCAGCACAACTGCGCGATGCGGATCGGTAACAAATGCGCGATATGCACCTAGCGTCGTGTTGCGAAACCAGCCGGTGAAAGAAAACAAGCCGCCATTACCAAACGTGCGAATGCTCCGACGCATGGCCTCCGGCTCGACCTGTGCAGAGTGCAAGCCAGAGAGCGGCAATCGAGTCGTCCAGAACAGACGATGAACAAGAATGGCGTCGGGAGTGACGGTATAGCCACGAATCGTGAAGAGTATGCCGCCGCAGACGATGGCCATTGGAAGCAAGGCCATCCACGGTCGGCTGGTCCAAGCGGCACTAATCGCGGCCCCGAGGCAAATAAGGGTAGCGACTGAAGAAACGATAATGAGCGATGTGCTCCAGGGTGCTGTGTATTTTTTCATGGTTGTGTCCTTTTCGCAAAGGGTGAAATGCCATTTCACGAGAATAAGATCAGCGACTCCGAATGCTTTCGGAGTTCGCTCCATCGGCTGGTTAGACCGATCGAAAACATGCTCCTCCCTAGTCGAGTCGTTCAACGATCTTCTCCGCGCGCCTCAGCGCCTTTTCCTTACGGGGCAGAAAAACGTTTTTCACCCAGTCTTTGTGGGGCGGCACCTCCTTGCCATGCTTGAATTTGCGGTCAAACAAGGGCCGAAACCCACTCCAATCTTCGTGCTTTCCGCTTTCCAGATATTCTCTGGCTCTGCTAACGGCTTCCTCGAGCGACTCGATGCGATCAAGAACAGCGTTTTTCTTCGCATTCATGGCTTGGCCTTTGGGTCTAACGAGAACAAGATGAGCGACTCCGAGTGCTTTCGGAGTTCGCTCCATCGCCTGGTTAGACCTTGGTGTCTTCAAGCAGCTTTACGCCTCCCAATCCTTAATGTTGTCGAGCTGCAGCGTTGCCTTGCGGTGAACTATCAGCCGTCTAATCCGCTGCACCACGGAAACCGGTGGAAGACTGAGGCGGCGAGCATCCTCGATGAACCAATCAACGAGAGAAGATGTTGGGAGGAGCGTCAGTTTCTGCTTGAGCGAGGCGAAGTCGAATCCAGTCGTGCGACGCGAGTCGAACGTAGCGAGAAAAGCATTTCGGTCACCACCATGTTCGCGATCCCGTAGAAGCGCGAAGCGAAAGGACCCATCGGCAGTCGGCCAGGAGAACAGCACATACATCGGCCTTGGATCGCGCATCACCGGAAGGTTGGCCCACGAACGATCCTCCCTCGGCACAGTGCAGCCGCCGGCAATCACGCCTAAGACGGTCAGCATCACGATGGTGGACGTGCGAATCATGAGGCCTAACGAGAAAGAGATGAGCGACTCCGAATGCTTTCGGAGTTCGCTCCATCGCCTGGTTAGATCTGAAAGGAGACGTGTCACGGTGAAATTGGCGTGATGGTGGGATTAACAACTTTGCCACTCATTAGCACTATGATCCGCATGAAATCAGGGTTAGCCTCGCCCGCGTGCCCGAGGGGAGGTGGTTCGAACGTAACAAGGTATTCCCAGTGAATGTCGTCACCCATTTGGCCAAGCATAATCTCGCGAAGCAGCCACTCCTTACTGTCCGGCCCCAGCAGCTGATTTAACTGCGTACGAGCAATCTCTTGCGCACGTCGAGGTGAGAGCGGTGGATTTTCAGTGTCGCTTGGCCATATCGGCGTGTTGGCCACCTCGCTTCTCGTGATCTTGAATTCATAATGCTTACCACCCGCCTTTCCCTCGGAGGAATATGACTCGAGCAGCTCACTACTTAAAGCGTGCACTGCTAAGGAGACCAGTGCGGCAACGGAGAAAATGCGAAGCCGGATAGCACGACGGCTCGCGGTCAGCTCCATCGCACGGTTAGATGTATTCATGATCGGGGAGGGTATCGAAAGAGGCTGGCGAATGCGAGACCAACAGACAGCGCATTGGCTAATGCAAGCCACCAAAAAATCCGTTTCACGGGTTTCTGTTTAAAGGCGTAGCGCAACACTGTCGTCTCAAGCGCGGAATTGATGAGAACGGCCAAAAGAAACGTGGCCACCCATGTGCCTGGATTAAACGTGCCGATGTTGAAGACTTTGTAGATCCCGGTACCTGGGAAAAACTCCCAGGCGATGCCAGCGATCGGAATCAGGAAGAAGCCGAGCAACGACGAGGCCGTGTTCATAGCGACATCGGCGACGGCTGACATGCGCCAATCTAAACCTGTGAGCCAACGCACAAAGAACAACTCAACGAGCAGTCCGAGTCCAATCGCCCACCACGAGAACAACCGCTGCTCCAAGAACAGGGCGGGCCAAACCAAATCGGCGAGAAAGATTTGCATACACTCAGCGCGAATACATCTAACGAGACCCAAGATCAGCGACGGCGGACGAGAGCGAGCGTCGCTGCGAGTAAGAGGTTGTAGTCAGCATAAGCTAGAACGCGGAACGGCCAACGGTTCGCTGCCCCTCGGCGAGCTCTGGGCCTTGAGCCTGTCGAAACGGCATCGATCCGTTAGATCGCTTCGCGAGATCTGGACGTTTTTTTTTGATCCAAAACAACATTTCTTCGTTTTTGTTCGGTGACGGCACTGCCTTAAGGAGGGCGCGCCATACAGCCCAGAATCTCCTAAGCGCCGCGGCATCATACGTGTGGTTCGGTGCCAGAAACTCTACCTCGCGTGTCCTTCCGCTCATTGTCACCTTCACGACTACGCTTGCAAAATGGTCGTACGTCGTAGTCGACAGGGTTTTTGGGAGTGCGAAGAAATCTGCTTTGTCGATGGCTACCACCACGCGTCTCAGAGCATCGCGAGAAACTGATGCGGCCTTCACAACGCTTCGAACTCTTGTCGGTGTGTCAGCACCGAAAACGGACGTTGTTTGGACGACTTTGCCGTCCCTGCTTATTGTGAGCTGCCAGGGGTGTGGGCCTCTGCCCGGGTCTCCACCACCGCCTGGATAAAACGAGGCCGTCAACACGAAATCGTTGGGAACCTCGTTTCCGGCGACCGCGCCGCAGGTCAGCGTAAGAACGGCACCTGCCGCGAACGAGAACAGATGGAGGCGTGGCATGTTTTTGAGGTGCGGGTGCTGCGATCTAACAAGACAGAGCTCAGCCGCGGCTACTGGGAACGAGGCTAATCATCTCTGAAACGTTCTTAGTCATAAAAAAGCTGAACGCGTAGCGGGTAGCCGTCAGCTGGAGCGATTGGTTAGGGTTGCGGAAGTGAGTACACATATGCCAGCGAGTCGCCGCGCGGAGTGATAAAATCTTGAAGCTGCCAGCACTCGTGTTCTCGCTTGCGCAATATCAAGTGCACCGTGTGCCGTGCGGGCGGGTGCTTGGAGTCAAGCACGAACGGATATGACATGGAGACAATTGCCGTATCCGGTGACTCCGTTTCGACGGAGAAGCGAACCGGCTTGCCAATTTCTCCGTCCTGGCCTCCAAGCCAGGGGTCGTAATCCAGATGCCCGATCTCTCCCTTCGAATATTCCCATTCCCTCTTGAGCAGCGCTCCAAACTCTGGCGTGGTAGACTGCAAGACAGGATCTGATGGATCGGCAAAAAAGGAATAGTGCTCGGAGTAGAAGGCGCGTGCCCAATCTGCGGCCTTCGGGCAATCAGCGGCAGCTGGGTCCGCGCTGATTAGCGCTAATACGGCAAAGAGTAGCTTCATACGCAGCCCTAACGAGACAGAGCTCAGCTACCGCCGGCGGGAGCGAGCGTGGAGTGGAATGCCGGCTGTTTCATAATCGAAAGTGACGCACCGGACCGGCTGGCGGTTAGCTGCAGCGATTGGTTAGGGGGAAAGGATGGAACAATCACTAGTGTAATCTGGTCTTCTGCCGGATAAAATAGGTGTGAGACGGTGCGTCTAATGAGATTGGCGCTCCTGATAACAGGATTAATGGCCGAAGCCATACCCTGACGCCCTGGAACAAAGATCTCGAATCCAGAACATGGGTCGAGACTGCACCGCTCACGAAATCGATGTTAGGCGGAATGCTCAGAAAGGGAAGCATAAAAACTTCAGGCGGACTTTCCCTCTAACGAGAACAAGATGAGCGACAGCGGGCGAGATGGCGCGTCGCGCGCAGGGAAAAGGAAGTGGCTACCATCAGCTTAAATCGTGCGGCTGCCCGCTGTTCGCTCGATCGCATGGTTTGATGCCGAGCGTTTTCTCGGCTTTCGCAACGGCTTCGACCAGCTTCGACTCAGAAATCGTTCCATCTGCATAAACCGTCAACGCATCTATGAGGTCCAACAACTGTTTAACCTTAGGGCCCCAACTGGTCATTTTTGCGGTGAGGTGCTCGTTGGGAAGCAAAGCGAGATGGAAAACAAATTGATCCGTGTCCAAGTAAAGCGCCGGATCCTTGCCGTAGTTTCGTGGATCGGTCAAAACGCGGCGCCACAGCGCCGCGATGCGACCGGCGACAGAATCTGCGATCCGTCTCTCATACAGTGGCTGTCGCAGGGTGCGACGATCGCCCGTCTTTGCCCACCGCGTGACGGAGCCACGCGCGAGATATTCGCGGAGGTTCGTAGCCGCTCCAATGGCGAACGCGTGATAGCCAGCGGGTCCGCGCGCCAAGCCACCAGCCCACTCGGGGCCGAAAGGCGAGAGGTCGAGCATGCGAAGCACTACATCTTTCCGCCAAGCGCGCTCCAACACTCTACGGAGCGCACGGTCGTATTTGATCTCAGACGGCGTCGTGGGCTGCGCGTCACCACGAACTAGGTAGTCTCGCTTGGGCTGCGCAATGGTGGTGCAACGGCTCGCCACCAGAGCTGTGAGCGCAATGATAGTGACGCGGCTTAGCATCTAACGAGACCCAAGATCAGCGACGGCGGACGAGAGCGAGCGTCGCTGCGAGTAAGAGGTTGTAGTCAGCATAAGCTAGACATCGGAACGGCCAGCCGTTCGCTGCATCGGCACTAATATATTTCGCGCAACATGCCTCGCAGGATGACGGTACGCGTGTTAGCGCTTCTTCTTCACTTCCCGCTTTTTAACGTTGGCCGCTTGAAACTTAGCTAACTGGCGGTCCGAATCTTTCTTGGTGTTTGAAAGAATGCCTTTAGCCGCTCGCTTCAACTCTTCAAACGGGACAAGAGTGATATCCTCAGCTTTTTGAGTTTTCGCCATATCGTTATTTTCCTGTGCAAATAAACAGCGGGTTTTCCGTAGTCCGTCGAAATCAAAACGTCAACGGTCATGTGCTCAATATCTTCACACTTTCCGAGTTTGCTTGTCCATGAACCCGTAGCTAGCTGTTTTGCCACATGAGTGAACTCTCCTGACACGTCTTGAAAAATAGCTACCTTCTCGAAACCCTTAACAAAAGAAGCGTCCGAGCATAAAGTGTAACCAGCAAGCTCAAAAACTCCGACGTAATTCGCGAAATTATACGTCATGGGAAGAGACTTCGGCCAGAAGTGGCCTGGCCCATTGCTAGGCTCCCACCAACGGTTGCAATTTCCCTCTACTGCCCAAGCAACGCAGTTGTAGGATTTATCCTTCGGGCTGGTTACCTGATATCCTGCTGCAGCCAAATTAGGCAAACGGCTCTCTAGCCAGAAGTCCAGCCTGCCGTTCACTCACGAAACGTAGTTTTTTGATCTTCCCCAAGCGAGCCAGCGTTCAACCCCTTCATCGAATGTAGGCGCATCTTTGGCAGGATTTGTCTTTGCTAGCCGTTCCAGCGCATCAAACCACCACTCCGACCTATCCCGTTGCAGATCTCGGAGGATGAATGGGATTATGATGGCACCCATTGCCAAAATAGTGGCGTATGCAGGGTGAGCGTATCTTTTAGCCAAAACGGAAAGGTGGCCTGTTTGTTCCTTCCAGAGCTGAGCAAGCCCCTTAAAAATAGCTTCGTCTTGGTTTGGACCCGCGCTCACGGAGGTGAAGGAGATTTCCGCCTTCGCCAATGGCAATACTTGATAGTTAGTGCCGGAACTAATGGTAGGGCGTTGTAGAGTAGTAGGCATAATTAGGTAGGTTTCTGTGGGGTTTCTTTGGGCAATCGGACAATAAAATCTCGTTCTCCAACCTTATCTCCATTTAGAAGAAGTACAAGTGTATAGGTGCCCGGTTTTTGAAACACCACCCCTTGCACTGCCATTGACGTTGCAGCCGTATTTGTAGCGTCAAACGTCTGTTCGGCTGCGAATGGAATATGCAGTGAATTGCTAAAAACGACGTGACCGGACCCCTTTGTTTCTAATCGGCAAGTCAACTCTAATTCAGTGAGAGTGCCGATCATATTAGAAATCCAAGCCGTGACGAAAAACTGACCATACGTGGCAGGAAATTGAGGGAACTCGAATTGATCGAAACATCCAACAATGGACCGCTTATTGGTTCCAGCTTCGACTATCGAGACATCTGACAAAAGGATGCCGGGCACAACGCTCGGTTCGGATTTCAGGGGCATGGCGGATACTCTTGGGGCTAGCGCTGTCGGACTCAAGACATTTTGAGTCTTTCCTAAAGATCGGTCAATAATTTCCATAACTCAACCTTTCGTTTGCCACGTCCCTGGCGTCGCATTTACGACGGCATGTCTTTGCCGATCAAACGTTTATATGTCAAACGGCGACCGGATATTGCGGGAACCGCGCTCAAGAAACGCTCGGAATCCGTCGCTTTACGCTCGTTAAACCGGAACGTTTGCTCATCGCAATACCGAAAGAGATGGAACGGCTCAACGTTCACGTATGTTCCCTTCAAGCAACGCTTGAGCAGGCTCCAAAAGTTCTCAAGGCCATTGGTGTGAACTTTGCCGTTCACATACGCCTTAAGGTGATCGACAATTTGGCGGTCGTAATCCCTCGACAGATCGTCGTAAGACATGAGCGCATCCGTGCAAACCGTTGAACCCGCAAGAACGTACTCGCGAACGTTGCCACAAAGCTCAGGGCGGCGCGTTGTCTGCACCACTTTCAGAACCACGCGAGACGCTTTATTGCCCTTGGTTCGCTCAAGGATGCCCTGCACTGCTGTTTTCTTGATTCCCGCATCTCCGACGCCAGTCCGACGATGTTTATGCATGAAACGGGCCTTTGCGCCGATGTAGGTTTCGTCTGCTTCGACAACGCCCTTCAATTTGCCGCCCCATAGTCCGCGTTGAAATGACAGGCGAATGCGATGACCTAGATACCAAGCGCTCTTTTGTGTGATACCTAAAGCGCGATGAAGTTCGTAAGAGCTAATGCCGTTCTTGGCGCTCATTATCAGCCACATTGCCACAAGCCACTTGTCTAGCGGGATAGGACTATCTTCCATGATCGTGCCGACCTTTACCGAGAACTGCTTACGCGGAGTGCAAGCGCTACAAGTCCAGACACGGCGCTTGGCTGTGAACGAAACACGTGAGGAACCACAGCGCGGGCAAATCACCTTGCCATCCGGCCAGCGCATCGACGCTACGAAATTGTATGCAACGTCAGGGTCGGCAAAGTATTTTACTGCTTCGACCAGTGTTTTCGGAAAGTCTTTTTCCTCGTTCATGTAACCAAAATGACAGAACCTAGTGTTGTGTCAAGTATATTATTGCCGCTGCATCGCCTGGTTAGACCTCGCGGATTCACAAACTAAGTGCAACACGGCGGACGTGTGGAGGGAAAGGAAAAAGAAGAGTTTGGAAGGGGCCTAAGAGTGGCGGGAAGATGGGGATGAAGTATCGGCAACTCAATGGGGAAGAGCGGAGCGTGGTGGCGGCGTTGCGGCTGGTGGGGCTCAAGCCGGCGGAGATCGCGCGGGAGCTTGGGCGGCATCGCAGCACGGTATCGCGGGAACTGAAGCGCAACGCGGCACCCTACGATGGATGGTATCGAGCGCGGCGCGCGCAACAACGGGCTCACGCGCGGCGTTATCGGTCGCGGCGCAACAGCCAATTTGGCCGCGAGCAATGGGAGCGAGTAGAAGGGTTGTTGCGCGAAGAGTGGAGCCCCGAACAAGTCTCCGGGCACTTGCGCTTGAAGGGAGAGCTGGCGATCAGCCACGAGACCATCTACCGGCACATCTGGCGGGATCTGAGAAGTGGAGGCACGCTGCACGAACATCTGCGCGGTGCGCGCAAGAGCTGCCGGAAACGCTACGGTCGTTACGACAGTCGAGGGCGACTGGCGGGCAAGCGAATGATTGGGGAGCGGCCAGCCAGGGTGGAGCGGCGACGCCAGATCGGCCACTGGGAGATCGACACGATGATGGGCGAGAGCCCGGGGGAGAGCAGCCACTGCGTGCTGACCCTGGTCGAGCGCAAGAGCGGCTACCTCATGCTCGGGAAACTCCCAGCGCGCACCGCGGCCGACACCAACCGTGCCTTGCTGGGCCTCCTGGCGCGTCATCCGGGACGGATGCGCACGATCACCGCGGACAACGGGACAGAGTTCCACTGGTATGGCCAGGTGGAAGCAGTCAGTCCGGTCAAGTTCTACTTCGCCACCCCCCATCACAGCTGGGAGCGCGGGACCAACGAGAACACC
>Ga0193744_1000145_pt1 | contig 23145 bp, 22 predicted proteins | sample L1a1metaG_FD_143056 | JGI IMG/M metagenome (GOLD analysis project Ga0193744, IMG submission 143056) | Soil microbial communities from a riparian zone of the East river system, Colorado, United States - L1a1 | ecosystem: Environmental > Terrestrial > Soil > Riparian zone | place: USA: East River...
AGTAATGACATATTCAGCAAGTTATATCAATACATTAAAGAGATATTTAAAGCACAATGATTTAAATATCTCTTTTAACTTAAAAACCATAAATGTAATAACAGGTTGACTTTTTCAGCAGACCCTAATTAATTCAAAAGATTAATAAGGAAAGATAACTATGAATGCTAATAATTATTTTACTGCTAAAGCTTTATAGCAAGGACTTAATCCTGGCATATCTTGTATCAACACCTGTATTTGAAGCACAATGTAGTTTAGTATTCAATGCTTCAATATCTCTTACCCTGTTTCCCGGATCCGGATGATCACTTAAAAACTGAGGAGGACTTCCTTTACTTCCAATCTTTTTAAAGAAACCGGCAGCACCATTGGCACTATAGCCACTGTTGCATAAATAAATTACACTGAATTTATCTGCTTCTGCTTCATGATCCCTGCTAAATTTTAGTCCCAACAAACCAACTAAAAGCTGACTACCTGTTTGGGCAGTTTGATTGTTACCACTCAATACCTGTGCAATCGTAGAAGCTCCTACTGCTTTTGTTAGTTGTTGTGTTGAGTGGCGGTTATCTGCATGTGCAATTTCATGTCCTAAGACACCTGCTAATTCATCAGTTCGGTCAAGGTATTTTATTATACCAGTATAAACATAAATATACCCACCAGGTGTACAAAAAGCATTTAGGGTCTTATCATCTTTAATTATTTTTACTTCCCATTTAAAAGCATTTTTATTTTTTACTCTTCCAGAATTTAGAATAGATTGAGTAATTCCTCTCACAAATGAATAAACTTCTTCATTGCCTTTTTCAGGGAGTAAAGGATACTGAGAAGGTTTACTTGCAATTTCCTGTGAAACTGCAGCTCCCATCTTTTTATCATCTTCAATACTATATACGTTTAGTTTTTTCCACCAACTTTGGCAGCTAATATTTGACAAGGTAAATAGACATAAAGTAAAAAGAAATGATATTTTTCTCATAGTAAAGTAGTTTTTATCTTAACATTTAATAGGCTATAAAGATTATATAATACTCTTTTATTAATAGAATTATAACATCAGCCCTAAGCCCAATGATATATATTCTGCTGTAAATTTATGTGCTTTAAGTTGAATTCCTAAATATAGTCTGGGAGTTTCTTGGCCAAAAGCAGGTAAATAATACCTTGTAGAAAGTTTTGTATAAATTTTGCTGATTGGGTATTTTGGGTCTCCATCTACATACGTCCCTGCTTGTAATACCATACTAAAGGGCCAGAAAAAGAACTCGTCTGCAAGAAAAACCAGGTATCTTGAGGAATACTTGTAAGCTTCAGCTTCTGTAGAAGCTTCAGTTGAATTCAAAAGAAAATAATAATCGGCTTTGTTGTTTTCATATTCAGCACCAAGAATAAAATGATTTACCCTGGTAAAGGCATAAGTAACACCCACTGAAGCAATGTATATTGGGTATTTGGGGCCACCAGCAACTCCTTGTTCAATAAATGCTATGTCACCATGGGCAGTTAAGCCCAATCTCCTTTTAGGTTTTGATAATTCACCAGCTGGGATATAATCTTTCCTATCTACCGGCAAAGGAATATAAACTGCTCCAAGACTGAATGCTGCCAAGTTAATACCCAGGTTTGGTATTTTGGAGGCGCCATTGGAAAAATGAGTCAACCCAAATCCGGCCGCAATTGATAAATGCCTGTTTAATTTATATTTACCATCAAACTGAAAGGAACTGATGTTATTGATATAAGAACCTATCGCATTATTGGTTTCATTATCAATAAAACTAAAATGCTTAGACAAATAGGCAATGCCGGTACCTACTGAGAAATTAATACTGAATTTATCAGATTTATTCAATCTTAGATAGATATTGGGCAAGAAGCTATAAGCTTTACCGAGAATCTCATCATTTCCAAAATTAAAATATCCCAAGTTAACACCAAGACCGGGGTAATTTTGCCATTCATGCCAGTTTTCCTTACCGTAAGTTTTATAAATGATATTACAGCTTATTCCTGTTGACGAGGAGGGTATTTGATAGGCAATTTTTGGAGAGTGTTTGAGTATCTTACCATAATATATAGTCGGTGCAATTGCCCAATTTTTAATGTACTGTGAGTAACAGAATGTATTATTTAAACTAAAGAATATAAGTAAGCCTAAAATCTTCAAGGTTTTCATTTCCAGCTTTTATTTACCAAAAACGCTCTGGACATTTCAATATCTTTACTCAATAATCTATCATTTTCAAGAGGCCCTACGATTTTTCTATATTCTGTATGTAGAAATTCGAGCTCTACAGAAGTACTATCTGGTCGCCTAAATTCTAAAGCTTGGGCAGCAACCATCAATTCAATGGAAAGTACGGTCCAAATGTTTTCTACAATTCTATATAATTTAGTAGCTGAATTGGCAGCCATACTGACGTGATCTTCCTGACCGTTTGAAGAAACAATAGAATCAACCGATGCAGGTGTGCATAATTGCTTATTCTGACTGACGATTGAAGCTGCAGTATATTGAGGAATCATAAACCCTGAATTCAGTCCTGGATTTTTAGCCAGAAATGGAGGTAATTGGCGTGTTCCACTTATTAATTGATAAGTTCTTCTTTCAGAAATACTTGCTAATTCAGATAAAGCAATAGCCAAAAAATCCAATACCAGGGCAATTGGTTGTGCATGAAAATTTCCTCCTGAAAGAATTTGATCTTCTTTGGCAAATATGATAGGGTTATCAGTTACTGCATTTATTTCATTTTCTAATACCACGAGTGTATTCAAGATACAATCGTAACTGGCCCCATGCACTTGTGGTATACATCTGAATGCATAAGGATCCTGAATACTCTCTTTTGGTTTATTGGATATTGTACTACCTTTTAATAAATCCCGAATAGCTTTGGCTACGAGCTTCTGACCTGGCTGTTTTCTTATTTCATGTAATTTAGCGTCAAAAGGAGATAAGGAACAATGAAATGCATCACATGATAAAGCTGCTATGGTATTTGCACACTGAACTAATTTGATTGCTTCAATTATTGCATATACTCCATAAGCAGTAGAAAACTGGGTTCCATTTAGCAGCGCAAGACCTTCTTTAGCTTGCAAAGTTATAGTGTTTAATGCTTTTTGTTCAAAAGCTTCTTTACTTGATTTCATAAGTCCATCCATCCAAACTTTTCCTTCCCCAATTAAGGGAAGACTCAAATGTGCTAATGGTGCTAAATCACCAGAAGCTCCAAGTGATACCTGCTGATATATAACTGGAAGAATATTGTTGTTATACATAGCCGTCAATAATTCTAACAGCTCAAGTGTAACGCCAGAATAGCCCAATGAAAGATTTCTAATTTTTAAATATAATATGATTCTTACTATTTTCTCGGGTACTATATCACCGGTTCCACAAGCATGAGAAAGTACTAAATTACGTTGGAGATCTAGTAGTTGATCTGATTGAATTACTACATTGCATAAGGAACCAAATCCTGTGTTAATTCCATAATATGCTTTAGCGGAATCCTTTAATTTATTTTCAAGATAATCACGGGTATACTTTGTAATCTTCCTTACCTCTTCACTTAGTGAAATTTGAGTATTGTTAACTAATATTCTTTCGATATCGGTAATTTTTATGTCTTTCAGATCAATAGTACTGGTGTTTATCATAACTAATAAATAAGGCTTGTAAAAATAACAGGGATCTTGGTTTTATTATATAATACCAGGATAGAATTGCAGTAATAAATTTTTAAAATCCTACACTTCATATTTACATTCGTCTTTTGGTCTTTATAAATGATCAAAGCAATACTATTTTTGTTAATAATAAATACTCACATAATTAATAGCATGAAATATTTTTCCATAAATGAAAAGGCCTTTTCATATTCTCTTCGTATATTTTTAGGTGCTGTGATTGTTTGGTGGTCTTTATACTATTTACATGATAGTAAAAAAGTATGGGCTCTTATTTCGGTAATTGTAGTTTCTGACCCTGATTTTGAAACAGTTAGAATTACTGTATTTTCAAGATCTATCAATACGATATCCGGGTGCCTCGTGGGTTTGGCTTTTATTTTTCTATTTGGTATTAATATTTGGTCATTACTAGCAGCCATAATTATATCGGTAATAATTAGCACATCCTTCAGAAATTACCCTGCCAGTTGGAAATTGGCACCTGTTACAGTTGTAATTGTAATGACTCCGGCAATGACAGATCTTATAGCCAAAAATGAAGCTATAACCCTGGCCATCACACGAACTGCTGAAGTAATGTATGGTTCGCTGGTTGCTTTTTTATTAGGCTTAAGTTTTATGATATTTGAAAAGAGGAAAAAGAAATCTCTAAGCCCTCAATTGGATAATACAATAGATGAACAAAGCTGATTAGAGCTTTCCCGTTAACAAATGGTATCAATTAATAAGAATCATATTTAAAGAAGAAACCTCTTCTCCCACAAGCAGCTTTAGCAAAATAACCAAGTCCGAAATTAAACTCCAGGCATATTTTAGCAGAAAACGGAGCTGAAGCCTTGTAAGTATCATACGCTGGTAAAGTTGTTAAAGGAAGATGTACACTTGGATCTTTACCCTGGTCTCCAACCAGATCTCCAAAACAATATTCAAATCGGGCACCTAACATCATAGAGAAATTATAAACCCCAAATATATAAGTACCAAAACCTAAGGCTCCTGACCAGTAATCTTTATAGTCTTGACCTTTAACCAGTTCACGGCCGATATATGGAGATTGACTTATTGAACTTAACTGTGATAATTTTGGGCCTATTTCAAGGAAGGTTTTATTGCCGTAAAATCTATATAATAAATATAGGTCCAAAGCCTTCCAGTTAATATCATAATTTGCTGTATGACCACCGTTTTGGCCTTCTACATCAAACTTCTGAGTATTATCTGCTATTAATGCTTCTATGGAAACACCATTATAGTATCCGAAATTGACACCAAAGCGTCCACCATAACTTAATCCGGTGTTGAGTTTGTAATTTACTCTACCATCATCCATGATATTTTTATTCAGAAAACCAGCATAACCGTAAGCGCCTTTAAATGCTGCTTCAAACCATACTTGTGCATTGGTTTGGAATGAAATTAATACAATAACTAAAATGCCTAATTTTTTCATAGCGTTCCTTTTTATTTACCCTAAAGATAACAATCATAAAAAATTCGTTGCCTTTCTTATAAGCTATTTTTAATATTTGTCCTAAAGGCTCAGCATATTTGGGTAAATTTGCACTCTTAATAAATGACTAAATATGAAGTTTGAACATCCAATTTCTGTAAAAGAGATTGCCAAAATGATCAATGCCAGGATGATTGGAAATCAGGAGAATTTTGCTACTGGTATAAATGAAATCCACAAAGTTACTCCGGGAGATATAGCCTATGTAGATGTAGCCAAGTATTTCAAAAAGACCATTCAATCGCAAGCAGCAATAATTATATTAAATGAAGAAACAGATTTCCCTGATGGTAAAACTCTTTTGGTGGTTGATAATCCATTTGAATCATACAATTTTCTTGTAGGATATTTTAGTCCACCAGAGTTCTTAAAATCCCCCATTCATCATAAAACAGATATTCATCCAACCGCCATAATAGAACCGGGAGTAATTATAGGCCCGAATGTTTCGATTGGGGAGGGTAGCCATATACAGGCAAATGTTGTCTTGTATAGTCATGTAAAGGTTGGCAAAAATGTCATAATACAATCTGGAACTGTAGTAGGCTCAGATGCTTTTTATTTTAAAAAGACAGGAGATGAATATAAGAAATGGAATTCTTGTGGTAGGGTAATTATTGAAGATGATGTTTACATTGGTGCTAATTGTACAATCAATAAAGGTGTTTCAGGTGATACCGTGATAGGCCAGGGTACTAAAATTGATTGCCTGGTACATATAGCCCATGGAGTTGTGATTGGTAAGAATTGTCTGATAGCAGCCCAAGCTGGAGTTAGTGGGAAAACCACGCTTGAAGATAATGTAATATTGTATGGGCAGGTTGGAGTAGCCCCTAACTTAACAATTGGCAAAGGAGCAATGGTATCACCTAAATCCGGAATCGGTAAAGATCTGGAAGGTGGTAAACATTATTTTGGTTACCCGGTAGGTGAAGCATTAGAGAAGTATAAAGAAATAGCTGCATTGAAGCAATTGCCTGAGTTAATAAAGAAGATGAGGAAATAGCTTTGAATTAATTCTTCCACTTTATATTGCACCCTGCACTAGGTCTTTGAATAGGATTTACCTCAGCATTATTCAAGATAGCATCTAATGCATCTCTAAGATCTTTCCCGGTAACCGGAATTTCACTATTGGGTCTTGAATCATCTAACTGACCTCTGTATACTAGTTTTAAATGTTCATCAAATACATAAAAGTCCGGTGTACAGGCAGCATCATATTCTTGGGCAACCTTTTGAGTTTCATCATATAAATAAGGAAAAGGATATCCCAATTTTAAACCAACAGCATGCATTTTTTCAGGACTATCGTCAGGATAATTGACTACATCATTTGAGCTTATTGCTACAAATCTTACTCCCTTCAGTAAATACTCTTTCGCTAGCTTAATTATCTGATCATTGACGTGAAGCACATAAGGACAATGATTACAGATAAACATTAAAACCAATGCTTTACTACCCATAAAATCGTCCAGACTTACAGCCATATTGGTAATGGTATCCTGTAATCTAAAAAAAGGGGCAGTTGTACCCAAGGCTAACATATTTGATTCTTTTAAAGCCATTTTTATTGTCTTTTATAGTTATCAATTATTAAATAATCAGGATACATTATTAACCACAAACTTCTTATTCAGTTCATGGATATCCTGAGAAGCTAATGGGAATGGATACTGACTTATCAGTTGCCGAATTGTATTTTCTGATTCTACAATATTATCAGATAACAATTGAAGATATTTTAACCCTGCTTCAATTCTCTCTTTAATACCTTTCTGATTAGTTATAATGCTGCCATGACCTGGTATACAAATACTAATTTTATGCTTTTCAATTAGTTCATTAAACTGCTCTAATGTTCGTTTATATGAAATTAATGAATCACCCATCCATGGAATTTCTACATCACATAAGTAATCACCTGCTATTAATATTCCTTCGGGCTCGATAACACAACAATAACTATCAGCAGTATGTCCGGGTGCATGATAAAAATATAATGTATACTCATTCCAGATTAAAGATGGGGACTCAGCTAAAGTAAATTCTGGAACTGGCAAACTTGGCAGGTAGGGTCTATTAATATAGTGTTCCTGATCCCATTGTTTCCATTGATGTAAACATTTGTCACCAAGATGTTCCAGTCCTTCCAATGAGGGAGCTATTATTTTTGCATCTGGAAATGCGGGCACTCCCCAAACATGGTCATAATCAAAATGAGTTATTAATATCCAAAGGGTTTTATCCTGATAGTTTTGCTGTATATAATTTTTAATAGCATTAATTTCCTCAGGTAACCAGCTTGGGTCAACTAATAAAATCTTATCACCCAAATCAATTAATGTTGAATTAGTCTGATAAAGAGCACTGGTAAAAAGTATGCAATTATCAGTTATTAATTTCACCTAAATGCTATTTATTTTTAAATTTAAAAGTGGCTATCATATGCACTATATCTTGCTTAACAAACTGATAGACTGGTAATAATGAATCTGGACGTACTTGTGTATTAAAATATAATGAACCTCTTAAGAAGTTTTTAGTAGTATCAGTAACAAAGAATTGGAAGGGTGTAGCAGCAGGGCCAGTTAATTCGAATTGTACACCACCCAAGCCATTTTTGGTTGTGAATTTTGCATCATCTATATAATTGGCTCTTTGGTCATGCTTATAAGCCAGATTGAAGGCATCGTTGGTAAGCTTTTCGAACTTCTTTTGGTTTTCTACTTCAGAATATGTACAATATAAATAACAGTTAAACCTTGGAATAAATAAATTGAACCAGCAAGGGTTATCAGGTTTCTCTTTAAAGAATAATGTATCCTGTTGTATTTCTGCATAAACAGGATATTCAAAACTCATATTACAATAAGGGGCATTAAAAACTTTATACGCTCTTTCAGGATAAATAACTTTAGGATATGCTCTTGGTTTTGGCAAAGGAGTAGTTTCCTCTTGGCAGCCTAACAGAGTAATTAATAATAAGAATGGGAGAATCTGTTTCAATCTTTTTCTTTTGGTAAAGTTACTTTAATTTTCGCGATTCTACGGTTATCAGCTTCCTGAACAGTAAGTATACAATCTCTCAATTCTATCACTTCACCTGTTTTAGGTAATCTTTCAAGGAATTCTAGTATAAGGCCTGCCAATGATTCTGAATCACCTCGTATTGATTCAAACATTTCAGGTTCCAGGTTTAATACTTTACATACATCATGAAGCATAGTTTTGCCATCAAATATATAATTGTACTTATCTATTTTTTTATAGGCCAATTCCACATCATCATCAAACTCATCTTTAATCTCTCCTATAACTTCTTCCATAATATCCTCCAGTGTGATGAGACCTGAACTGCTTCCATATTCATCTACCACAATTGCAATGTGCTTTCTTTCAGATTGAAAAGTGCGCAGCATATCATCAATACTTTTAGATTCAGGTACATATAATACATCCATTCTAATAAGTGATTGCCATTCAAAATCAACTGCTTTATCCAGATGAATCAATAAGTCTTTTGCATAAATGATACCCGTAACATTATCAAAATCTTCATCAAATACCGGAATGCGCGAGTAGCCAGAAGATTTAACTAAATCTAATAACTTAGTAAAATTTACTTTATAATCTACAGCTACCACGTCTACTCTGGATCTCATTATTTGATTTACTGATACATCTCCAAACTTGAGTATACTTTTTAGTATATCCATTTCATGTTTGGAATCCTTATCATACTTATGTGCTAATTCAATGGCACTTTCAAGTTCATCTATACTAAAAGGATCTTTTAAACCTGAGCCGGTTAATCTCGGATCAAAGAAATTATTTGCCCTTAGAAGTAGTTTGCTAAATGGATATAAAAGTTTTGTTAGAAAGTTTATTAAGTTAACATAGGTTTTAACTATTCTCAAACTATTCTTTCTTGCCAATACTTTGGGTAAAATTTCACCAAAAGTAATGAGGACAAACACTATAATTATTACTGAAATGAAATAGTAAATAACATCTCCAATGAAATGCGAAATACTATTTGATACTCCAATGTCCTCAAGATTTGTTTGTATGAAATTAAGAAGAGTAGGTGTTTTATAAAGATTATAAAATAACAGCTCAGCCAGAATAATAATAGTGATGTTTAATAGATTCTGACAAATTAGCAAGGTCATCATAACCAGTCTTGGCCTATTAAGTAGCTGAAGAATAAGCTTTGATGATTTATTGTTTTCAGATCTTAATACTGCCAGTTCATGATGAGAGAGGGAAAAGAAAGATACCTCACACGAGACTATAGTAGAAGTAAAAATAAAAAGCAATACTATTAATACCAGACTAAGTCCTGTATGAACAAAAGAGCCTATAATAAATAGAAGTTGTATCGAATTAAATGAATGGGATAAACTATCAGGTTCGATTAGCAAAGTCAACAGTTTATTGAAATAATATCACCGTAACGAATAAAGAATGTATAAGTTCCATATAATTAAAATGGTAAATCATCATCTTCGGCATTCATTTCATGTATTTGGTCATGCAGGTCTCCAGGAGGGTTATTATCCTTTTGATAACTGGGTTGAATGCCTTCATCATTGCCAGATCCTTCTCTTCTATCCAAAAGTCTTATCATATCAGCTTCAACTTCTACTGATATTTTTTCAGCTCCATTTTGATCAGTGAATTTTCTTCTGCGCAGTCTACCTTCTATATAAACCATTTTACCTTTCTTACAATCTCTTTCAGCTCTATCCGCCAGGCCTCTCCAGGCTACAATATCATGCCAGTCGGTAACAGTTTGCCAGTTTCCATTTTTATCCCGGTAGTTTTCATTAGTTGCCAGTGTGAATCTTGCCATTTTTTGGCCATTTGGAAGGCTCCTTATCTCGGCATCCTTACCCAGATTTCCTATTAATATTACTTTATTTACCATGGTATATAATTCTTAATTATTTGCTTCAATAAGTTGTAGCTCAAGATACTCATTTATAATTCTGGGAAATACAAAATTACCTATGTTTTTGTAATCTATCTTTCTCCAGGATTTGTCACGTGGTGCTTCCCAATTAGTATTTACCGATAAATTGTAAAATTTAGCGGTTATGTTCTGATGAGTAAGCGTTTGTTTGTATAGCTTTTTATCAGAAGTATACTTTATTATAGATTTTGAATCTATAAAAATAACAGATTTATCAGGCTCTAGTTCATTTTCAGTTTCAATATAAGGGAACTGAAACAAAAGGTGCCAAATGTCTTTGTGCATTCTTTGCTGAATATATACTTTACCTTCTTGTTGAATAATATAATAATGAAAGTACCGGTTTTTTCTAACCAGTTTTTTTGACTTTATGGGTAATATATTTACAGTATTATTTTTAAAAGCCTGGCAGTAGCTTACCATGGGACATATATTACAAAGCGGATTTGAAGGTTTACAAACTGTAGCACCAAAATCCATAATAGCCTGGTTATAAATGCCTGGCTCACTGGCAAATTTGATATATTCATTTGCAATCTGTTCAAATAACTTTTTACCCTCTAAACTATCGGTGGGAGTATGATTATCAAGTAATCTGGACAAGACTCTATATACATTACCATCAACTACAGCATAAGCCTGTGCAAATGCAAATGAACTTATGGCTGCTGCTGTATACTTGCCAACTCCTTTTAATGCCAGAATTTCTTCATAATTATCAGGAAAAATACCATTGTGTTTTTCCATGATAATCTGAGCAGAAGCATGAAGATTTCTAGCTCTAGTATAATAGCCGAGACCTTCCCAATGTTTTAAAACTTCTTCAATACTGGCAGTTGCTAAAGACTCAATATTTGGGAATCTATCTTTAAATCTGATATAATAATCCCATCCCTGGTTCACCCGGGTTTGTTGAAGAATTACTTCAGAAAGCCAAATCAGATAGGGATCTTCAATGCCTTTCCATGGCATAGGTCTGTGGCTTTGTTCAAACCATAATAATAAAGAAGATACAAATTGAGGGGTCTTTGGTTTTGCCATAAACAAGAACGGCGACAAATATACTTTGCCGCCGCCTTACTTACTAATTATAATCCCTTAATTAGACATTTCATATGCACTTGCTAATTTATCATATCTTCTGTAGATCTTATCTTTCAATTCTTTTCTGGCAAAGAAAATTCTACTCTTAACTGTTCCTAATGGTAGGTTAAGTTGATCTGCAATTTCCTGGTATTTAAAACCATCATGATGCATTTCAAAAGGTACTCTTATACTCTCGTCCAAAGAAGCTACCATACCGATAAGTTCTTCATACATGATATTAGAATCGCCGTTGTTTAATACAGCATTACTACCACTGTTTATGTAGTACTGGTTATCAGTACTATCCATAATGGTATTGGCTTTTACTTTTTTACGATAGTTATTAATGAATATATTTTTCATTATCGTAAATACCCATGCTTTAAAATTAGTGCCAGGAGAAAATTTATCTCTATTGCTTAAAGCTCTAAATGCAGTTTCCTGGAAAAGGTCTCTCGAATCCTCAATATTCTTTGTCAAGTTATATGCAAATGAATATAATACTGAAGTAAGGGTGTTAAACTTGTTGTGAAACTCAATTGTAGACATAGTATTAAGTTTTGTTTAATCAAAATTACTAATTAATTAAACAAAAACCAAAAATACCTGGCTATTATTATATGAGTATTTTAGAATAAATCTTAATAAAAATAATACTACCTGATAATCAATGAATTGTAGTTTATTAAGATTATGTTAATTATTTTAAATTTTCAATCTTAATTGAAAATAACCCCTTTCTGTATTAATTTATTTTTGTGCTTTGGTGTTAAGATATATGGCTACACCTATAAATATCAGGTTAGGAATCCACACTCCTAATATTGCAGGCATACTGTCTCCTTGCGCAAATGTGATAGAAAAGCGAGAAAGAAATACAAATAACGCTCCAATACCAATTCCTATTGCAAGGTGAAGACCCATTCCACCTCTTACTTTTCTTGCCGCTACTGCAACTCCAATAAGCGTAAGAATTATTATGGCAAAACTATCTGCGGTTCTTCTTTGTAACTCTACTTCAAAAGGCTTTGAAACACCTGAACCTCTTTTAGTTTCTCTATTTATAAAGTTGATTAACTCAAGTGAGGTCATCATTTCTTTCTGATTAATGTACTGAACAAAGTCTTTCGGACTCAGCGAAATAGTAATTTCTTTACTTGCACCTCTGCTTATATTTAAGGTTTCTTTTAAGCCGTTAAAGGTTCTTTCTTCATAATTATTTAGTTTCCATACTCCTGGATCCTTTATCCAATCAGCACTTTTGGCTTTTAATACATATATTAGTTTATGGTCAGCAAATTTCTCCATCCTGAAATCCCGAGCTGACTTCTCCGGTTTATTAAAGTATTTTAAATATACTTTGGTATCCGGACTAACAAATAGGTGCACATTTTCAGTCTTACCATGATCATTATTCTTCCATACATAAGTATGTTCAAAATTGAGTCTCTTTTTATTGGCTTCGGGTATATAATAGTGATTACCAAAGAGGTGAATAATAGTTAACACTATTGCAGCACTTAAATAAGAATATTGTAATCGTCTAAAGCTAATGCCAGCATTGAATATGCTTATTACCTCTGAATTATGAGCAAGTCTTGAGGTAAAGAAAATTACTGCAATCAATGATATTAATGGCCACAACAACCAGTTAATATGTGGTATGAAGTTTAAATAATAATCAAATATGATTTGGTGGGCCGTACAGGGTTCTTCTATAAATGCTTCAACTTTCTCACTAAAATCAATTACAACTGATATCATTGTAAATATCAATACCGTAAAGAAGAAAGACGAAAGGTATTTCTTAAAGATATATTTATCCAATAATTTAAAACCAGGTATCATAATGGACAAAATTAATAAATGCTTACAAACGTCTCCCTATTATTGGTATTATTCCCTTCTTCCACACTTCAAAGTTATCATTAAGTATTTGTTTTCTTGCTTCTGCTACTAACCATAAAAAGAATGTAAGATTTTGTAGGGTGGCTATTTGTGCTCCCAATATTTCTCCTTGCCTTACCAGATGTCTCAAATATGCTTTAGTATGCACCCTGCTAGTCGTACAACTACTACTTTCATCGATGGGGCTAAAATCCAATTCCCATTGTTTGTTTTTAATATTGATGGCACCCTGGCTGGTGTATATGATACCATGTCTGGCATTCCTGGTAGGTAATACACAGTCAAACATATCAATTCCCATGCTTATACATTCCAACAAGTTCTCAGGGGTACCTACTCCCATCAAATACCTGGCTTTGTCTTTAGGTAATACATCACAAACTTCAGCTGTTATATCATACATTATATCATGGGGCTCACCGACGCTTAACCCGCCTATTGCATATATACTGGATGCATATTTACAAACTTCTTCAGCTGATTCTCTTCTTAGGTCTTTATAGCTACCACCCTGTACTATAGGTATTAATGCCTGCTTATATCCATACAATGATTCTGTTTCATTAAATCTTTTAAAGCACCGGTCTAACCACCTGTTGGTTAAGGCCAGGGAATATTTAGCATATTTATACTCACTTGGATAAGGGGGACATTCATCAAAGGCCATGATAATATCACCCCCAATGATTCTTTGCATATCTATTGCATATTCTGGGCTAAAGAAATGGGAAGAACCATCTATATGGGATTTAAACTTTACTCCTTCTTCTTTTATTTTCCTGTTACTGCTAAGTGAATATACCTGGTAACCACCACTATCAGTAAGGATTGGATTATCCCACGCATTGAATTTATGCAATCCGCCTGCTGCTTTTAATACTTCCAATCCAGGTTTTAAATATAAATGGTATGTATTCCCTAATATGATTTGAGCTTTTACTTCTTCTTCCAGTTCCTGGGTATGTACTGCTTTAACAGTTGCTGAAGTTCCTACAGGCATAAAGATAGGTGTCTGTATTAGTCCATGTGGCGTAGTTAAAATACCTGCCCTTGCATTGGTGCTTTTATCGGAATGTAATAAAGAGAACTCCATTAAATTAATATTTATGCTGCTGATCTTTGACTATCCATTTTTAATACAATAGCCAACATAGTTGAAAAACTTAATAATGAAGAACCGCCATAACTAACAAAAGGTAAAGGTATTCCTATTATAGGCATGACACCTATGGTCATACCCATATTGATAAAAAAGTGGAAAAACAGTATACCTGCAATACCATATATATAATTTCTGGAGAAGACAGAACGCTGCCGTTCAGCTAACTGAATTAGCCTTATTAATAACCAGACAAATAAACCAATTAAGAACAGCCCTCCAATAAATCCATGTTCTTCTCCAACTGTACAAAAAATAAAGTCTGTTGATTGTTCAGGTATATAGTTCAGTTTTGTGAGTATACCATTGGTAAATCCTTTACCTGCCCAGCCACCCGAACCTATGGCCATTTTAGATTGTAGTACATTATATAAGGCACCTCTTGGATCACATTTCTCAGGGTTCAGCCATACATTTAACCGTTCTTGCTGGTGAGGTTTGAGAAAATTATTAAAGGCATAGAAAGATGAATAGCTAAATGATATAGACAATACAAGACCTGCAATAATAAAAAAAGCAAGTCTGGGTTTCCTGTTTCTGAAATGTATAAAGGCAAATACAAAACATAATAAACCTAAACTTATAAACACGATATTAATATAAGAAAAGTAAAAGCCCAAAACGGTTAAAGTCAATACCAATATAAAACTGATGATAAACCATAGTTTCTTATTAAAACTCAACATTAAGGCTCCTAATCCTCCTAGCAATAATATCCCAATGATAATGTTAATATCGTACATCAGGGATATTATAAACAGGAAGGCAAAAGACATAATAAAGATGCCTATCATAGGATTCATTCCATTTCTATAAAGCAGAAACAAGAACGAAATAAAGACCAAAGCGGAACCAGCATCAGGCTGGATCATTATAACTAATACTGGCAAAATCAATAAACCAAAACAGATCAACAATGATTTTGTATGCTTTAAGTTGATCCCGTATATGCTTAAATAACTACTCAAGGCTAAACAAGTACCTAGTTTTGCAATCTCTGAGGGCTGGAAGGTAAAGCCTCCAAGTGAGAACCAGGAACGCTGTCCTTTAACGGTAACTCCAAATATTAATACTGCTATTAATAGTAAGATTGAAAAGCTATAAATAAGATAAGCAAATACCTTCCAGAACTTGCCATCTATGAAAAAGATAAAGAAGCCTATTAGGAATGCAATACCAATAAATATTAATTGCTTGCCGGCATTTGACTGTAGATTAATAAGACCGTGTTCAATGAATTTGTGCTTATCCACTGAATATATCATGGTCCAACCTATCGCTATAAGACTTAGAAATAGTGAAAAGAGGGTCCAGTCAAGTCCATATCTACCAGTAACATTCTTATTTAACATCTAAGCAGCGTGCTAATACTTTAATTTATTTGGTGACTTCAGTAGCTTTTAAATTATCCTGAGCCAGATAAGCACCCGGATATTTAATCTTTACTTTATTTAATGCTGCCTGAGCTTCATTCTTATTCATGAAAGCCCCTAATCTTAATTTATAATATGGATCATTGTAAACTGTAGATATAGGGTATTGAGGAAAATCTGATTGTATTGCCTTCTTTGATGACTCCAGTTTTCTTCTGTCTACTGTTGCAACTACTTGAATACGATAACCCCCCAGGGTTTTATCCGGGGCCCTGTTAGATTCTATAAAACGGTTCATCAAATGGTTTACATCCGGATCTTCTTTAATAACTACCTGTGCTTTACTAATCTGGGAGCTTATTATAAATAATATAAAAACTAGTATTCTCATTTTCTGGTATGTGTGTTTAATACATTCATAAAATTACTTCTATGAACTATTATTTCAAAATATCTATCTGGTAATAACTTAGTAAAAGATGATGCAATACACTGAATATAATCAGGTATTAGATTCTCTACATATCCTTGCCATGACATTGTTTATATTTCTTACCACTTCCACAAGGACATGGATCATTACGACCTATCTTCTTATCTGTTCTCTTATAAGTTTCTACTTTTTGTCCACCACCAGCGCCTGATTGAGCTGCTGCTTGCCTCATTGCTTCCTCAGTTCTATTAGTAGAGACTTTACTCAGGTCTGTTTTTTGAACTCTTGCTTCTTCCACTCTTGTTCCATCTTGGAATACTACCGTACCTTTTAACAGATAAGAAGATACTTTCTCATTTATCTGTGCTATCAGGCTTTGGAATAACTTAAAAGCTTCCATCTTATAGATTACAAGTGGATCTTTCTGTTCGAATGATGCACTCTGAACTGAATCTTTTAATTCATCCATATTACGCAAATGCTCCATCCATTCATCATCTATAATAGCCAGTGTAATGGCCTTCTCAACATCTGTCTTGATTGATTTACCGGCTGACTTAATTGCAGTCTCCAGATCTGCGGTAATAGAAAGTGGATGTGCACCGCCGTCAGTAAAAGGAATAGATATTCTTTTATACCTGTTTCCTTCGTTCTGGTGTACATTCTTTACTATGGGAAGTAATACTTCAGATATCCTTTCAAACTTTTTCTGGTAATAATTGAACACCTGATCCTGATATATATCTAAAATGCTTACCATGTTAGCGCTTTGGAATTCATCAGCATGTATTTCTGGATCTATACCTAATACCCTAATTGACTCTTCTCTAAATGAATCAAAGTCACCGCCACTTTTATTTAATTCTACAATGCTTTGAGAAAGGGTAAGTAACATACTATTGATATCTACCGCCAGCCTTTCACCATTTAAAGCATGTTGACGTTTTTTATAGATAGCCTCTCTCTGGATATTCATTACATCATCATATTCAAGGAGTCTTTTACGTATACCAAAGTTGTTTTCTTCTACTTTCTTTTGTGCCCTTTCTATAGACTTGGTTACCATAGAATGCTGAATCATTTCTCCGTCTTTATGACCCAGCCTGTCCATAAGTCCTGCTATTCTTTCTGAATGGAACAAACGCATGAGATTATCTTCAAGGGATACAAAGAACTGGGAAGAACCCGGATCACCCTGACGACCACTACGACCTCTTAACTGCCTGTCTACCCTCCTGGAATCATGTCTTTCTGTACCTATTATGGCAAGTCCGCCCGCCTGTTTTACTACATCACCAATCTTGATATCCGTTCCTCTACCTGCCATGTTGGTGGCAATGGTAACCGCTCCCGGTTTACCGGCATCTGCTATTACTTCTGCCTCTCTTTGGTGCTGCTTGGCATTTAATACATTGTGTTTGATACCTCTTAGCTGAAGCATCCTACTTAGCTTTTCAGAGATATCTACTGAGGTAGTACCCACCAATACCGGTCTTTGCTGTTCTGTCAGTTTTACTATCTCTTCTATTACAGAGTTAAACTTCTCTCTGGCAGTCTTATATACAAAATCTTCTCTATCTTCTCTTATCACCGGCCTGTTAGTGGGTATTACTGATACATCCAGTTTATAGATTTCCCATAACTCACTTGCTTCTGTTTCGGCGGTACCGGTCATACCCGCCAACTTATGATACATTCTAAAATAGTTCTGTAAAGTTACTGTCGCATAAGTTTGGGTAATGTCTCCGATCTTAACATTCTCTTTAGCTTCCAATGCCTGATGCAGCCCATCAGAATATCTTCTTCCTTCCATCAGACGGCCTGTCTGTTCATCTACTATTTTTACCTGCCCTTCTATTACCACATATTCTTCATCCTTTTCAAATAGTGAATAGGCTTTCAATAGCTGATTGGTTATATGCAACCTTTGAGATTTAATACTATAATCTCTAATCAGTTTTTCCTTTTGCTCTTCTTTTTCCTTTTCCGAATAGCTGTCACTGTTATCAATTTCTACCAGTGTTGTTGCCAGATCGGGCATTACAAAGAAACTAGGGTCATCATTTCCCTTAGCCAAAAACTCTGAGCCCTTATCGGTTAATTCTACATTTCTGTTCTTTTCATCTATGATAAAGTATAGATCTTTATCTACCAGATGCATATGCTTATTGTTTTCAGCCATATAATGGTTCTCGGCTTTCTGCAATAATACTTTAACGCCTTCTTCGCTCAGGAATTTAATCAACGGCCTGTACTTAGGGAAAGCTCTGTAAGCACGTAATAGTGCCATACCTGCTTCTCCATCTTCGTATCCTGTTGTACCGTCTTTAAATAAGAGTTTGGCCTGAGACAATAATTCGGTAACCAGTTTTTTCTGAACCTCTATGATCCTCTCTATCTTTGGTTTATAGAGTACATATTCCTCTTCTTCCATGTTTTGAGCTACTGGACCAGATATGATTAAAGGAGTTCTTGCATCATCTATTAATACAGAGTCTACCTCATCGACCATAGAATAATGGTGCTTCCTTTGTACCATTTCTTCCGGGCTCCTTACCATATTATCTCTCAGGTAATCAAATCCAAATTCGTTGTTGGTACCATACGTTATATCACATAAATAAGCTTTTCTTCTTTCTTCTGAGTGTGGCTTATACTTGTCTATACAGTCTATGGTAAGGAACAGGAACTCGAATATTGGACCAATCCATTCACTATCCCTTCTAGCCAAATAATCATTTACAGTAACTACGTGAACACCTTCACCTGACAGACCATTCAGGTAAGCAGGTAAGGTGGCTACCAGGGTTTTTCCTTCCCCTGTCCCCATCTCTGCTATTTTACCATTATGCAATACCATACCGCCTATAAGCTGCACATCATAATGTACCATGTTCCAGGTTATATCTCCACCTGCCGCTGACCAGGAATTGGCCCAAATGGCTTTATCTCCCTGTATCTTTATATAATTCTTTTTAGCAGCTAATTTTCTATCATGTTCAGTAGCTGTAACCTCTATACCTTCATTGTTAGAAAATCGTCTGGCAGTTTCTTTAACTACTGCAAAAGCCTGTGGGAGTATCTCCTGTAATACTTCTTCAAGATGGGTATCCCTTTCTTTTCTAAGCTTATCTACTTCATCAAATAGCTCTTCCTTTCTATGAATATCTTCCTCTGTATTGGCTTCTTCATTAATGCGGCTAATATCATTGTCTATATCGGTAAGATATTCTTTTATTCGTCCCCTTAATACTGTTGTTTGGTTACGAAGCTCGTCATTGGAGACATTCTCCAATAATGCAGCTTCAGCATTTATCTCATCTACTATGGGTAAGTATCCTTTTACATCTCTATCGTGCTTAGTACCGAATATTCTGGATAATGCTTCTGTGAATTTCCCTATCATAATTTCCTTGTATTAATTATTATTCGTCCTTGTTAAAACGAATAAGTTTAAAAATAGTGCGCAAAGATAAGATATCTTTACGGTGTTATTGAATGTATTAGCACTAACATATATTATTCCATATAGGTTTATATAGCTTAATTAATGCCATATTGTCATGAGGCTTATATTTAATAGAATTCCCTCCAATCTGTTTATTTTAATTTTATTGATATCCTCAGTGTCTTGTGATAATAGCAAAATACAGCTTGAAGCTTATTATTACCCGCTTTCGGACTTAAAAGAGGGCAAGATATATATATACGAGTCATTGCAGGATTCTGTGCCTCCTTCTTTCTGGTATTATAAGTCTGTATCAAATAGCGGAAAAGAATTACTTGAGAGTCAAAGCTTTGACACACGTATGCAAATAAATCAGTTTGCTATAGAGCGGAGGGCCAAATCTGGGATGTTATTACAAAGCAATACCTTATTTATTCCTGACAGTACAGGCAAAAGAAATGCAATAAAGGTGGACATATTACAAAAGAATATGTATCCGTTCAGCGTTACAGATACTAATGGCATCTTTTTATATAGTGTAAAATGGACTACCAGGGCCAATACCCATAATACAGTTACCCGCAACAGGCGGTTTCTTGGTTTTGAAGGACATAATTACAAAGGCAAGTCTGTTAAGTGTGCCAAGTTTGAACTAAAAGAGTTGATTGAGGATTATAATGATGGGTATCTGGAGTATAAAATAAATGGCTTCGAATACTATGGTTTACATCTGGGTCTTGTTTATTATGAAAAAATTGTAAACGATAAGATCAGATTAGCGTATGAGTTAAAAGATATATTGTCTGTAAATGAATTTGAAAGGAAGTACAATACTAAGTTCCAAGCCATCACTCATTAGGTTTAAATACCTCCTTTATGGGCTTATATTTTTAGGTACATTGCCAAAAACTATATCAGCACAAATATTACCACCCGATCTTTATTGTGTTAAAAATGATACCTTATTATGGACCCCGGTGGTAAACAATTGTGGAGCTTTTATTAGTTATGATATCTATGCTGCCAATAATGCTTCTGGTCCTTATTCCTTAATATTTAGTGTAACCAACCTTACTCAGACCAGTTACTTTAACAGTAATGCGAATGGAATGACCTGGTATTATTATATGCTGAGCAATTATAATTGTCCTGGGCAGGTAAGTATTAGTTCAGATACATTAGATAATCTTATACCACCTAAGGTACCCATAGAGTCTATAACTGTGGCCAATGGAAAAACTAAATTAAGCTGGCAAACACCCATTACTACTAAACAGATAGCTTATGTTATTTATAAAAACACACCGGGTGGCATAATCCCTATTGATACTGTAGCAAATGTAAATAGCTATATAGATCAAAGTTCTAATCCTGATTTACAGTCGGAGGTGTATTATATTTTATCTCTAGATCTTTGTGGAAATGTTAGTTTGTTTGATAAAGCGCATTATTCTATATTTCTTACTGCCATAAAAGATTCCTGTAAGAGTGTAGTGAATCTTAACTGGTCTGCATACCAGAATTGGGTTAATGGAGTAAAGCAATACCAGGTCTTGACCTCCACCAATAGTGGACCTTTCATATTAAAGGATACAGTACCTGGAAATATTACTAAATATGAGCTGAAAGATTTGACTCCTGGTGATACATTATGTGTTATTATTAAAGCGCTTGAAGTAAATTCCACCATAACATCTAGCTCAAATATTGCATGTCTTGAGGTGAAAATCTTATGGCAAACATTAAGCAATACTTCCGTAAATGCTGCGAATCTTACTGATCTGGATTGGGAATGGAGTACGAATGTTCCTTTCCAATCTGCAGATTTGTATGCCGGTACAACTAAAAACAATATTAATAGCAAACTTGCATATACTTCAATGCTGCCGCTGATGCAGTTGAATAATTACTCCGACCTTGTTTCAAAGCCTTCCTTTGGTCCGGTTTATTATCAGATAAGGATTAAAGATGTCTGTAATAATATACAGGAATCTAATATATTGAGTACAGTATACCTAAGTGGAAAAGCCAATAATGATATTACCAATACCTTGAATTGGGTATTTCCGGCACATGATAAATTGACGATTAATGCTTATTCATTGCATAGAATCGTAAATGCCCAGGACCTTGAACTGATTACTGTACCTGAAACAGAGACCAGCTTTATAGATCCCATAGATATTAACAATCCTGCTGAAGAAAATGTATGTTATTATGTTGAGGCATTGGGAAATATAGAAATTCTTCCAGGTTTTATTAAACCCGACACAATAAGATCCAATACAGTATGTCTTGGCCAGTCAGGTACTTTATACTTCCCCAACGCATTTGCCCCTGATGGTTTAAATGATCAGTTTAAACCAGCCAGTGTGTTCACCAATGATGGAGAATACCAACTATTAATCTACGATCGCTGGGGTAAAAAGGTCTTTGAGTCAAATGATATCGACATTGGTTGGAACGGTGCCATCGGATTTGTTGCCTTACCCATCGGAGTATATGCCTATTATGCTAAATTGAGGCAGTCGAATGGGAATGTTATTGAAAGGAAAGGGACGGTTATGTTGGTGAGGTAGGAGGTAGGATTTTTGCTTGATGTAATTCTCATACTTGAAGGGGACAGCTCGCGAGCTGTCCGTACGTCCCATATTTTGCTTGCGTTTAACGATAGTGTTCGAATTATTTTTCTATAATATTTTCAATGAATTTATGGAATTAACTTTGCTATTGCGTCAATGTTTATAGAAATTTATACTAATGATAAATTTGATAAGGGAAAGGAATCCTAATAGGGTTAGTGGGTTAGATTATTCTCTTAATAATATATATTTTATAACATCTTGTTTATGTAATATGCTTTGCCATTTTGGAGAAATAAAATCTGATGTGGATCTAAAAGATACAATAAAACAGACAATGATTTTAAATGAATTTGGTAAGATTGCTCAAGGACAGTGGTTTTGGTTAGCAGAACAATATCCATATGTAAGGTTGCATGAGTTTGTAGTTATGCCCAATCATATTCATGGCATAATAGAAATAGATCAAAATCTAGTAATGAAAGGTATTCAAGATAGATCGAAACCTTTTATTAATATTGTTAATCAGGTTTCCAGTATCAAAATTAAATCAATATCTGAATTGATGGGAGCATATAAAACTACTGTATCCAAGAGAATTCATTTAGCCGGCAACCTAGAATTTGCATGGCATAGATCTTTTCATGACCATTTAATAAAGGACGAGAAAGCATATCAAAAGATATCAAATTACATTATTAATAATCCCATCCTTTGGAAAGAAGATAAATTCTATAAAATATAAATCAAGATTCCATGATTTATATTGGTAATTATATAAATGAAAGTATTCAACCCATTGCAAAATATGGGACGTACGGACAGCTCGCGAGCCAATGTCGTTTAGTTAAGGAAATATAGCCCCAATAGGGGTAACATTATTATAGCAAAATATGGCTAGTGTCAAATAGCCCCCATAGGGGTGGCATTATTGTGATCAGCTTAACTAAACGACATTAG
>Ga0193744_1000146_pt1 | contig 23098 bp, 20 predicted proteins | sample L1a1metaG_FD_143056 | JGI IMG/M metagenome (GOLD analysis project Ga0193744, IMG submission 143056) | Soil microbial communities from a riparian zone of the East river system, Colorado, United States - L1a1 | ecosystem: Environmental > Terrestrial > Soil > Riparian zone | place: USA: East River...
TCACTCAACTTAGCTTATAAAGCCCTAAGGGGCACAATATATCAGCCAGGGGTGAAGCCCCTGGATAACAATCAAGCAAGTATAAGCGCTGAAGGTGCACAATATCTTTTGAAATTAGTATTCCAAACTATTCTAATCCTTTTTAACTTAGCTAACATTAAATAAATTTCCTTAACTAAACGACATTGGCTCGCGAGCTGTCCCTACGTCCCATATTTTACAGACGTTTAGCGATGTATTCGTTTTATTTTACATAGTTTAGTACTTCTAAATCATAGCCCATCAAATAATCAAACGACTCAGAGTTCATCCGCCGCAAACATCCTAAAAATCCTTTTTAAATCTACCAATCCTAATCCAGACAAAAAATAGTTGCCGGTTGCCAGTTGTCAGTTGCCAGGAAAGACGATAAAGTAAAATCATACCCCTCAAATAATCCAAAGAATCAGGGTTCCACGGCCGCGATATCCTAAGAATCCATTTTAAATCCTACCAATCCTAATCCAGACAAAAAATAGTTGCCAGTTGTCAGTTGCCAGGAAAGACGATAAAGTAAAATCGTTATCCGATGTCAAATGTCCGTTATCCTCAATAATCTTATTATCCACATAATTTTGAGATTGGTCGTCCAAGGGCAGAGATATGGATCTGCCCTACAGAAAATATTATGATAGTTGTCAGCTACCGGTTGCCAGTAAGTTAAATCATACCCTATCAAATAATCAATTTCGTAAAACCCGCTTTATTTTAGTAAAACTACGAAGAAACTGGCTAAAACAGCCATAATTGACATGAATTCCATACATAAACTGCGGGTTCTACTAAATCTTCGTTATGCACAAACAAACGCTGCAATATGCCTGTTTTTATTTAATATTTGAAAGCACATTTTAAGTCTATTATGGTCAAAGCTTAAATTAATATTAAAGCTTTAATGCCATAATTCCTGCAGAAAAAAGCCGGAATATTTTCCTAAGATTTTTGCTTTCTTAATTTATCTCTAAAATTCAATATTCAAAAAACTATATGGATAGGCAGTTTCTATACAATAATGCAAAATGGAAAATCGCATGAAACGAATTTATTTTGATACTCAATTTACGGGCCTTCACAAGGATAAAAGCTTAATTTCAATTTGTTTTATTGCTGATACAGGAGAAGAATTCTATGGGGAGTTTACTGATTTTAATCCAAATTCAGTGACCAATTGGATTGAAATAAATGTAATGTCCAAATTATTTCTCAATCCGAAAAATCAATCCTTATCACTAACTAAAATGCATGTAAAAGGCAATAAATCAGAGATACAGCAAGCTATTTCTGAGTGGCTCTCTCAATTTAATGCTACAATTAATAAGGATGAGTTTATTGCTCCATTTATACAAATTTGGGGAGATTCTCCTTCCTGGGACTGGGTCTTATTTACTGGATTATTTGAGGATTGTTTGCCATTGCAAATTATTCCATATCCATTAGATGTAACAACCTTAATTTTTATTAAAGATTTAGATATAAATGCTAAAAGGATTGATTTGATTGAGGGTTCAAAGATCCTGGGTCATTATATACCTAATAATGCTTTAAGTGAAACCTATGTTATCAGGTTGCTTGTTGAGAAAATTCTAAGGTAGGGTAGATATTCAATAAATGAAATATAACTTGGAATGGAAAAGGTTTAGCCAACTTCGTGATTTTGCAAAAATACTCTTCGCTTTTTACACTTTGCTTTTTACTCCTCCGAAGGGCGAACACATGGGTTCGCCCTTCTAAACTAATAAATCGTAAATTGTATTTCACTCTTACTTATTCCTGACAACTAGCAACTGGCAACTATACTGCGGTTTCTACTAAATCTTTTGCGGGTTTTACGAAATATTATTTATTAACTAGTTGAATATCAATAAAGTAATAAATTTGACTTTGAGCGTCTTGGCTAAAAGTATTTGATTTAAAAATTCTAACCCTTAATTTTAAATTCAATTCGGTTAAAAAATGAAATAGACATGTTTGTAAAAAGGACATGTTTTAAGAAAATATGTTAATAATTAACTTAAATAGTTTGATAAATAATTTTGCTTGTAATTAGTAATCAAATCCGCTAAAGGTTTACACTTTATGTGTAAACCTTTTTTACATTCCCTTAAATCGTATTATAGAAATGACTAAAGCTTTAAAAAATTTAGTTGTAATAATTTTGAAAATACTATAATCGATAAAAAATGAATTGTAACAAATGTCAAAATGAATTACCACCGGAATTATTGATTTGTTCTAACTGTGGAAATTTGAATGAAGAAAAGAGATCATTAGTTATTGCTAAGGATAATAAAGATTATAAGATTTATGACCAATTGTATTTTGTTATCATTATAATAATTTTTATTGGGTATGGAATTACAAGGTTCCTGGAGCTAAGTAAATATTTATAATAAAAATTAATCATTTGCTGAGTTTAGAATAAGGCAATAATACTAAAGTTTGAATCTGAATATTGACCAAAAGTTATAAGTATGAATAAAATCAATATTAGAAATTATATGAAGTATGGTAAAATCCAAATGCTTTACCGTGATTACAAATGGAGCAACCCTGAAGATCATGATAACCCCTATCTAAAAAAAGGAATAGATAACGCTGAACTGAATAGATTAGAGGGTTATGAAGTTTTATTTTTTATCAATCAACTGGCCCCTAAATATTGGCAAGCGAATATACCAACTTGTCAAAAAATAGAAGGCATGTTAAGGAATTCAGTTCCATTATATATTAAGAACAGGAAACGAATTGAAAACTGGATTATTAATAACTGGTAATAATGAAAATAAGAATACTGAAAATATTAGTAAATATTTTATTTCTATTTCTCGCTTTAGACATAAGTGCTCAAAATGCAGTAGTAAAGAATACTACTAATATGAGAGAAACTGCAAATTCTTCAAGTAGGGCATTAATTCAAATTTCTAAAGGGACCCAAATATATGTAGATCCAAGTAAATCATTATGGTGCAAAACAAATTATAAAGGGTATAACGGATATGTGAATAAAAACTTTATTCATATCAATGAAGGGCATGTTAAAAAGCCAAGTAAAAGCCCTGTAATTCACCAACCAATTGTAAAATCATATATTAATTCTAAAGGCCAAAGAGTTCAATCACCTGCTGCCTATGATGCAACACCTGCAGATGCTTGTGCCCAATGTTATGACGGCACATACAGTTTTAGCCAACACCGACGTGGAACTTGTTCTCATCATGGAGGTGTACAAAGATGGTTGAAATAATATAATTTCCTTTAACTCCTGCAGAGGGCGAACACAAGGGTTCAGCCCTACAATACCTCCTCACTCTAAGGTCTAGATTCCGACAACGCATTGCTTAGTCTCTACAGTAACACACCTTAAATTACTTTTCACTTTTCACTTTTCACTTATATTTGACAACTAACAACTGACAACTATCAACTAAACTGCGGTCTTTACGAAATCTTTTGCGGTTTCTACGAAATCTTTTTTGTTAATTAATTGAATTACAGCACTATAAGATTTTAACAGCTTTTGAACCACTTGACAATGTTTGCAGTTACGGAGTCTCCGTTTTAATTTTATCCTATCAAATATTATATTGAATTATTGAGGTTTTTTAATAATGATGATTGTGTGAAATGCTAAGTATGTAATGATTAACTTAATAGAGCCTCTTTGAGATTAAAAAGAAAATAAAGGAAATAAGCTTAAAACAAGCGCGGTTTACAAACATCTAAATTTATGAATACTATGATTAAAAAGAATTAAATCATTGCCCGAAGACCTAATTAGTAAAAACCTTTGGTTTGAAAATGGTACCAGAAAGCTATTTGTTTTTATTGATTTCCTTTACTTGTTGAAAACTGATCTATCTACTTGTAATTTCCGATAATTAATTAATTTTTAAAAATATTTAATAAAACTAATTATATGAAAACTATATTAAGTTTAATTCTAGCGTTAGGAATTTTGACTGTTTTTGCAGTAACAAATTCAAAAATTGATAAAGGGCAGAATCAGTTTAAAAAGATTCCAAAAGTAACAAAAGAATTAAAAAAATTAAATACCCTTACCCCATGTGAACAAGCAGTCTATGATGGTATTGCAGCTTGTTATGGAGTAGAAAATGGTGATGTTTGTTGTATTAATGCTGGTAGCCCAACATATTATCATATTAATTCTTCTGGATTTACAGGGCAAATTTATTTTACTGATTGTGGTAAAGGTTGTACACAATGTTGTTTATATATTGGTGGAGTAACAGAATGTTGTTTTATTATCCATTATGAGGCCTGGCCTTGTTAAAAGAATATAAAACCCCTTGTTAATTGATTTAACAAGGGGTTAAATTTTGTTTACTTTTTATCTTTATAATATTCTTACAGAAAGTGAACCATTTCGTTATTAATTAGCCAACACCCGGACAAAGTTAAACTCATTAGGGCCAAGTAATAAATGAAAGCAAAACAAAATTTTAGGCATATCCAGCTTTTTCACATGTAATAATAAAAGTTAAATGATTTTTTAACTCAATAGAGAGCTTGATGATATTATGCTTGATATCCCTGTTAAAGAAACTTAGCGTAGTAAAATTCCTGTTTAATTAGTGATTAATGATTATTTCGAGGTCAGATGTTCGAATATTTGTAGGGTATTCATGCTCACTTCGGTCAGAATGAGGATTTTAAGATTTAAGGATGTTCCCAGATAAATAACTCCAAACAACTATCTCAACCAACTACCAAGGATTCTAAGCTGAATATTTATTAAGGGCTCAAAAAAGTGATAATGGAGTAAGTATTTTTGATGAATTGGAGACAATTATCTGGATTACTTTAAGGTCTTGTTAATACATGCAATAATAAAAATTTCAAAGGCTTTGCAAAAAAAAATCTAAGATCAAATAAAAACGATTTCAACCCTCAACCAACAACAATAAAATAAAAAAAGGATTACCACAATTAAGAGGTAATCCATTAATCTTATCTTTCGAAATTTTAGCTAACGCTTATTAAAATATTTTTATTTATTATCTTGTGGGTTTACCACCGTTAGCAGTGGAAACTTGGTTACCACCACCACCTGTTGGTGTTGTTTTGGGTATATCACAAGTTATTGTAAAATAACCTGAGTCACCAGTATCGAATGTTCTATAATAGGCAATTGAACATGCTTCTCCACAGTCGCTATAGAATAATTGTCCTTTTGTATAAAAACCATTCAGATTATGTATAAAGAAATAGTACATATCCTCTGACACTCCTACATTTTCTGTTGGAACTCCAAATAGACTTGCCAGATTGTTTTGAATTTCATCAGAAAGACAAGGAACAAAGTTTGGTTTTATGTTTACAGAACTTTTATTTGAGTTATTATCTGGTATGTTGGTGATAGGAATATTTAATGAACTTATATTTAACATACCCACCATCAACCAAAGATTCAAAATGTGTAACATGACTTTAGATTTAGGTTTGAAAATTATTTTTGTTCTGATATCTGAGTTTTATTTTATCCCGGATATCTATTAAATAATCAGTCGGTTTGTTCAATGGTTTGCATTGCCGTTAATTAAATGCTCGCTAGCGTTTGTATTTTGAGCAGTTTCCAAATTGTTAGTTTGGATGCTAAGCTTAGCTTTCTTTTTATGACTCAAAGTTAGGGTAAATTGCATTAGATGCCCTTATACAAATGTTTGTAAATGTTATATAATTTATAGATATAGTTGGCATAGACATTTGCCGGAGAAAAGAAATAGAATTGTAAGTGCTTAAGCTTAGTTGTGAATATGCATCAATATTGTTTTTCGTCTCAGTTTAGATTCGTAAGATTATTGAGGATTCGTAAGATTTTGGTGCTACAATTAAATATGCCAATTATCCTATAATCGACCAACGACCAACGACCAAGGATTTCTAATCTGAATATTTATTTCATTAAAAAGTATAACCAGGCATAATATTAAATTTCACAATCCCATTTTTGCCCTGGAACTTATAAGAAGAAGAATAACAATCACCGAGATAATGGTCCCTATAGGTAAATACCAAAGTGTGAAAATGCTAACCAACATACCCAGAAGGAAAGTCCAATTTTGATTGGTCTGGAGTCCAAAAAGAAATATCAACCACATGAGTCCTAAAACGATAAATAGTGGGCCTAATTTAAAAACATCAATATTGAGTTTATAAAATAAATTTGCCCAGGGCCCCGGCTTTTCAGGACCTATATATTTAGATTTAAACATAACAAATATACCATCCGTAACCATATATAGTCCGTTTAAAAGCCCTAATATTATAATTATTAATTTCATTTTTAAAAATTATCTTAAAATCAATTGGATCATTATTTCTTATTCAATTTCATTTAATTAAGCACCCATTTAATTTCGTTTCTTTTTGGACATTTCCTCAATAGCTGGACTTTAAAGTCCAGCTATTGAGGAAATGTCCAAAAAAGCAGAATAAATCCCTTAATTAGGCAACATTGATTTTTTTGCTTAATGCTTTTGTTAACGCTCTTTATATTCATCTCTGTGAATGTTAAAACAAAGCTATTTATATCCAGGATTTAAAATTCTGTTACAGGCTAAATTGTTTCTCAAGTATTTTATTAATGAACAGTTTTTCTCTTATTTTGCATGCGAAACTTTCTTAGTTCTAACATAAGCTTAAATTCTAAATGGTAAAAATCAAAAGCAAATAGTCCCTTCCAAAATATTAACCCCAATCAATTTATCGGTTGTGTACAAACTGCTCCTCCTCCAACTGAATTACCATTCAGGGTAGCCGAGGTTTGGCCTGCATTGTTATTCCTGCTTTGTAAATAAGCCACTATTGCAGCAATGTCAGTTCCACTTCCTGAATATCCAGGTAATCGTAATTGCGTGCCCGCAAAACGATTTCTTACCCGCAGTTCATCAAGACCTGAGGAATTAGCAATTGTATTGGCAAGGGCTCCAGCACCACCTATATCTGCACATACCTGGGTTAGATCACTGCTTACCGCTCCTGAAGCAACAACTATACCATTGCTGGACATAACTGATAATAAATCTATAGTATTACCTGTGATAGTAGTGTTCATTTTACTATTACCATCTCTGGCAAATACATCGATACCCGAACCAAAATTGAGCCCGTAGATGTGATTATTTTTTACTAAAGTATGCATAGTACCTCCTCCATTTGAAACGATTCGGACTCCCGTACCACCGCCCGGTGACCCGGAATTGGGTACTCCGGCTGTACCAATGTTGTTTCCTGAAACAGTTCCCTGGAATGTTCCGGTCGAAGGAGTGGCCAGATTTAAATTGATGCAATTGCCTGAAATATTGCTCAGGCTATTATTTGTAATTGAAAAGCTACTATTTGCGCTTCCCAGTATGCTACAGTTGATACCTGCATTGAGATTATTTTGAATAGTACAGCCATCTACATTGACATGCACCATTGCATTATCTGAACCAGTCGAAAAGAAACCGTCAGCTGCATTGTTACTCAATGTGGCTCCCTGTACAGTGATCGTCATTAAAGCTGTACCTGCCCCTTCAAATTGGATGGAGCTTGTACCATTGGGTGGAGAGCTGGTACCAAATGTGCCTTCATTTATATTCAATCCTCCTAAAGTACCCTGAGAATTAAGGACTCTTATCTGGTCGCCTTCATTGCCGGTAACTGTACTTGAGGAAATTGAGCAGTTGCCAAGCAGGTTATTAAAATGTAAACCATCTTCTCTGGTTTGATCTCCAAAATTAGTTACCGAGCTATTTATCATGGTAAAATCAGTCACATTATTACCATTAATGCCTTGTTGGGCACCTCCTGAGAGTATTACTTTATCCAGGCTGATATCGCTAACTGTAACAAGATGGATACCGGCATTACAACCTAGATTACCGCCTAAGCCCGGCCCCAGTCCACCACATGAACTCATTGCGTCTGTTGGGTCGGCACCATTGGTTGTTCCAACATTCGTAAAATTCATGTTCTTTAGAGAAATATTATTGGTGGAAATAAATTCCGCACCCCTTTGACTACAATTTTGGATTGTTCCACCTGTTCCGGCAGTATTACCTGTACCGGTCACTATTAAACCCCCGCTGGCTCCCGTTGTATTTAATACGATTCCTTTGGATGCCCCGTTAGAAGAGATACTTTGGAAGTTTATGTTACTACTACCAATTAGCGTGTTATTAATATTAAGTGCAGTACCTGTTGCAGTATTTATTGTATTAACCAACCCTGTTATACTTACTGTTCCTCCTCCAGTTGAATTAATTCCGTTTCCACTGCTTGTGCCTATTGCAAGCCCTCCATTACTAAAACTGATTGTCGCTCCCAAGTTGTTATTAAGAGTCAGAGCTGTATTTGTACTGGTCATCAAATTTTTAGAAGCACCCGAAAAAGTCTTTATTCCTCCCCCACAGTTCTGTACCCTGATGCCTGTACCCGTTGAGGTAATATTTCCTGAAAAATTAACATTCCCACTGTCATGATTGTCTATATCAACGGCAAACCCTGAATTATCTGAAATGTTTCCGGTCGAAGAAAAAACAACAGAGCCTCCTGATATCAATACACCGGTTCCTGTTGGATTAGTAATTGTGCCGGCATTCACAGTAAATGTACCTGCACAGTTAGTTAGATCAATACCATTGGTGCCACCGTTAGAAGAAATATTACTAAAAACTACATTCATTGAGGCACCACTGCCATTGCTGGCATCAAAACCTCCTCCTGTATTATTATTAATGCCTACTTCACTTATAATGAGATTTCCTACTGTGTTGGTTCCATTATTGTCCATACCAAAATCCTGACAATTGCCTACATCAAAACCACGTAAATTATTATTTTGGGCTAAGCTAATGCCATCACCTCCTGCATTCATAATAACTGGCCGGGTACCGTTGATGTTTGGGAGTGTTTTACTATTAGGTGCAAGACTAAAAGGCAACACATTAGCAAGATTTACCCCGCCGGTATGCCCTTTTCCAAACAAGATTTGATCATTTTTTAGTGTGATTCCTCCTGTATAATTTATACCGGTTTGTTCCAGATAAATCATGTGTCCAACTGCGGGTCCTGAGGCAGCATTAAAATCTGCTAATGTTTTAAAAGGAGAAGTTAATCGCCCATCACTAGTTACCGCTGCTGAGCTATTATCAATAAACCATATTAGATTATTCACTGTTATTGTTACGGTCCCGACATCTGTATTGGGGATCGTGCCACCAACTCCGTTACTATCATGAAGAGTATAAGTAAAATTATCTGTACCTGTGAATCCTGCCGGTGGAATATACATAAAACTGCCATCTAATGCAATCATAACAGTGCCATTCAGTGCCGTTGGTTTTGTTTCTACCGTTAAGGTCAACCCCGGAATATTATCATCAAAATCATTAGTTTTCAAACCACTTGCTGCAGGTACATTGAGGCCAACGTTTCCTGTAGAAGTATATGAATCATTAATGGCCAATGGAGATGTACGAAAACTTCCCGGGATTAATGTAGTACGCAGATCAGGTACCACATTCAATTGCAAAGCGTTAGCTGCTGAACCTCCTGTATTTTCAATGCTTACATCGTATCTGATGCGATCATTTGGGTCTGCTTTTCCGGGTGCACCGTTATCAATTATAATAACGTCTTTTTGTGAGGACTTGATCGTTTGAGAATGCAAAGCATTATAATTAATAAACCCTAAGCACTGAATTAAAATATACAGCCTGAAAAAACAGCTTGATTTTAGATTTTTATTAGTTGATGCATTCAGCTTCATAAAATGTATAAATTGTTTATTTAGACATTAATATCAGTGTTTTTGGCTATTGAAGGCAAGCATATTTTATCAGTCGTAATATATGCGTGGCAAGTTGCAACTTAATCGTTGTGAGATGAAATTTACGATTACGATTCAATGTCGTTTAGTTAATGTAATTGGCAAAGTAATTAAATGTTGATAACGGCCCTGTAAGGGTGACATAATTATAGAATCAAATGATTGCGAATACTAGCCCTTTGGGGTGACATTATTTTGCATCATAACGCTATGTATTAATACCGTTAGCTATATAATTATTTAAATATGGAATTTTGCCTTCGAAAATAATGCCACCTCTATAGGGGCTTATTCAGAAATAATATGTGTTTTCTATAATAATGTCACTCCTATTGGAGCTTTAAATCCTTGAACGAAATTGATTTACCATTGGCTTTTAGTGCGGCTTTTTTTCTCGCAGAGACATCGGAAAAATTGGTTGCACAGAGATATTTTAGTGAATAGTTAAAATGAACAGGATATCAGACAACGGATAACGGACCTCGGATATCCGACATTGATCAGCGAATTCTTATAATTTCCAATAAATAATAAACCAGGCAAATAAAATCATCGCAAAAGAAAAAATACTATAATAGATGCGTCTTCCTTTTGTCCAGAATTGTTTTTTCCATATGTAAAAACTCAGGAAGCTAATGCTCAATGCAAAGAGTGCCAAACAGGTTAAACTAGTTAATATGATCTGGAGAAAAACAGGTACATCATAAAATGGTTTTTCAGCTGTGGCCAGGCCTAGTAATGTTAAAAATGGTAAAATAAAAATGAATAAGCTCATTATAGCGGGGAGTTTCCAAATCCATTTTTCTGAATTGGTTTGGAATAACTCATCTTTTTTCTTTTTGAATATCTTTTTTAGAACATAAATTACAGATAAGATTAATCTTGAAAAGATCATGATAAAGATAAATACAATAATGAAAAGATGAAAGAATGTATTATCATACCATTTTATTTTTTCTAAGCCGGTAGGATCTGAAATATTACCGGTGATGGTAATGCCAATTATTTTACCTTCTTTGTTGCGATTGAAGGAATAGTAAGCTTCATCGTCACCGATGAATAAGTCTTTTTCCTTTTCAACAATCTTAACCTTTATTCCCCCGCCAAGCAAGCTTAATTGCAAAGAGCCATCAGCATTAAGCTTACAACTAGCTTGCTTCGGAAGACCAAATATTTTTTCAAATGTGGACCGGCTGTATTGATTTATTCGGAAAGTTCCTTCATATTCATTTGCTATTTTCAAAAAACCCGGAGGGGGCACCGGCATTTCAAATTTTGGAAGAGGGAAATATTTATTTAAAATTGTTTTGGTAAGTTCTTCCCGTGGATTATTTGCATCTTCGGTTAAATTAGTATAAACAGCATAAAACCCAATTTTTTTATCTGGTAAAATAAAAATTATTGAATGCTGTCCTGCATCGCCCGTATGGTAATATCCGTTTTGACCATTTTCCCAGGATTGCATGAAACCAATACCCATACCTGGCATATTCTTATTTGAGCTCCATTGTTTGGAAAATATTTGTTCTAAGCTCTCTTTTGAAAAAACAGGATTGGTTTTATCCATTAATGCAATTAGCAATTTCCCCATATCATCTGCTGTTGTTACACAGCTCGCTGCAGGATATGGGTTATAATATGGTTGATAGTTCCCTCCCTGTTTTATTAATTTACCAAGTGAATCGGGTAATGGCTGCATGAAAGAAGTATGATTCATTGCTAAAGGTGCAAAAATATGTTCCCTGGCAAATTGATAAAAAGGGATGCCTGATATTAATTGTACAATTAAACCTGATAAAGCCGCACCGTGGTTTGAATAAGATATTTGCGTACCCGGTTCCATTACTATATCAGGCATATTTAAGGCAAAATATTTGTCTAGCGGCCTTAAATATGCCGGATCTTTTACCATTGCATTAAAAAACCGGTCTTCAAATCCTGCTGTATGCGTAACAAGATTGATTAGTCTTACATTTGTATGAAATGGATTATGTAGTTGTATTTCTCCTAAATATTTTCTGACATCATCATTCATATTACATTTACCATATTGCTGCAATTGCATTAATGCAAGCGCAGGAAATATTTTTGAAACAGATGCAGTGTAAAATATAGAATTTAAAGGAGAGACTTTATGCGTTTTTTTTAAATCAACATAGCCATACCCCTTCTCATACATAATTTTACCATCTTTAACAAAGACAAATGCGGCACCCCTGAAAACTTTTTTGCTTAACGGGTTCTGAAAGATAGAATCAAAAAATTGGGAATAGTTTTCAGATGAGAGTGAATCCGAAGATTGAGCAATGTTATTATTATAAGGAAATAATCCAAGTAATAAAATTATATATTTTAATTGAGTTAACCATTTCATCCTAAGTTTATTAAAACAATTTAATTTTCATTTTACGGAATTTTCCACCATCAAAAACATCACCCATTAGTGTTTCACCTTTTATTTTAAGATAAGGTGTTTTAATAGCCTCAGGTATATCAAAAACAAGAATGGCAGTGTCGGAGCTTCCGGGTGAGGTAACATGTTTTTCGATCCAACCAAAAGAAGAGCTTTCAGTTAATTTTTTTTGGGCAGGTAAATTGTTTTCATATTCTTTACCGTTTTCATCGACTATATAAGCAATAGAGTTATCCCAGGGATGGTCAACACGCTTTGCATTATTTTCTACTTTAAAACTTATCAAATAGAAATTACCGGATGCAACTAGTTTAGTCTCTCCTTCTCCGATTTCTTTTGCCTTTATGAAATTTGTCACCGAGTATTCAAAATCATCATGATGGATATTTTGATTCAACCCGATTATATTGTTTTCAGGATATCTGGAATTACAACTTATCAATATAATTACAATAAAAGCTATATTGATTATATCTCTGAAATGGTGAAGTTTTTTCATATTAAGATTTATTTATGCAAAGTACATTATAGCAAACTGCAGTATGAAAATATTACACGAATTGTAAATAATTCGTTGTGATATGACTTCCTGCTTAAATTTAACAAGTTGCCAAGAAGAACTAACAATTTACGTAAATTGTAAACTATGCTTTCTAAAAAAGGCGTAATTTGAAATAACAAATCTTATAATGAAACTAAAAATAAGCAAAAGTAATTTTAGGGACCTATTCTGGTGGCTACCGGTCTTTGGTATTTTGTTTTTTTATCGTAAAACTTATTCTTTTGATAATCTAATAATTACCAATTTTGCACTTGCTTTTATTGATTTGGTATGTCTGATCTGCGTAGGCTATTTACTCCGACAAGTTCTAATTCCAAAATTTCTTTATAAAAAAAATCTGTTACTCTTTATCGCTTTATTTTTTGTAGTGTTCATTGTATTCGCAAATGTGATTCAATTATTAGAGTATGGCTGGTATTATATAAGTAATAGTTTAAGTCCATCCTCAAAAGAGGTATTTAAAGAATTTACTTTTCAAATATTTAACAGCTACCTTGTAGTTTTCTCAGCTGGCATTGGGATTTCAGCACTTAAGTTATTAACTGACCAATGGCTTTCTCAAAGCAGATATGCACAACTAGAAAAGGAAAAAGCTCAGACAGAACTGAGTTTTTTAAAAGCCCAAATTAATCCACACTTTTTATTCAATTCCATAAACTCTATTTTTGCCCATATTGACAAATCCAATGTAATAGCCCGGGAAATAGTCTTAAAATTTTCTGATATGCTACGTTATCAATTGTACGATTGCAATTCAGATAAAATAAGTTTTGAAAAAGAAATTGCTTATCTGATTAATTATGTCGAATTGCAGCGATTAAGAAAAGACGAAAAACTTGAACTGAAGTTTGAAACAATTGGAGAAATGTTCGGATTTGAAATAGCACCTTTAGTTTTAATACCTTTTCTTGAAAATGCTTTTAAATATGCCAGTAATCATGACGATAAGCAAAACCTTTTAAAAATTATTTTAACCAAGGAGACCGACTATTTTAGTTTTTATTGTAGCAACACCAAAGACAATATTGTTAGCGGGAGTTTAGTTGATGAAGGGGGAATAGGAATAGCCAATGTTAAAAGAAGGTTGGAATTGATATATCCTGGCAAACATGAATTAATGATAAATAATAATAAAGATAGTTTTGAGGTCAAGCTGAAAATTCAAATAATATGAAATTAAAATGCCTCATAATTGATGATGAGCCATCAGGAAGGAAAGTTATTGAGGAGCATATTGGAGAAACTGCTTTCCTTGAACTCATTGGCAAAGCAGAAAACCCTGAAAAGGCCTTTCCCATAATGGAGAAAAATCCTATTGATTTGATTTTCTTAGATATTCAGATGCCCAAAATTAATGGAATTGACTTTTTAAAATCATTGATTATGCCTCCTATGGTAATAATTACAACTGCCTTTCCTGAATTTGCTTTAGAAGGTTTTGATTTGGACGTTATAGATTATTTGCTAAAGCCTATATCCCTGGAGCGTTTTCTGAAGGCTAGCAACAAAGCAAAGGAATTTTATGCGATGAAGAATAAAGAGCTGAAACCGGTGGATTATTTTTTTGTGAAGTGTAATAATAAGTTCGAAAAGGTTCTTTATAATGAATTGCTTTATGTTGAAGCTGCAAATAATTATGTCTTGTTGCACACAAAAAATAATCGACTGATTACTTATCTGACTTTTAAAGGTATTGAAGAAAGCTTGCCGGTAGATCAGTTTATTAAAGTGCATAAGTCTTTTATTGTTTCCTTGTCAAAAATTGAAAGGCTTGATTCGGAAGAAATTAAAATTGAATCCCATACAATTCCGATTAGCCGTAATCTGAAAGATGAGGTGATGGAGAAGATCATCAACAAGAGTTTGATTAAGCGGTGAGAAAAGATATACGAGGTACGATATGCGATTGGCTTTAAGCACAGCTTTCTTTCTTGTAAAGAACCGCAGATTGCTCAGTTAATTAATTACGATACAAACATGTTTGAGGGGCTAACCCGCGTATTTGTATCAATTTGGAATAAACCCAGATTATGCGATAGGATTTCTATTACGAACTGAAATACCTTCAAATACTGGCACTTCCTCCTATTTTTATCCTCAACATAGGGTAAACTATGCTTGCGGTAAAAATAGTCCGGGAGCACCAGTGTTTTTTGCTATTTCAGCTCTCATGACGAAATCCTATCGCATATTCTGGGATAAATACAATGAGTGAATGAAACTTCGGATTTTGGTATTTGGATTGGATTTAGTTCCAACCAAATAGATGAAGACATCAAATGCGGACATCTGATATCTTACACCGACCATTGAAGATAGACATCAGCTGTTTTTCACACAACCATTTTTTACATTTTTACATAAAAAAGTATCCATTTCCTTCAACATCCATAAAGGTTCGTCATACATGATAAAATGCCTGGCTTTATCCGTAACTTTTATTGTGGTTCCTGGCAATTCTTTAAATTGATTTTTTAATAGAGAAACTGCACTACCGTGGTCCGCACCATAGGCCTTGTAAGCAATCCAAGTACCTAGTTCTAACACAGGAGATTTTATATTTTTTATTTCTTTTCTCAAGTCAGTAGTAAACAACTCATACATAGCCTGTCCAATGGTTGCTGCATCAGAGGCAACTGCCCATTCAATTACCAAATTGATCTTGTTTGTATCGCTAATCATTGTTGGCAAATACATTTTCTGGTTTGCTCTTATTATTTTAGGATCAGGTATACTCATGTATTTTTTCATATTAGCTGCCATTTCCTTTGAACTTTGAACAGTAGCTTCCGGCAATTGCATAGCAGGTAAAAAAGGAACCCCATCAATGCAAATAATGGGTCCAACCAAATCAGGATAAGAACTTGCCAGCCATAAACCAAGAAAAGCTCCAAGGCTATGGCCCGTAATAACAGGCTTGTCTAGTTTCTTTTCCTTAATATAACGTGCAATATCCTCCTTTACTGTATAAAGTATACTATCCCTTCTATATGGTTTTTGGCCTGCAAAGCCTGCCAAAGTAAGAAGGTGACATTGGTAAATTTTCTGATAATGGGTAACGGTTTGATTCCAAACCTCAGCTTTGCAATAAAGCCCGTGAATCAGAATCATTGGTTTACCCACGCCTACAATTTCTGTAGCGAAGGAATTGTAATTTTGTGCCAGGGCCAAATTGGTAAGATAAAGGCAGATAATTATTAAGAGTAGTTTCATATGTTTTTAACAAATAACCCGGAATTTAATGAAACTGAAAAAATAATTACACAAGTTGGATTAAATACTTGATGTAATGCAATGTATTTGGTCATGTATTGGCGACATCTTGCATAATAGTTTTAGATAAAGAGCACATCTCTTTTATCTTTAAGCCTATGAAAAGCTCATATTGGAAGTTATTTTTAAAATTCAAACTGCACCATCCTTTTATTTGGTTGACCATTTTTGTTATATGGTGCGCATTTTTCAGAAATAGTAATCCCAATCTTATAAATACATGCATTATAGCTGCAATCTATCTGCTTTGTATATGCCCCGCGGTATACAGCATAGTATATTATATAGTTCCACGTTTTTTGAATAAAGAAAAAATCATAAAATTTTTCCTGTATTCTTTGCTTATAATTATTTTGAGTGCAGGCTTATTGTTTCTGGGCCTGTATTTCTTTTATAAAAAGACAAGCAATTCAGGGACCTTGCCTTTTTCCAAGTTGAATCTAGTATTTGCAACATTTATGACTATTAGCTTCTATGTCTCTGCAGCTACTGCAATTAAATTTCTGATTACTCGCTTTAAGACCCAGAATTATCTCAACCAATTAAAAAAAGAAAAGGCTGAAACCGAGTTAAAATTTTTAAAAGCACAGATCAATCCACATTTCTTATTTAATTCACTCAATTCCATTTATGGTACAATAGATAAACAAAATAGCCTGGCAAGAAATACACTCTTAAAATTTTCCGAAATGCTCCGATACCAGTTGTATGAATGCAATTCAGAAAAAGTAAATTTAGAAAAAGAAATTGAGTACTTAAAGAATTTTATAGCCCTTCAAACAATGAGGTCGGAAGATAGTCTTAAAGTTAAATTCCAGATAGATGAGCATATTAGTGGAAATATAGCCCCATTGTTATTTATTCCTTTTGTTGAGAATGCATTTAAATACCACAGTAATTTTGATGATAAACCAAATAGTATCCATATTCAGCTCTACAAAAAAAAAGATCTGCTGTACTTTATTGTTACAAATACAATAGATTGTACTACTCGTGTCGACTTAACTGAAAATACAGGTATCGGCATACAAAATGTAAAGCGTCGATTAGAATTATTGTACCCAGGCAGTTACACCCTGGATATACTAAAAGGGCAACAAGAATATAAAATATCATTAAGCCTTAACATGCAATGAAATTAAAATGCTTAATAGTTGATGACGAACCAATTGCTAGAAAAATCATTGAAGAATTTATATCTGACATTGATTTTCTTGAGTTGACAGGGATAGCAGAAAACCCATTAAAAGCAGCGTCTTTGATGAATATAAATGAAATTGATCTTGTTTTTATGGACATACAAATGCCTAAAATGAATGGCATTGCATTTCTGAAATCTTTCAAGAATCTACCTTTAGTTATTATGACTACCGCTTATACTGAATATGCTTTGGAAAGTTTTGAGCTAGATGTTCTGGATTATCTGGTAAAGCCTATCGGGTTTGAGCGTTTCCTAAAGGCTGTTAATAAGGCACATGAATTTTATATATTGAAGAGTAAGAAAAAAACAACTTCTACTCAGGATTTCTTTTTCTTAAAAACCGGGCAGAAAATAGAAAAAGTTATCTTAAAAGATGTTTTATACATTGAAGGTCTTTCCAATTATGTCATAGTTCATACTATCACCAAAAAATATGTAAGTTACCTAACATCGAAAAGTGTGGAAGAACAATTACCCGGTAATGATTTTATAAGGATACATAAATCCTATCTGGTTGCTGTCAAATCAATTGCTTTATTGGAAGGGAATGAAGTGAAACTGATTAATGATGTAAAATTGCCTATAAGCAGACATTATAAAGAAGAAGTGATGAAAATGATCGGTAAAATGCTTTTTAAACGGTGAGGTGTAAATATTCTCTTTACCGAGGCTAAACCATTACCTTAACCTCAATCTCTATTTCATCTTTGACCAATTCTCAATATCTTTTGAATTCATTTTTACATATTCCTCATTCTTGGCTTCTTTAGCCATATCGATAGATTTATTGGCTACTGTAATAGCCTCTTTGTATTTTCCAAGTTTTGCCAATGCAAGGGCTTCTTGTCTTAACATAAAGAACTTAGGGTTCATTTCGTTTGATTTGTGCAGCCATGAATAGGCCTGGTTAAGATCTTTACCACTTTCAAGATAAAATCTTCCTGCATTATAATAATCGGCAGCGGAAGGACCTGCAAGAGTAGTTTCTATTGATTTGGTCACTTTTGCATCTGTATTAACAGCTATTTTACAACTTACAGCAGTATTTTCCTAGCTTAATACCAAATCTGCACCGTTGTTAGTTACATTGGCAAAGTCAAAAGTCAGTGTTTCTACTTTGCTGATAGTAGCAGGTTTGATTTTTACTCTTAAAGCTACATCTTCTTCTTTCCATACTTCCGGGTTGCCCCAATGGGTAGTATTTTTATAAAAGATGAAATCCCAGATGTCTTTATTTGGAACAGTATAAATGGCATAATCACCTGCTTTTAGGGTTTTGCCGTCAAGTATTATATCTTCTGTAAATGAGAATTTTGTTGATTCATTTGCACCCGTTCTCCATGTCTGGCCAAAAGGAACGAGGTCGCCAAATATTACTCTTCCTTTTACTCCTGGCCGGGAATAGATTACAGTGAAGTCTGTAAGTCCGACTTTTTGTGTTAGGGTTGATTTTGGGCTTTGTTGGGGTGTAACGATTTGCGCCTGAGTATTAATGGTGATAGCGGTAAGGCAAATTGCTAAGACTAGTGTTGATAATTTCTTCATGTTGCTTACTTTTTGGTTATTAATTGCAAAGCTAAACAGAAATGTGGGTAAATTGTTGCCAGTTATCAGTTGACAGGAAATACAAAAGAAGTTGTAAACCATCAGCAGCATTGATTTCGTCAGAATTAGGATTGGTAGGATTATAAAGGGATTTTTAGGATTTCGCTGCAACGGGCTTCAGCATCGCCTTTGTCTGAATTAGGATTTAAAGATTTAAAGATGAAAGGATGTTCGCAAACATCGAACGTCGATGCTAGGAACTGACAACTGGCAACTACAATAAAATAAAGGAAATCCATTTGCACAGATTTCCTTTCGAAGATATTATCTCTAACTAACACATACATTATAGAATTCGCGGTGAGTACTTTAGACTCTTTACGAATAAAGAATTAAATTCTTTTTGGTGGCCAGGAGTGATGCTGATAGGACATTTCAAGACCAGTTTTCTCATGGTTATTTAACCCAAGAATGAAACATACGAATTGTATGTTATGAGTTTTTTATCTGATTTATTATGGTTTAATAGAATGTAAAAGAATATATTTTTAGAACCATCTTTATTTTTTAAGCTGAGCACTTTATCAATAAGTATTTAAAATTTATTTAATATTGGTAAGCGCTAGTTTCAACTCAAAAGACAATAGTAACGGTAGGTTTAATAGTATGAAAGGGCTTGTAATTTTATCTTCATAAAAGCTTCAAAATGTAATTCTAATCATACCTATAGTGTAAGTAGCTTTGAATTTGGAAATTGATTTTTTTATTTTTCTGATAATTATTTTGTTTTGGTGATTAATAATTAATTACAATACAAATTTAGGGTATGAAGGAGGAACTGTATCATTTAGGCACGGGTATATTCACGGGTATTTTTTATACTACAATTAAATTATAATTATATTGCGTTGATTAATAATGCTTTGTTAACCTGGGAACTATATTATTTCCTAAAATATTTTTTTAATGCTGTCACTTGAGCTACTAATTATTGGAAATTGAATTTAGATTTCATTGTGACAGAGGGAACTTAGCATTTTTGGAATAAACAAGGTTTATAAATTATATATTTTACACTATTAGACTGTATTATATATTATAGTAAAATGGTGTTTATTTTAATGTTGGTTGTTTGTGACAAAAAAGGGGGATAAGAATTGTTAATTGTTAATGGTGAATTGCTTCAGCACAGCATAGCATTATTTAAGTTAAGAGTGAATAGTGAAAAGTTCTTCACGGGTAACGGACTCGACCAACGACCAACCGGCAAAGATTAGATACAGGTAGGACACAGGTGGGACCGCAGTGGGATCTGAAAGGGATCTACATTATGTTAAATAGACATTTAATTGCCCCGTTGTCTGTTGACAGTTGTCAGGGAAATAAACTTCTGAATATATTAATAATAGTGGGTAATTTTTGTATTTCGCGGACATTTGGGCATCGTCTTCTTGGCTGAATTAGTATTTTAAGATTTAAGGATGAAATGATTTAGCGGATATCGGACATCTGACAACGACTCGAGCAACGACCAACGAACTTGGCTAAGTTTTTGCCCTTAAAAACATAACTACATTTTAATATCAATTAGTAAAATTAAAAATGTCGGAATTTAACATTAACAAAAACTAAGAAATATAAAAGAACAGTTGATCTGGATTAATTTTGATCAGCCGGACTGCTTTTAATTGGATTAATGTGCTTAAGACCATTAACACATATAATACTAAGTCTATTCCTTTCTGCAATAGTATAGGCTCCCTTTTTTATACACTTATTTTAACCCTAAGTTGTTTCACATCTTGCCAGAAATTTTCTTCCAGCTCAAAAGATCACCCCGTTTATTTTGATAAAATTATTGATAAGTCAACTAAGTTAAGGGAAGCAGGTAATGTGGATAAATGTATACAGTATCTGGATTCGGCCTATGCAAAATCCCCCAAACCAGGCATTGGTGATTTATTCAAAAAATACAATCTGATTCGATACTGTTATTTTTATGATAAGAAGGATTATAAAAGCGCAATGGTGTATGCTGATAGCATGCTTAAGGTGTTAGAAGGCCACAAAAATCAGAAAGAATATACCTGGAGCTATGCCTCAGCTAATTTTACAATAGGGGATATCTACTTTGAACAACACAAATACAATGAGGCTTACCAGGCTATGTATAAAGGGAAATTAATAGCCGAAAAAGTATTAGATCCTTGTGCATTAAGTGAATACAGCAGCAGGTTGGCCATGGTATGTTATAAGCAAAGTAATTTCCGGAATGCTATTAAGTATTTTAAAAAAGCTATAAATGAAATAAATTATTGTAAAAAGGACTTTGTCTATGTATTTGAACAGCAAAGGTTGATGGATAATATTGGGCTAAGCTTTAATAAATTAAATATGGCAGATAGTGCCAGTGTATATTATGGTAATGCATTCAAACTAATATTAAGGGAGGAAACTAATTATAAGGATAAAGCAGATCAGTTTGAGCAAGCAAAAGCTGTAGTTTATGGCAATCTCGCTGAGGTTTTAATGAAAATGAAAAACAATGATTCTGCTGAAGTGCTTCTAACCAAGAGCATTTCCATTAATATAAAGAGGGGGTTTGATAATCAGGATGCCCGCTTTTCTCAACTTAAACTGGCAGATCTGTATTTAGAAACAAACCGTCTGGATTATGCTGAAAAATTACTAAGCGAAGTCAGAATGTCCCTGGATAGTTTGCCGCAAGATGAAACGGAATTAAGATGGCGCAGACTTAAATGGAAATATTTTGATAAAGCCCAAAGGACAGGAGAGGCATATATGATTTTACAGGCTTATATTTCACTTAGAGATTCTTTAAAACAATCCCACATAGGATTGATGGGTATCAGTATAGATAGTGAACTGGATAATTTTGAAAAGGAACACCAACTCGATATTCTCAAAAAAGCTGATGAATTAAAGAAAGCTTATTTAATAATAGGATTTAGCTTTTTTGTGATCATCACCCTCATTTTATTCTTTACCTGGAGAAACTGGAAAAGAACACAGAAAAATCTGGCAGAGATGGCCAAATTAAACAGGCATATATTTTACCAGAATCATCAGTTTGAAATTACTATAGAGGCACTTGAGCAAAGTATTAAAGATAAAGACAGGATCATGAAAGTGGTAGCTCATGATTTAAATAATCCTATTGCGGCCATTGCGAGTATTTCAGAAATGCTATTAATGGAGAAAGGGATTAGTATTGAGCATAAAGATTTATTAAAACTTATCAAGACTTCCAGCATAAATTCGATAGAGATGATCAATGATTTAGTTGAAGCATTGTTGAATACTTCTGAAACTGAATTGAAAAGAGAAATGGTGGATCTGAATGTTTTGATTCAGGAAAGTGTAGACTTACTTTATTTTAAAGCTGAAGAGAAAGATCAAAAGATAGTATTGGATAAGCAAAATAAAGTGATAATGAATATTAACCGGGAGAAAATAATGCGGGTGGTAATTAATCTTATTGTCAATGCTATTAAATTTAGTCCTTTTGCAGCAACGATCAAAGTAGGTATAGAAAAAAATCAGGGTAAGGTAATAATATCGGTGGCTGATAATGGTATTGGTATTCCATCTGAAATTGAAGAAATAATATTTAATATGTTTACAAAAGCTCAAAGAATAGGGACAAATGGTGAACCTTCATTTGGTCTGGGTCTTTCTATCTCAAAAAAAATAGTAGAATCTCATAAAGGGAATATTGGGTTTAAGAGAAATGTCGGGGGTGGTACTATTTTTTATTTTGAGTTGCCTATTTAGCGAAGTCGCCGAGTCTCAGAATTCCTGAGAATTTGATCCACAATCGGATATCTGACAGCGGACGTCGATTCGACCAACGACCAACTATCTACACGTCTCATACTGCTTAATCACATCATCATAAAGCATTATGCCAAAATTATTGCCCCAAGCATTATTAACATAATTGATGACATTTGTGAGGTCTCCTTGTGTGAGTTTATAAGCACCCGGCATAGCCTGAGAATAAACTTTTGCATTTACTATAATCGTATCTTTTATTCCTTTGCGGATAAGACAGGTTAATTGGGACTGGTGTTTTGCGAGGAAATCGGCTCCTTTAAGAGGTGGGATAACACCATTTAGGCCTGAACCATCTTCCATATGGCAGTTTTGACAGAAATTCTCATATATGATTCTACCCTGATGATAAGTCTCATTTTGGCAAGAATAGAA
>Ga0193744_1000147_pt1 | contig 23028 bp, 34 predicted proteins | sample L1a1metaG_FD_143056 | JGI IMG/M metagenome (GOLD analysis project Ga0193744, IMG submission 143056) | Soil microbial communities from a riparian zone of the East river system, Colorado, United States - L1a1 | ecosystem: Environmental > Terrestrial > Soil > Riparian zone | place: USA: East River...
CTTGGCTCTTTCTCGGTGACTCTATAGACTATCATTTCATATGCATGGTGGACTCCGGTTTATAGATGATTAGGTTCGATTCCTAATAAGAGCCCGAAGAAAGGAGGTTTATGACAAATGAATTTCTTTCTGATCTCTTCGGAGAACAGGAAGGTATTATTTATTCCCCCGTTAAAGGGGAAATTTGGAAACAACATTTCTTTGAGTGGCCACAGGAGCGCGAACAATTAGAGAGTCATATAAATGACTACAACAAACGAGACGTGTATATATCACCAGTTTTATTCAATGAACGAAGAATCGCGCCGGAAACTTTTAAAGGAACGAATTATCTCTGGACAGAGTTTGATGGCAAACTGCCAACTGAAAGCATCGAACCCTCTATGCGCGTCTTGTCCTCTCAAGAAGGACATGAACACTGGTATTGGAAACTAGATTCATTTGTAACTGATAAAGTTTTAATTGAAGATTTAACACGTCGTATTGCATATCATTACGGGGCTGACCTTTCAGTTTGGGATTATCAAAATGTTTTACGTCCTACTAATACTTGGAATCACAAAAGAAACAAGCCGGTTACCCTTATCTCTAAGAATGAACTTGTTTATTCTCTTGACCGTTTTCTTAGTGTTCCCATTCCTCCTGCTGGTACCAAAGTTAGCATTTCTTTGGGAGACTTACCTACACGAGAACAAGTTTTAGCTAAATATAAATGGAAACTTAATACCTTAGATTTACTATTTAAAGACGTAGCCACAGGTGGGCGTTCTTCTGGATTAATGAGATTAGCCTATGACGCAATTGAAGTAGGTTGCAGTAACGAAGAAGTGTACGTCTTAATTGAAGAAAGAGATCGTGCGTGGGGTAAGTTTGTAGGTCGTACTGATAGGGAGAAACAACTCTACGCTACAATTGCTAAGGCCCGAGGTAACAAATTAATACAGGCTGAACTTAGCCAAGAAGCAACCACTGAGATTTACCGCTTTCATGACTTTATGAGTTCCACCATTAAGCTCAAGTGGGCAATTGAAGGTTTGCTCCCTGTGGCTGGTTCTATGCTTATCTTAGGTAAACCAGGAATTGGTAAAAGTACTTTTGCTTTGCGTATGGCTATGTCATTAGCATTAGGTCATGAGTTCTTTCTTAATTGGAAGATTGTTAATCGCCAGAAAGTTTTATTTGTTTCTTTAGAAATGCAGTACGCAGAACTGAAACAGTTCTTTGAGGATATGAAGATTCCAGAGGAGGTACAGAATGAGCTGCAAGAATGGTTTCACATCTGGCCCATTGGATACGCATATCCCTTTGATGTTCCGGATCAACAACCAGAGCTACTCAAATTTGTTGACAGACACAAAATTGAATTGGTTATTATTGACTCACTCGGGTTGTCTATGTATGGCTCGACGAAGAATGATGACGACGTTAAGAGACTCAATAGTTTCCTTAACGAAGACGTAAGAAGTAAACGTAAGTGCGGTTATGTATTCATCCATCATGATCGTAAAAAGGGAATTGAAGATGTACAGAGTACGGCGGACTTAGATGACTCTTTTGGTTCACGATATATTACAGCTAATTCACAAACTGTTGTCGTACTCTCACAGAAAAGGGGATCGATAAAGCTAGAGATTAAAATCTTGAAAACTAGAATGACAATAGGAGCAGTAGACTTCAGTGTAGAAAGAACTCCTGATAGAGGGTTTAAATTAATTGGAGAACCTACAGAAACTAGGCTTGGGATTCCAGCAACTGACAATTCCGCTGCCATTGGAGACGGGGGAACAGTTACCAAACAAGAGCCAGATGATGGCTCACTTGGAAAATTGTTTAGCCTTTAAATACTTATCTGTGGATACTGAAGGTTATGCACCTAATATTCTGGGTATTTCTATTGCTCATCCTGCCTTACACTCTATGTATTTCCCTGTGGGGCACCAAGAAGATATTAATATTGACGAAGAAACCCGCAACTTCTTACAACATGTACTTAAAACGGTACCGTATCGTATTATGCATAATGCTGCTCATGACATTGTCGCCCTTCCTTATATTTCTGATCTGCCTTTTGTTTGTACTATGATTATGGCTCATATGGTAGACGAGAATGTCATGTCCAAGGGTCTTGATTACTTACATAAGTACTATTGTAGTGGAGAGGGTAAAGAAATGGACCCTCTTATGGAATCAATCATCAAGACATTAGGATGGGAGTGGGTGCCTTATGCATTAATGGATAAATACGGTAAAGTAGACGCTAAAATTACAATGGAACTCTTTCTAGAGTTATTGCCTAAATACGAGAACCAGTTTGGAGCACTGTGGAGTGACTGAAGTGAAGGTCTACATAGTTGTAATGACTCTTATTATCATAATTTTTGCTATTTTCTTAGTATGTCAAGCTATTCAACACACTAATATCTATGCTGACTCTAAACATCGACACCCAGATAAGTTAAGGAGAGAGCGTAACGCTCCAGTAGATATTGAAGAAATTATTAAAACTGCTGAAATTACAAGGATTGGACAATAAGTTAATATGCCAATGGGAAACCATTTTGATCTAGGAGCATTAGCCACAGGCACAGCAAACTATACAGGACATCATAGAGAGAACGATATGGCTAAGGGTGTAGGTCTTATTCCCTTAGGTGATAGAGAAAGAGATAAGCCTGAGTACGGTGTTGATTACTTAGAAGAAAGGCAATCAATTGACAAATACTCCAAATACCACAGATGAAGAATTCACTCATGATTGGCACATGATTGATTCTATTAGTGAGATTGAATGCAAAATGTTTTCTTTAGATACTTACCAACTCCGCTCCCCCACCCATATCATTACAGTCAATAAGGAAGGATTTGAGTACTTTAAGGACAGTAACCAAGAGAAATGGAACCACTGGCTTATGGTTAATAACATTAAATCTGTGAAGCGTACCGATGTCTAATCCAGATCCAGCAAGAATCACTAATCCAATGTGGAAATTATGGGAACAAGCTTCCATAATTATTCCAGGAGTTAAACTCAGTGGAATCTATGCTGATAAGGATGGCTACCACAACACAGTAACTACTAACAAGAAGAAATGGCCTAATAACTATTCTATTAAACTTTCGCTAGACTTAGATTTTGGTAACTATGACAAGGCACGTGGCATTGATTTAACGATGTCCACTGCTGAAATGATTAAATGGACTTCAAGAATGAAAGCCTCTGCACTCAATTTCCAAGATCATCGATTAGCTGCTGTTCGAGAATTCTATGGTACACTTGACGGCGTTAATGTTTATGGTCTAATTAAAGATGCAGAGAATAGTACTTGGAGGCGTAGTACTTCTGACTCTTCACACCTGTGGCATGGTCATACAAGTATCTTTGCTGCTTTTGTTAATAATTGGTCAAAGTTATCTCCTCTTGTTTCTGTTTGGCGTGGAGATACCCTAGAAGAATGGAGTAATGAAATGAGTCTGCCTAAACAGGGTGATTCAGGAGAAGAAGTTAAGTCTTTTCAATACATTCATAATCTTGTCAAAGGTACTTCTCCTGCAGTTACAATTGACGGAGATTACGGACCAGCCACAGTTGCTGCATTTACAGACTTTGCTAAGAAGCATGGTGCTGTTCCCACTTATAATGCTGTCAAAATTACAGGTTGGTTGAATTTACAGTACCAGGCTGCTTTAATTAAGCACTATATTCCTGCACCTACTCCCCCTGTTCTGCCTCCTCCTGTTGATGTGGAAATTATTAAGAGTCTTGTTAATGACTGGTTAGCCGCTTATCTGGGAGATAAGCTTAAGTTTACTGGTACTTTAGATGGGATCATTGAGGTATGAGTACACGAAATGAGTTAGTTAAGTCCTTGAGTGATAATTCTAACAGTACTAGTCCAGCTTTAAATACTGGTGCCGCTGTTACTACTGTAGTAGGGGCTCTGTATTTAATTCTTCAGTACGCCTTTCCTAAGATCCCAGATGATATCATTAACGCAGGTTTAGCCGTTGTTGCAATTGCTATTCCCTTTATTACTTCTTGGGTTATTCGAAGTAAGGTTTGGGCTCCTGCAAGTGTGGCTGCTGTTGTTGATGAATCAGTTAAAACAGCTTTAGAGACTGCTCAAGTTCTCAAGAGTCCCCATTTAATGCAAATTCCTCGTCCTATGACTCTTGAAGAATCTGATTCAGTTAAGAAAAAGTTCTTAGAAAATTACCCTACATCTAGTTCAAAGCCCCTGTTTAATGACGTTGAGCAGTCTCCGGAAAAGCCCACTAGTCCAGAAGACTGTAAGTAACGATAAGGGGGAGGCTAGGAAACTAGTCTCCTCAACTAAAAGGAGGTAATATGTTCGCAGTAAAACCCAGGTGTCCTAAGTGTCAGAGTTCTAATACAGAAAGACACTGTGAAAAAAGCAAGAACTGCCTGTGGCGGATTTGTCGTAAATGTATTCCTGGTACTCCACATATAAATGCGGAGTTCGTATTTAGTATAACTAATCCTAGACATTTTATCAGAGATAGGATGCCTAACTTAGATAAGTGAGGATTGCTACTTATCGGGCTCCCCCTAGCCCTTCCTGGGGCCTTGATCCACTGTCAGCATCCCGCTGTGCAGGCCGTGGGGAGCCTAACGGGGAGGATCGGGTATCCCAGGTAGGGTCCATGGGAGAATGGCTCTCAGGCTGTCATCTTTACATATGAAATTGGAGGTTTGAACATGAGTGCTATAAATGGACCAATTCCTAATCCTTATTGTTTTAGAGATATTCCTATCGAATCAGAGTGGGATTGGGAAGTTACTTTGAGATACAATGATACTGTAGAGTGGCCTAAAGTACCTGGTGAAATTGCTATTCAGACCCGGCATAAAGGTGATTCTTCTAAAGATTTTGAAGTGGAAGCATCAAAAACCCGTACTGATGTAACTATTGAAGTAAGAAATCTTAGATACTAAAATTGGAGGTTTGAAATGCTCTTAAATTTACCACATTATCACGATGGCTATTTACAGTGTAGGATCGAGCATTTTGAAAATGAGAAAGGATCTATGGAAGTATCTATATGTAATAACTGTAATAAGGTTACTCAGATTATTTGTAATCATGATAAAAATAGTTGGATTTATACTAGGAATGCAGATGATCCAGAAGAACAAAATCTTCTTTGTGATCTCTGTAAAGCAGATGGTACATAGTGCTTAATAAATCAGAAGAAGTTAGATTAAATGAAACTATTAGAGCACTAAATGAAGAATTAATAGAAAAAGACTACAAAAATCCTATGTATGCTACGCTCCGCTGGCTTACTGAAAAACTTAAAGAAGTAAATAATGAATGCAGTAAAGTAACAGAAGAGCTACAAACAGCTAATGAAGAACTAGCCAGAATGCATGAGGTCTATGATGCTTAATAAAGAAGAAGAGCTCAAATTGGAATATTTAACTAAAATTCTTGTAGAATCGAAAAAAGATGGTCATATGCCACGCTTGGGTGCTTATGATTTTGAATGGTTGGTTACTAAGCTTAAGGAAGTAAATGATAAACTTAAGAAGGTAGATGTTGGACTTTCTGAAGTCTTAGCTAAAGAGTGGTCTCTTCATTGGAATAGAAATGAAGTAGAAGATGAAGAAGATGAAGAAGTGCTAGACGGAGAACCAAGAAATCCCATACAGCACTGCGGCAGAGAAAATTGTTCTACATGTGATGAAGCTATAATAAAACGTGTAGTTGAAGAACAACCAAAAATGGATCAGATTCAAACAGACTTAATTTCTAACGTATATAAGAACCCTAAGAATGAAATCTCAGATAGATTTTATCCAAGATGATGCTTAGTAAAGATGAAGAACTTAGAATTGAATGGATTGAGCAATTAGGTGCAGAAAAATTATTAGGTGCAGATGATGAAAAATGGTTAATAACTAAAATTAAAGAATTAAATGCTGAACTTAAAAGAGTCTACACTCCTTTAGCAGATAAATTAGCCACAGAGGTCTTACAGGATAAGATTGATGGAGCTTTTGGACACAAGGTGCAGAGTCCTTATAACAACCCTAAGAGTGAAGTTTCAGATAAGTTTTATCCCAAGGTGACAGTTGAGCCTATACCCCCTCCTGCTTGGGAGGTATTTGATATATGTGATAAATGTGGAACAGATGAGGGTAAACCTTGTTATGATCTAAGAAAATCTAGTTCTAAGAAATTAGTCGTTACTACCAGTCCACATAAGGGCAGAAAACAACTAAAGTGATTAAGCATAAGTGTAGAGTGTTTAAAACACACAATTACTTGTTTCCTTGGGCTACTCAGTGTACTAGTTATGGTATTGACTGTCCAATATCTAGAGGGTATTTAGAATCGTATACGTGGGAAGAGGCTATGCTGGAAGCTCTCCATCACAAAATGAGAAACGAATGACCCAGACTCTATGGGAAATTGAGTCAGACTTTATTAGATTAATGTCAGGAGTTAAAGAACGTGGTATCAAGATTGATGTACCATTTTCTCGTGCGAAAGCAATTGAGGGAACCCGAATTCTCAATCAAATTCAGTCTTCTCTCGGATGGAACCCTGGTAGTTCACAGCAAATCGGTAAATATCTCGTTGATGATTTGGGTCTACCGGTACTTAAAACAACACCCGCAGGTAAACCTTCATTTGATAAAGAAGCCCTAGCAGAATATGAACTATATCTAGAACCACTGAACAACCCTGTGGCTCAAGATGTATTAACTTACAGGGGTTGGCAGAAAACAGTAAGTTCCAATTACCAAGCCTATTTAGATTTGATGGATGAAAATGAAATCTTACATCCTAACTATAAAGTTCACGGTACTCGTACTGCAAGACTTTCGTGTGAAAAGCCCAATCTACAACAAATTCCGCGTTCAAATCCAAAACCATGGAACGGTGATGTTAAAAAAGCATTCATCGTTAGACAGTCAGGATTTTATCACTATTCGTTTGATTTCAAACAACTTGAGCTTCGTCTTGCGGCTGCTTATGCCAAAGAAGCTGAACTTCTTGAAGTTTTCAATTCTGGTGCCGACATTTTTGATCAAATGTCTGCCCGGCTTCAACGTCCTAGGCATCAAATTAAAACCTTCGTCTACTCTACTTTATATGGTGCTGGTAAAGCAAAAGTTGCACTTGTATTAGGATTACCTAGATCAGAGAGTGATGAACTATATGACGAATATCATGGGACCTGGCCAGGGTTTAGAAGAATCTCAGAAAAAGCTACTAAGCTGGCTCAAAAAGACGGATATATTGACTACTGGACAGGCCGTCGTCGTCACCTTTCTCGTGGAGAATCCCACAAAGCCTTTAATTCTATTATTCAAGGAGGGGCATTCGAGATTGTTAAACGAAGAATGCTTGCGTTACGAGGTGAACCAATCGTCTTACAAGTGCATGACTCTATCACCTGTGAATCCGACAAGAATTATGATGTGGAACGGGTTAAAAGAGTACTAGAAGATGTTCCTGAAGCTAAGCAGTTCGGTGTTAAATTTGAAGTTGACTTAGAAATTGACGGAAAGAAGGTAAGTTTGAATTGAAGGAGACACTAGATTGTCAAGACTGCGGTAAGGAGCTAATAGTACTCAGTCACGGAGAGGCACAACGAATAGCTGAAAAACCTTACAATTTTGTTATATACTGTAAAGTATGCAAAGATGCCTACATAAAGGAGATAAATAATGGGTAAGGTACAGGAGGATTTTTATACTCTAATAGAGGAGCAAATTCAATTAATAACAGATACTAATAAACTTATTGAGACAAATGCTTTAAATTGGCATACTAAGAACTGTCCAACTAATGGAAAAGATTCTGAATGCGAGCGACTATTTTTAAATGCATTTTTAATTGTGATGGGAGATAAAATTGCAGAAAAGCAAGCTGAATTTTTACAGGAGTATAAAAAGAAAGAGGAGCCACAGAATGCTCGTATTGGCTTTTATCTGTGATTCGTGCAAAGAGAAAAACCACGATAACTGCAAAGGAGGAACTTGGTGTGATTGCGAGCACAGGATCAACACTAATCCCCGGCCAACGAACAACTCCTGAGTATCTTACTCATTTGGAAGAAGCTGTTAACGCTACCCATAATCCAGTAGAGTATCTATCAAGTGATCCAGGTAAAGCTAACGGGGTCTGTGGCTATGATGCTAAATACTATTTAGTTTTTATGCTCACAATTCAAGCTGATGACATGGTAATGTTTCTAGAACAATTTAAAAAAGTTAAGAAATTTATTGTTGAAGACTATCTTCTCTATCCAAACAAAGCAAAAGATCAAACTTATTCGGATATGGAAACTCCCCGAGTTATTGGCAGAATCGAATCTTGGGCTGAACGTCATAAGGTTGAAGTAATTAAACAGGGTGCTCATATTAAATCTACAGGATATGCTTGGATAGGAGAAAAGCCCCTTCCTAAAAGCAACAAGAAAAATCATGAATTAGATGCACATGTTCATTTTATGTACTGGGCTGTCAGGACAGGTAAAATTAATGCAGTAGATCTACTGAAGAGATGATGACTTAATGGAACTTAAAATTACTCAAGAATACTATCTAAAGGTAGTTCCAGAATGGTATGATAACCAAGTTCTTTCAGGAGAGGGCTCTCTTGAAGAACAAGTTTGTGAGTACGAAAGACGACGAGCTGAAACAGATGTTATGTATGTTATTGATCTAAAACGAGGAAAAACAATTGCTGAAATAGTAAAAACAGATAGTATCAATGTAACCTGTATTTATTGCTTCTCTAAAACATGTGATGGCAATTGTCCTGAATCACAAAGAGAAGAAAATGGCACGTAGCGTATATAAAAATATAAAAAACAAACTAACGTCTCGTATTATTATGGAAGAGGATGAAAGAATTCAAATTGAATATCTAATAAGTGGACGTACGTACTGGTATAGTCGTCAAAAGTTCAATAAAAAATTTAAAAAAATTAAATAAAGAAAAACCCCCTGACTTAGGAAAGTCAGGGGGTTTTTCTATGTAACTGCTATTACCGCACCTATGATAGTTCCTACAATAATAACAGCACCAGTTAAATATAACCATCCTGCGTTAAGTCCTACTCCTTTTCCTTCTTGTTTATCTAATCTAGTTTTAACATCTGAAAGTCGCTCATTCATAGCTCCCATTGAAAGCCCATATTCAGTACGTGTTACAAACTGTGTAGCTTGATCCGAAAGTGTTTGTCTAAACTCATTAACTGAATCAAATCTTTTTTCAGTTGCTACTTCAGCTTTAGCTACTGCTTTTTCAGCGGCTGCTAATGCCGCTTCCATTGCTTTATTTTGTGCATCTTTTCTTTCCTCAAGAAGTTCTTCCATCGCTTTTAAGCGGGTAATCATATATGTAAATAAAGTATTGACTGTCCATTCACTGCTAACTTCTTCTTGTTCAGCCACAGGTCAGTCCATTACTTGTTGAAGGAAACATGTACGTGATCTGTATGAGGGGAAGGACCGTTATATTTGTGCCAACCCCCACTAGGAGACCAAATATATCTATTCCAAATTACGTACTTTACATTCCAAGCTTTATAGTTTTTAATGACATCATTAGCTAAGGCTGTACCTCGGGACGAACCATTTTTAACGTTATTAATCATGAAATCAAGAGCGAGTCCTTTTGGATGATCTGATCCAGGAACAGATCCATGTGAAGCATAGCCACCAATATTCTTAATTCCATACTTGGAACCCCAGTAATCAGCAGCTCTAGCTGTGTTAGAACTAACTCTTTTTAATCCATATTTACGGCTACTTCCATTAAAAACATCAGCAGCTATACCACCTAATGCCGCACCAACAGATGATGAATCTTGTTTACTAGCAGCAGCTCTTGCGGCAGCATCTCTATTAGCAGCTTCTTGTAACGCCGTACCTGTGGCTGTACTTGAAATTCCTTGAAGCATTTTTAATTGGGTATAATAGGAACTAGGATCAAAGGGATCTCTTTTAAACTCAAAACCTACAGGATTCCGTTTTAGTCTTTCAGTACCTGCCTGTTGATGATTTGAAATTAGATCTGATACCCATGAAGTCCGTGGCTGTTCAGGAGCAGGTAAAGGTAATTGAGTTTGTGGTTGGTTCTGAGCTTGTCTCAAAATGTCATCTATTATTGCCACCAAAAACCTCCAGATAGGCAGCTCTTTGATCTAAAATAATATTAATAGTTTCATTCCATCTTTTCTTAGTTTCTTCACTAGTAGTTCTCTTAACAATACTCTGTGCTACCTTTAGTTTACCATCTATATATTCTAAATCAGCATAGTTAGGGAGATTTGTATAAGGTTTATCTATAATCGCCACGGTTTTGTTTCGCCATCTGAGTTAAAAGCTGTCGGATTTCTGTTTGTGCCTGACTCTGATAAGGGCCAGTCCCCGTTACACCTGCAGAAGTAAGTAAGTTAATTAACTGTTCTGGATTATAAGGTTCATTATCTCTAGTCATTCCCGTTATCTTGCTCCAATTCCTACAGCAGGAATCTGTTGAGCTAAGTAACCAGGCGTACCACCTTCCACGCTATTTAACGGAATCCCGAGCGACGTATTTCCTGTTAATAATTCAATCGGAATTCTTGCAGCAGGCGAGAGTGAAGATAAAATGCTTTTTCCTGGCGATCCAATTTGCGAGAGTTGGTCGATAAATGGATTTGTTGGATTAACAATTGTGTATCCGGGTGAATCCCCTCTCCATGTTTGATCTCTCCCGAGGCCAGAACCTGGTTGTAAAATCGGTCCAATTCCTTTTTCCTTTAACCAGTCAGGAAACATTTGATCCATAGGAAATGGATCTCCTGGTCCTTCAGACTCAATTCCAGTTGCAAGTTGAATATTAGCCATTGCCTTAGGAAATGCTAAAGTAATATGAGGTCTCATAATAGCACCTTCAATTACTAAGGGTGTAGCTTTTCTCATCCAAGAATAGAAAGGAATTACTCGACGCATTACGTTCTGTTCAAAACCTGTTAAATCCATACCATCAGGATGAAACTTCTTAACCCGCATTCCAGCTTGTTCAATAGCAGTTCTAAGAGGAGCATTTGATTTACTTAAAATATCAGTAAAATGTGCAAGTCTAACCCAGTGGTCTCTAAGTTCAGAAGCTCTAGTTGCTGCTCCATAAACCTTACCACCAAAGGGTTGAATTTTAGATCCTAATGTTCCAAATGCAGGAGCAGAATCTCCAACTAAATCTTCAGCATGCATTGCTCTAATAAATAATCCCTGAGTTTCAGCAGCTTGATAGAGCTGTTCTGCTGTCATTTTTTCACCACGACGAGTAGTTAATACTATGTTGCCAGGACGAGCACGTAAAACAGCATCACGGAGTTTAGGATCCATAATATTAAAAACAGATTCCATGTCTTTATAACGTGTAGGAAAGGCATGTAGCACTCTAGTAGCAATAGCATAAGGTCTAGGAGAAACAACTCCGTCAAGAGCAGCGAGGTATACGTCACCATTTAAGTTCCTAATGTGATGAGAAGGAGAATAGATAGTAACACCAGTTTTCCACATTCTCTGCACTTTATCAAAAAGTTCAATTGACTTATGTGGAGTTTTAAAGACATCTCGTTCTAATTGCTTTGTAAGATTATTTAACTGATTTGCAATCTGTTGAGGAAAATAAGTTCCCTTAAGTCTGTTAATACCCATAACCTGATGTTGATACTCTGCACCCTTAAGAGGCATCCCCCAGCGAGCTGCAGCATCATCCCACATACTATTTTTACGTGTGACCATCTGAAGGGACCTAGTGAGCTGATACAGGCTTTCAGCGGGCTCCCTACCCTTCCATTCCTTCCAAGAATTCATCCACTCACCATTGGTATAGTTGAAATCTCTACCTAAATCATCAACACCCTTTTTGTCAATAAACTTTAAATCCTTAGGAAGTTCATCATTAAGTTCTTTCATCATTGTTCCACTTCGATAAAGAACAGATTCTGCATTATCTTTAATTCCATGAGTACCCATAAGTCGTTCAATCATATATTTAAACTGATCAGCTAATGCCTGCTCTTCAGGAGAACCAGCACTTAATTTACCAGCAGCCACAGACCAGGCGGTAGCTCTTTGTGTAGCTGTAGTCTTTCTAACTAAAGGAGTCATAGTTTCAGCAAATGCTGCTGCAACATTTCTGGCAGTATCAATGTAGGGACGTGAGAAAGGCTTTAAATCCTTAGCACCCCACCAAGTTGCAAACTTAGTCATAATACCTTCAACAACTTTACTTTGATTCAATTCTCTACCAAGAACTTTAGGATTAGCACCTAGAGCCTTATATGTCTCATCTGAGATCTTAGAGAGAGTTTTAGGGTTAAGTATCCCAGAAGAAGACTGACGAACAAGAGATCTCGCTTCTTGCTGAAGAGCACTATAAAGTTGGTCACGATTAGGATTAAAGAGATCATCAATAAACTTCTTAGCTGTTTTAGCTTCCCTAGATGATGCACCTGCTCGTTCTGCAAGTGCTCTTAACTCTTTGGAGATATTAGATTCTATAGGTAGTGCTCTACTTGGAGGTAAATCCTTTAATACAGGAACGATACCTTTTGCTGTTTTAATGACAGGATCGAGAATATCACTTGCAACCTGTGGCGTCGTAAATGCTTTCATATCTTCAAGAGCTTGATTCGGTTTGGCTTTTCTAAATTCATCAACTAATTTAGGAGTAAGACTCTTAGCTCCACCAGAAATGTTTGCGATATCACTTAAACGAACACTGATACCTTCTGCATCAGTTAGTTTACGCCCGCTTGAAAGAACGACATCTTCAGCCGCTCTAAGCATTTGAAACACTGTAAATGCTCTACGATCTTTTCGTACTTTACTAGCAACATGTACGATTTTATTGTAGAGATTAGTCTGTCCGATATGATTAATTTCTTTAAGTCTATTATTTTTCAAAAAAGCTACGGCTGCATTTCTAGCTTCATCAACCCAACGAGGAGCAATAGTCAATGTGGGAAATACAGGAGGAGCTTTTCTAGCCTGACTAAGAATGTCTGCCGGTTCAACACCTGAAGCAACTTTTTCAGCTTCTTTTCTCAATGAATTCTTAACTACCGGACTCTTAGCGGTTGCAATCTGCTCATGTAAATCTTTAAGTTTATTAACTAATCCAATATTCTTTGCCTTTTCGGGAAGACCTTCAAGAGATCCTAGTGCAGCAGCTTTTTTCTCTTGAGAATATTTTCTAGCAAGTCCTTCTAAAGAACCCCTCATAGATGGAGTCGTAGTTAAAGATCCTAGTCTACCTTCAGATTCATCTACTTTAAGAGGTCTCTTAAGTCCAGCAATCATAGGATCTTCTGCATTTGGAGCATCTTCTACAATTTTAAAAGGTCTTTTAAATCCTGAAGGCATAGCTTCTTCTGCACGAGAAGCAAGTTTAGGAAGAGGTATTTGTTGAGTAACTTCATCTATAAAATTAAATGAAGGAGAAGATGTAGGAACTTTAACTTCAAGTTTCTGTGCCTGTTGAGCAGCTCTTTCAGAAATTTGTTCAACTAAAGTTTTAGCAGTAGCCGCCGTTCCTTCTTCAACACCCTTAAGAGCTTCAGTACCTAATTTAGCTGCTTTTCCAATTTTACCAATTAAACCTGCACCCATATAAGTTGTGGGATCAGCAGCTACAATTCCAAATCCAAGAACACCTTTATCAAAACCATCTAAATTCTCACCAATTTTATTATCTTCAAGAATATCTCTACCTGTAGTTTTAGCTTTACCAGAAAATCCTCGCCACAGGTCTTTGAGACCTCCTGGATTTACACCTTCTTTAAGAGTTCCAAGAACACCTTCATCCTTCCCTCTATCATAGGCACCTTGTGCATGTTCTAATATTGCATATTCTGGTCGCGACATTAAATCTAAAACTCGATTAACAAAACTAGGACCTCTAGGATCTTTACCGTTATTCTGTTTACCAGGATCCCAGGCTTGCTGTGGTCCTACTCCAGATAAAATAGCATTAGAAAGTCCGCTTACTTGCTTAAAACTAGGAAGACTTGAAGAAGCATTATTTCTAACTAATTCAGCAAGAATCTTAGTGAGCTTCTGATCAGCCATAGCTTACTGGCCAGTCTTGAAATAAAGCTGCAAATACATCTGTAGAGCCTGATATGTAGTTGGATCAATCTGACCACTCTGTAGCATCTTATCGGCTTGTTGCATATACCACTGAGGAGTTGTTTCTACATAAGTTCCGGGTACAGGATTTCTAGGATCTTCAACTTTGCCGTAAACAGCTTCAGGAGAACTCTCTAGCTGTTTAAATGCTGCTCCAACACCTTGTTGAACTTCAGCGGGTAAAGAACCCATAAAAGAATCTGTAGTTAATGCTTGCTGTTGTCCACCTTGTAATTGGCTCTGTAGCATTTGCCAAAGTTTATCTTGATTACTAGAAGTCTGAGAATTAGCTGTTTGTAGCTGTTGATTGTACTGAGTCTGAGCTTGACCCAATTGATCCATATAACCGCTCTGAATTCCTGAAGTACGCTCTGCATCAATCTGTTGCAAATAATCTTGTAAATCTGAAAGAAGTCCAGAAGACTTTTCGTTACCTGCTAAAACGGCATTAGGAGCACCCTCACGATAATAAGTTTCATCCATATTTCCAATGTCCATATAACGTTGTTGCTGCTGTGCTTGATTTTCAGAAGCTGCTGTTAAAGCATCAGTTTCAGCAGGAGCCTGATCTCCTAATACATCAGGTAGAGCACTCTCAATTCCTAATTTCTTAAATAGCTCACCTTGTTCATTTGAAACTCTAGAGTAGTTGCCTTCAATATTACTACGTAGCTGACCATACAATTGCTTAATTTGGTCCTGAGCTTCTGCTGCTTGTTTTTGCTGCATTGGCGCTTGTTTCTTATAATCTTCAGATAGAGCACCATACATTCCCTGAACATCTTTTGTATATCTTCCAGTACGATCTTCAGCTTGATGAGCTCTCTGATCATAAATTGGATTAATCGCATCTTGAACTTGTTGCATAATTCTAGCAGGATCAACTGCCTGTGGCTGCTGTACTGGACTTTGTAATTGATCTAATAATTGTTGATATAATTGTTGCATAGGATCTTGTTCCTGTTGCATTCCTTGATTCATTTGTCCAGCTAAACCACCAAGTATTCCTCCAATGCTGGCACCAGGGGCAGTACGCCCTCTAATAGTACCCGTACTACTACCAAACCCACTATTTTGTCCTACACTATTTCCACCAAATGGTCCTGAGATTTGAGGTAGTTGAGCCTTAAGACGATTACCTAAATACTGAATACGTGGACTTTGAACTAATCTAGCCAGAGTAGCAGCTAAATTTCCATAGTCATCTGAACCGGCCACTATTAGCCTCCTACGCCATACTTAGCCGCTCTACGCTGTAAAGCTTCTTGCTTAGCTTGTTCAAGAGCTAAATCATTTTCTCTACCAAAATTCTTAGACTGAGAAAGTAAATCAGCTAGTAAAGCAGCTTGCTGCTGTTGTAATGCTGTTTGCTGTTCTGTGAATTTAGCTTGAAATTTTCCCTGTTCATCACCATAAAGTCCTGAATTAATTAAACCACGAGATGCAAACTCGTTCTGTAGATCTGCTAATTGCTGTGTACGATCTCGTTCCATTGAAGCTGTAGTTTGACCAAACTGAGTTGTAGCCTCACCACGCCTACGACCAATATCACTTAAGAAGTCAGCTAAACTTCTTTTACCCCCTCGAAGGGAGTTTTGATAAATAGAATCTCCACCTAAATACTGACTAATACTCATAGGTTTAGGAGCAGAATAACTTCCTCCCCCCGAAGAACTTCCTCCACCTCCACCAGAAGATCCTCTAGAACTACTTCCAGAAGAACTTCCTCCTCTTGAACTTCCCCCTCCAGAACTCCTATTAATCTTAGCAGCAGTTCTACCTAACTTATTACCAGCACCCCCAGTAGTTTTCTTTACAGTTTTAGCTGCAACTTTACCTAATGCGACACCAATACCGCTACTACTTCCACCACTACCTTCATATGCATAACCCATTATACAATCCTTCCTACATCAGCGTTTCCAAAATCATTAACTTGACTTGCTTTCAATCTACGTAAAATAGCAGTACGTCGTGCTTGATACTTTAAATCTCTTTCTCTATGTCCAGTAGGATCGACAGGACCAATGTTTGGAGCGTCCCTTCCTCCACCATAAATCTTTTTACCCGCTGCATACGGTAAATACTGCTGACCTTGATATAAAATATTCTCCCCCCTTAAGATACTCTTGCGCTAACAAGTTGCTTAACCGCAACAACAGCTACAAGCTGAAAGATTTTAGTGGGCTGTACAGGGCTACCATCAGTAACTAACATTAAGGAGAAATTAGCTTTTCTAAACCTCATGGCTTTACCAAACTTAATTAGTTTATTAGTATTCGCTACGTTATCAGCAGTAATAGTTTCAGTAAAAGCCACAGAGCCCGACAAGGGACTCCCCCAAGTACCTAAATCTGCCCATGTTTCAGTTGTTAAAGCATCCCATGTAACTGAATTAATAAGAGTAATAGGTGTTAATGAGCCAACAACATTTTGACCAGTGATAACATCTACACCCCACCAGAAAAGCCTTTTATATCGAACCGGATCGGCCATGTCATAATCTTTAGTTGTAGCTATACAGAAGAACGAATGTACGCCTGTTCCCTCTTTCGCACCGCTAAATCTTCCATCTTGAATTTTAATGACCTTATATCCGCCTGAGGATACGTCAAAGGAATATCCAGTGTAATAGCTATCAGCCCCAGACCCAGTGAGATCTCTTGCTCTAACGAGAGGACCAAAGATATGCCATTCGATTGTTGAAGTATCATCTGTTTTACTCCACTCTGCCCAAGTATTTGTTCTAACTTGAAATACATAAGTTCTATTAAAGTAACGAACTACTAATCTATCTCCCAGCATACTAAGATGCTGTGGCTCATAAGTAGCAGTTGTACCTGTAGGTAATGAATTATCAAACACAAGAGGCACTTTAACATTGATGATACTAAAATTGAAATTTTCAATCTTATATACTTTATTTCGGTGCATACAATAAACAGTATTCTCATACTGACATATGCCAAAACTACCTTGAGTTCCAACTACTGGATTGATTTCACGAAGAATAGCATCTACAGGATCTAAGTCGTATGCTAGTACGTGAGTACTTTCTCCCTTAAAAAGAAGTAAGTTATCTTGATAAACAGCAACATTATTAAGAGTATCTCCATCACCCGGCTGCACATCAATAAAATTAGTACCAGGCCAAGTTGTAAAATCAGCAGGAGCCGAGAAGGACAATCTTGATTCATTAACGGTGGCTGTATCTCCAGGACATAAATAAAGTCTGTTCTTATGAACAGTACATTTATTAGTTCTAGGCATTGCTGCTACTGCAACTGCTCCACCACCAGGAGTCCAAGACATTCCACCATTAGCACTTTGTGGTGTAGCAGGTAACCAGACTGTATTTGCATAAACTTCCATTGTTTTACATTCACGAGAAAGTGCACCAGGATTTAACTGAGTCCAGGAAGATCCTGCATTGGAACTAACATAAGTCCCACCATTACGAGTAGCAAAGAGATAGAGAGTTCCGCTAAAAACCACAGAACCAAAAATAAGTAAACGCTCATTCTGGGCACCTTGAAATGCAACCTGAATAGCAGGTCTACTAACCAGCGAACCATCAACATCAAGTTCAAGATTAAGACAAGTGATAAGTTCATTATCACCAATTAATACTGGATCAGAACCAATATTTAATCCTCCGTTAAATGGCCCAAGTCTCAGAATTTGAGTAGCCATTATTGATCATACTCTAACACTGTAATAGTAGGATACGTAGCCACAGGGTCTTTAGTCTCATTTGCCATTAACCGATTAACGTCATCTTGAAAGTCACTCTTATACATTAAAGCAGGCTCATGATCTTCATCTAATAAGCTAGCCTGCCACATACAATACTTATTGATTACATTATGGTAAATAAGCGGAAGACTTAAAGCATCAGATAATCCAACTACATCAGTGGGTTGCTGATTATATACAACTTTCAGACCCGCTGTGGCTGACTGATCTGGTACCGGAAATAATATTATTTTACCTTCGTCTTTAGTAAAGAATTGAGGTGTTCCTTGGGCGTATGTAGTACCATCCCAACCATCAATTGATTCATCAAATTGCTGCATACTCTGATATCTTAATAAATTATAACTTAACATCGATGTGTACTTATAGCGTAAAGAACGAAGAATTAATAAATCTGTAGGTAGTGTGTACTGAGCCTGTGCTGCAACTAAATTAATAAAAGCTGACTTCTGTAAAGCAGAATCGTTATATTTGATAATTTCAATTTGTGCATCATTAATCCACCGCTTGATATCATCATCTTGTACTTGAACTGCTGCAGCATCACCAAAAGTACTACGAACACGCGCAATTACATCTGAAACTATCAAGTGATATGTCTCCTTACTGGACCTTTATCACGGAAGTGTTCATCCCTTACCCGTCCGTCATGAGTCCACCTGCTCTTCTCATTTTTAGCAACAAACATTGCAAATTCTTTCTTTTCTTCCATTTCATCTAAATTCTTTTTCATCTGTAAAGCTTGTTCAGCTGCATTTCGAGCATCTAGATTAGCAACTACATTATTCTTATTTTGATCCATACTCCAAATACGCGCAAGAATATCCGTAGGACTAGCAAGAGAACTAAAATACATTACGATTACATTTCGATTAGTATCTACTACCCTAAAAACCTTCGATTTATCAGTTAACTTATCCCACTCAGATAAGGGAACCATTTCAAGAGCTAATTTATGGTCATAGTCATATAAGACCTCCGCCAAGTTTTGAAACTCAGCGGAGATCCATTCGTCCAAATCAGCCATTAGAACTTATCGTTATGCTCTGCATCAGGAGCAAAATCATAAGTATCAGTAATAGTGCGCTTCACCTGAGCATTGTCTGTATGCTGCTCCGCAATTCCTCGGTTCTTTAAATCCTTTGCAATATCCGGGTGAAGGTGAGTCCCAGAAGGAACCTGATTTACAAGAGTATCCCTATAAACCTGAACACGAGGATTATCTAAATCTTCCTCTGACATCCCGGTGTTGATATTATAACGCTTTGCAGTCTCTTCAGGACTCTCCATAGACAGTTCTGCGGGAGTCTTATCAGCCTTTAAAGAAACAACTTCTGGAGAGTAAAAAGGCTCATCATTTCCTTCCTGAGCAGCATGATTCTCATCAGAATCAAAATCCTCAACTTCAGGAGTAACTGTCTCTTCAGGAGTAACCGTCTCTTCCTTTCCAGTGACTGTCTCTTTCTTATTTTCAGTATCCTTTCCAAGAAGATCAGAAAGAGACTTTGACGGAGCAGCCTTCTTAGCAGGAACACCAGACATTCTATTACCTTTCGTAGGGTTGGGTGGCCGTAAATTATGACGATATCTACGGCCACCCTAGCAACTATTTAACGCAGGGCGTCTCACAACAACATCCATCAACAGGATTCCAGTCAGGACAACTTGAAGTAATACCTGCTGTATGTCCACAAGGATAATTAAAAAATTTATCTTCGTCACAACCACAACGATCTGGATTATGCCAGTAAGGAACTGGATTCTTACATTTATCACATTTTAAGAAAGGATTAGCAAATCCAACCTGCACATGAGTTCTAGTATGTGTTGCCATTAGTGATTAATACTTTCAGCATATACAAGAGCCGAGGCAGTATCAGCAGCTCCTGTAGCTGTATTTAACTGAATAATAAAGCTACCAGCAGCAGCCATATCTACAACAAAAGGACCAATAGCAGCAGTATCATTAGGACCAGAACATAAAATAGTTGCAGCAGCAGCAGGAGCTGTAACTTTTAAACCATCAGCTAATGTATGACGAATCATGCCCCAGACTCGCCATCTACCAATAGGTAGCGGAAGAGAAACAACAGTTGTATTTGCACCTATATTATTACCTTGAGTACCATAGAGTTGAATATTTGTATTCTGACGCATTTTACGCCTCGATAATAGCGGTCATTAGACCCTGCGAGTTACGACGATGAGTTCCAATCTGCCAATAAGAGAACAAACGAGCACGATAAGCATCATACTCACCAGAAGAATCAATTAAACGCTGCCACATATTTCCATCTTTATCCATCCAAGACCAGTCAGCAGCACGATAAATCTTAATTTCTTTCTCGTTTAAGAAATAAAGTCGACCAGCCTGGCAGTCGAAGTCAGCAACAATTGGAATTTCACCAGTATCAGTAGTGAAAGCAATACCAGAAAAGCCACCCTTAAATTCAGTGGTATTAACATAACGACGCTGCTGCTCTAACAAGTTAGCATATGCACGACGAACACCAAGAGAACAGAAACCAACTGTAGTTCGTCCACCCCGAGTACGAATTGCATCAATCATATTAATCATACGACCTTCAGAAATTGCACCTGCAGTCGTATCCATATTACCAGTCCACGTACTATGCGTAATATTATAAAGAGCACCTGCACCGTTACCAAGAGCAGTTGCAGTAGAAGCTAAACCTGCAACTAGCTGTTCGAAACCAACAGGTTCTTTTTGATGAGAACCCGTACGTGTTAAGAAGAATCCAGCACCAACTGCACCGACAGTAGTTAAAGTAACAGTAAGAGTAGCAGGGGTAATATCAGTGATAGTAGCGCCAGCAGTAACCAGCACAGGAGTAACAACAGTCGAAGTAGAATTGTAGAGATCAACTACCATACCAATTTCTAGATACTGCAAACCCGCGAGAGTGCTAGTAACAAAAGTGGTAGTAGTACCAGAAGCTGCAACTGCAAGAACACCCTGAGATGTTCCATAACATTGACGGTTAGTCTCCTTACGAAGACCTTCCTTAATACCATCCATTTCCTGTTCTAAAAGAGCAGCAAACGCCTGAGTATTTGAATTAGCTAATTCAAATGCCTGACCAGAAAGCTGAATAGCACCATAACCATAAGAAAGTCTTACCTGAGCATCTCGATAATCTTGAGTCTTCGGAGAAGGAAGAGCTTCCATTTCATTACGAGAACCAATACCATGGTTCCTCTGAACACGAACACCAAATCGAACGTACTTACCGCCAACGGAGTCAGTTTCAACCCCTTCGGAAGTTTTCTCTAAACGAGAAATAGCAATAACTTCAGACTGAAGCTGATCCCTAACCTTCGGCTCATACACCTCTTTTAGAATGTTAGCCGCAGTCGTAAGTGTTGTAGTCATTCCAAACCCTTCTAAATAAAATTAATATTATAGAAGTTTAAAAGAATTCAACTACGTTGAGGATTTAAGCCCTCAGTATTACTTATTTACTTCTGCGTTAGCATGATCGAGCATTTGAGCCACTAACTGCTTAGTACCCTTACTATCCAACTTGGTAGGATCAATTGCCCTACTAGTAGGAATCTGTCCCCCAGCACCTAAAATTGTAGGAGCAGGACGAGTCTTACGAATTTCACTAACTCTACCTGTATATTCCTGATGTGCCTGTTCGGCTGTCATTCCCTTATGTATCATACGCATAAGAATTTCATCTTCAGGAACTTGTCCATATTTATTCATTGCATCTGAAATTTCTTTATCCACAGCAGCCTCCTGCTGAGAAACTAATTGTGCTTGAGATGACTGTTGACGTTCCGCAAGCATAATTTGAGATAATGTTTCAAATTGCTGTTGTAATTTAGCTATACGTGGATCTTCCTGATCTGCCTCTTGAACTTGTTCCACAACTTCTTGAGCCTGTGCAGGAGTAATATTTAAATACTTACCAATAGTCTCATAAACTTGCTTAGGATCATTTTCAATCGTACTCATTAAATTAAGAGCAGTAGTAGCACTCTCGGGAGTAATACCAGCCTTATGAAAATCTTCCCATTGCCTAAGAGGCTCGTAAGAAGAAATTCGCTCTTTAAACTTAGGTGCAAACTCTGCACGCTTGTCTTCAGGAATATAGCTAACAAATTCGTTCCAGGAAGCATCAAGCCCCTCTACAAGAGGAACATTATCACCTGGAGGGATTGGCTGTCCCATTATACATTCCTCGTTTTCATTGCCGCTAATCTACGTTGAAGAGCCTTTTTTCTAGCTTTCTTTGTTATTGCATCTTCTTCACTATCTCCAGGAACTGCATCTTCATTGTCATTCTCTGCATCTCCTGAACCACCAAAAGTTAAAGAAATTCTAGTTCCAGGCGTATTAGAATTCTTTTTATAAAAATCACCATAAGCAGTAGCTGCACTGGCCATTACAAAGAACCTGAATCATCTGAAATTCGAATCTGCATTTGCTTATCATTCTCAGTTAGTGTAGCCACACGAGCAGCAGTAAATCCAAGCTGAACTAATCTACGATCCATTTCAGCTGAACTGTACTGATTCATACCACCAATTAATCTTAAAGTATCAGTAGAGATCGTAGCCACAGCAGCGGCTGGTGTAAATGTAACAGTAGTTGAACCTGCAACAGCAATAGCAGTAACACGAAAAACAGTTTCTTCTTTTAAAACACCAGCAGCACTAAAAAGTTTAAATTCATCACCCTGACGCATTACATTAGTACCAATAACACCTGTAGTTGGATCTGCGTTAGCACCAACAGCAGTTGTAGTAGTTCCACCAGCATTTGTAGTAAAAGCTACTGGACCGCCAACTACACGAGATTCAAAATCATTTCTATAACTACGTCGTTTATCTACATATTCGGGAGCCATTGTAGCTGTTAATTGGTGCGTCATTATTGACTCATTCCTCCCTGTGGCTGATCTCCTGACATTTCAGGCATAGGTTGGGGACCACTATTTTCTTGTGAATCTTCTTGCGAGTTTTCCTGATCCATTTGTTGCATCGCAGCTTCTTCATCTTCAGGAGCAGGTGCATTAGGATTACTCGGATCCATACCTGTTAAAGGATGTGTCATCATACCAGCAGCAGCTTCT
>Ga0193744_1000148_pt1 | contig 23007 bp, 23 predicted proteins | sample L1a1metaG_FD_143056 | JGI IMG/M metagenome (GOLD analysis project Ga0193744, IMG submission 143056) | Soil microbial communities from a riparian zone of the East river system, Colorado, United States - L1a1 | ecosystem: Environmental > Terrestrial > Soil > Riparian zone | place: USA: East River...
CAAATGGAAGTTTCCCCATTATAGGAGTGGGTGGTGTTCAATCTGTAGAAGATGCCATTGAAAAGTTAAAAGCCGGCGCCTCTTTAGTTCAGATATATACCGGTATGATTTATGAAGGACCCACTATGGTAAAAAGAATCAACAAAGAACTTATTAAGATCGGTTACAATTCAAAAATTAATTAGGATAAAATACTGTCTATAGTATTTATATCATTAAGTAATATGGTATGAAACTCCATTATTTGCATGTCACGTAAATTTCAGCTAAAATGTCTTGTGGCACATTTTTGGTCTGGTAATAAAATATGAAATAATTAGGAACTGTTATCAGGCTTATGTTTGATAACAGTTTATTAAAAACCACACTGAAAAACTCCATCAAGTGAAAACACACGAACAAACAACTATTATAAGAGACATGAGATTTTGGCTCATTGTACTGAGCATTGGAACTATATTATTAATTACTTTTAAAGACTATATATTCAGATATAAATAAGCTTAATCTTTGTAAAATAAACATGAAAAGATATAAGTTTTATTGCAATTAAACTAATAACCCCAACCAAATGGCCAGGGTTATTATAAAGTGAATTAATATATTAAGTAAGGTGAGTATTATGATCTGTGGTTAAATAAGTAAAATACACCGAATTGTAATCCTCTATTGTATGCGTTGAATGTTTTATCTTCTTCAGAAATATCAGTTAATCCGAAATTATACCTGATATCAACGCCAAAACCTGAAGGTACATGTACATAACTCAACCCTAGTCCAATAGCAAAATCAACGCCTGCTAATTGATCTTTAATATCCTCACTAACCCCGGCTGATTCACTTTGTGCACTTAACAAGAAACCTACTTGCGGACCTGCTTGTACTCTAAAACCATAATCAAAAAAGTACTGGAACATTACAGGTATATTAAGATATCCCAGATCTGTAGAGTTAGTAGCGCCCCCAAAAGTATGGGTAGAACCTTGCGTAGAATAAATTAGTTCCGGTTGGATCCCAAACCTTGGATTGATGTGAATGTGACCTAAAAGACCTGCATACCAGCCAACTCTGGAATCATCCTGTGGGTCATTGTCGTAATGAATATTATAGACATTCAGACCAGCTTTTAAGCCAATATTAACATGTTGGGCATTAATAGTGGCTGTTGTTAAAATAACTGACACCATCAATAGAAAGAAAAATTTCATAGTATTTAATTTAGTTGTTTAGAAAGAAAATTAACATTAGAATTATTACCTATGGTTGATTAAATAGAATATGCCTAATTGTATACCTCTATTAAAGGTATTGTAGTTTGGATCAGTTGTAATATCGGTAAGTCCAATATTATACCTAAAATCAAAACCGAAACCTGAGGGTATATATACATAACTTAAACCTAGTCCTAATGCAAAATCAACACTTTCTAACTGGTCACTAATGTCATCAGGTATACCATCAGAAATACTTTTAGCACTTGCCAGAATACCTAGTTGGGGGCCTACCTCAAATCTAAATCCATAACCAAAATAGAACTGAAACATAACAGGTATGTTGACATAATCAAGACAAGTAGAGTTATTGGTCCCACCCAAATAATCTGTTGAGCCTTGGGTCGAGTAAACTAGTTCGGGTTGTATGCCAAAGTTTGGGTTGACATGAATATGGGCCAATAGACCAATGTTATAACCTACTCTGGAATTATCCTGTGGTCCTGGAACCCAGTGTAAAGTTGATACATTTAAGCCTGCCTTAAGGCCTATGTTTGCATATTGTGCTTTAATAGTTGTGCTTGCGACTATTAAAGTAAGTACGAAAGCGACTAAGAATTTCATAGTAGTTTATTTTAGATTATTTATTAAAAAATATAGTTGTTAATTGGTTGATAATACTTTAGTGGCTTAATTTATATCGATGTAAATCAAGCTATTATGCTTTATTTTAGTTTAATTTAACTATCTATTTATAAGTGTAAAATTGCAAGGAAATACAGTTAAATGAATTATACAATTTGCTTAATAAATTATAGGATTACCACTTGAGAACTAATTATAAATTGATTTAGCTGCTTTTAAAGAAGATGGAAGGCATTCTGGTACCTTATTAATACATGAAATTAATACAGGGTTAAGCTCCGCTGGAGCTAGTTGGTTCTTTTGAATTATTGCTATTAAGATTTAACCCCGCTGGGGATATTCGCAGATACCTTTTATTACTAATGCCACAAAATGAGGCATACATTACGGAATCTTTAAATATCTTAAATATAAAAGGTGCCGGGAATTATTCCTAAAAGGCTAAAGATTGGATGGTTTCATGCCACAACTCAATTAAGCTTGAGTTCCGCTGGAGCTAGTTGGTTCTTTTGAATTATTGCTATTAAGATTTAACCCCGCTGGGGATATTCGCTGATATCTTTTATATGCTATACATCAATTTTAATAATATGATGGCAATAAATATCCCAATAGGGGTAAAATATTAAAAGAAAAACAGCTTACCAATCAACTCCTTCCCTGGGAGAGAAACCTTTTAGTAGAACTTGAATCGTAACGCGTAAATCAATGTAGTTTAGTTAAGAGAATTCAATAACCTCGTGGCTTCAGCCCGGGGGTAAATAATCCAATAAATTAAAGGGCTTTAGCCCAACAGGCTGGTAAAATTATTGTTGATATAATTGGGCTAAAGCCCTTTGGCATTTTAAGTGTTTTCGCCGGCCTGAAGGCCAAGGTTACTGAATAATATCCTTAAATAAACGATATTGATTTGTAAATCCCCTTCTCACATTTCACTTCTTACTTCTCACCCTGAAACAATCTTCAAACTCAGATCCATACTTTGATATGAATGGGTAAGGGCCCCAGAGCTGATAAAATCAACACCAGTCTTTGCAACTTCTCTCACATTATTAATATTAATGCCACCAGAGGCTTCTGTCTCAAATCTTTTGGCTACAATAGCAACTCCTTCATGCAATAAAGGAAGCTCAAAATTGTCAAACATGATGCGATCCACTCCTCCCACTTCAATTACCCGGTATAACTCCACCAGGTTTTTTACTTCTATAGTTATTTTAAGATCCAGTTGTTTTTCTTTGAGGTATTTCTTTACGTTGGCTATAGCAGCTTCGACACTACCGCTGGCAGCAATGTGGTTATCCTTGAGCATAATGCGATCAAACAGGCCAAAGCGATAGTTTTCACATCCACCCAGTTTCACCGCCCACTTCTCGAAGTTTCGAAACAAGGGTGTTGTCTTACGGGTATCCAGGATCTTGACCGGAAGGTCTTCTATCTCAAATAAAAAGCGATTACTCATGGTAGCTATACCACTCATTCTTTGCATAATATTCAATATAAGACGCTCAGCCTTAAGAATTGCCTGGGTGTTTGCTTCCACTTCAAATGCAGCATCTCCGAAACTTACATTGTCGCCATCTTCCATTATTTGGGTAAAATGGTGCTTAGGGTCAACATTTTGAAAAATAGCCTTAGCCATTTCTATACCTGCTATAATGCCTTCATCTTTTATTTTCAATATTGCTTTATCTCTCTTGTCTGATGGAATGCAAGCGAGTGAAGTATGGTCTCCGGATCCTACGTCTTCTTTCAGGGCAGCTTCAATAAAGCTATTGATCATCTCCGGGTTTATATAATTTGGTAACATTCAATTTGAGTTTTTAAATAAATAGAACCCCTGCTTTGCATAGGGTTAATAGATAAATAGATTTGAGAATTAATTAAAATAATACGCCTATTCTAAGTACGACTCTATTGGTATTGGCTTTGTTTTTATCAGCCCCGTCATCCTTAGTGACATCCGTGAACCCGCCCTGATAATAAATTCCTGCCAGTAGAGAAGTAGAAGAGTTTAAAGAATATTCAACGCCTGCACCCAGACCCCAACCGAGGTTAATTAATATGGCGTCTCTGGTTATATTTTCATCTGTGGCATTTCCTATATCAGCTTGTGCAGTTGTCCTGAAGCCTATAAATAGAGATGGTACTTCTGCAAAAAACTTGTAATTACCATATTCGGGTGTACACATTTTAAGAGCAAAAGGTACTTCTATATACTGTATGCGATATTTAACTATCGTACCATGAGCAATGGAATCCAATGAAGGACTGGAGAGATTAGAATTAGGAAACAAATTACCGAATCCATTTATCTCATTGTGTTTCAATGATCCTCCCTGTGCAAATGACAGACCTAAACCCAGTCTAATAGCATAATTAGTACCGAACTTATATTCACCATCGGCTACTATGTTCAGGCCTAAATGGCCACCTTGTGATTCTACAGTTTTAATATCGCTGCTCATCCAGCTAAGAAAAGGAGATACTTCAAACCCAAATCTGAGTTTTTCCTGTGCAGTAGCTATGTTAAATATTACAAGGCTTAGGAATAATAGGCAAATTAATTTTTTCATAATTACATTATTAATTGTCATTAAGTTTGAACCTTTAGCGAAATTTGCAGTCCAATTTATCGTTTTACTTATTCGGCTCTACAATTTTTGTTTTAAATGCGCAGCAAAAATAATAATCTTACCCTATTTTATATTAGTATTCTGCTATTAGTATTTTTCACAGGATGTACAACTGGAGAACAAGAAAAACTGCCTAATGTTGCAAACATTAAGTTAGAGACGAATATATATCGCTTTGATCAAGAACTTTTTACTGCAGATACCAACCATTTTGAAAATGCATTTCAGGGCCTTGGAATTAAATACCCTGAGTTTAGCCAGGTATATTTTGATAATGTGCTGGGACTTAAAGATCCTAAGATAGCAATGGGCGGGGCTATTCCTTATGTGCGTGGATTTATTTGTTCACCGCAGATCAGGAGATTGTATGATACCTGCCAGATCGTATTTAAAGATTTCCAGCCTATCTACGACCAATTTGAGTCTGCTTTTAAATACATGAAATATTATTTCCCTCAGAAGACACCGCCCACTATCACTACTTATATATCCGAATACAGCTATGCCATATTTGTCTATGGCAAAGGAGATCTGGGTGTGGGCCTTGATTTCTTCCTGGGAGATACTTATCCTTATGCAAAGATGAATTATGAGAATCCTAATTTTTCTAACTACCTGACCCGTACCTATAATAAGGATCATCTCGTGAGTAAATCTATGAGTGCTATCATTGATGACTGGATAGGCCCCAGTCCTGACCGAGCAAGGTTATTGGATTATATGATACACAATGGAAAACGCCTTTATATATTAGACAAGTTAATGCCTTTGGCCCAGGACTCTGTAAAACTCGAATACAGTGCCAAACAAGTGAAGTTTATAAAGGAAAATGAAGCGAATATATGGGCGTATTTTACTACAGAAAATTTATTGTACAGTGAAGATTATCAGAAAATAAGAAAATATATAGAACCAAGTCCGAATGCTCCCGGTATGCCTGCTGAAGTACCCGGTCGTATAGCTAACTGGATTGGACTACAGATTGTAAGGGCCTATATGAAATCAAATCCTCGAATGAGTCTTGATGACCTGATCAAACTTACAGATCCACAAACGATTATGAATCAGTCAAAATATAAACCCAAAAAGAAGTGATACAGTTAAATTCAACCTGTTTGTTACCTGCACCAAATACTAAATCTATAAAAAAGCTTAGATTTGCAGTCTGATTATTCAACACAATCATATAATATGGTGAGCAGAACTATTCCACTACTTGATCTTTCAAAATATCTTCATGGTAACGTGCAGGAAAAGCAGGACTTTGTGCAGGAAATAGGGAAAGCGTTTACTGAGGTTGGGTTTGTGGGTGTTAAAAACCATGGCGTACCAAAGCAACTCATAGAAGATTTTTATACAGCGGCCAAAGCATTTTTTGCATTACCCGAAGATATGAAAAGACAGTACGAGATAAAAGGCCTGGCAGGTCAGAGAGGGTATACCTCATTTGGGAAAGAACATGCCAAGCAATCTGAACATGCTGATCTTAAAGAGTTCTTCCAGATAGGTCAGGAAGTAGAGGGGCATTCAGATTATGTATATCCTGATAATATACATATAACTGAAATACCGGAATTTACTAATCTGGGTATCCAATTGTATAAGGAATTTGAGAAATCGGGTGCAGCCTTATTGCAAGCTATATCAGAATACCTTGATCTTGGGGTAGACTATTTTGATGATAAAATAAAGAATGGCAATTCTATTTTGAGGGCTATACATTATCCGCCCATCACTAAAGAACCGGCATCGGCTATAAGAGCTGAGCAACATGAAGACATAAACCTTATTACCTTGTTAGTGGGAGCCTCTGCGGGAGGATTACAATTATTGGATAATGATAATAAATGGCAGACTATTACGCCCGGTGAAGATGAGATTGTAGTAAATGTGGGTGATATGTTACAACGCTTAACCAATAATTATCTTCAATCTACTACCCACAGGGTGGTAAATCCGCCGAGGGAAGAATGGCACAATCCACGACTATCCATTCCGTTTTTTCTGCACCCGGTACGTAAAATGGATCTAAGTTGTCTTGATAATTGTATAAACAGCGAAAGACCATTAGCATATGAATCAATAAAAGCAGGGGAATACCTTGATGAACGACTACAAGAAATCGGACTTAAGAAATAATATTTACTCATCACTTTAATTTACTAAAAATGACAACAATGCCTTTAATATTTAATATGAACAGTTGGGAAGTACTGGTAGTACTGTTCCTGATACTGTTATTATTCGGGGGTAAGAAAATACCGGAGCTGGCAAAAGGACTAGGTAAGGGAATCCGCGAATTTAATAATGCACGTTACAGCATAGAAAACGAGATCAAGGAAGGAATGAAAGAGGCTGAACGAAAACCGGTAGAACCAGAAAAAATATCTGCTACAGAGAAAAAAGAATTGGATAGAAAGATTCTGGAAGACCGAATCGAAGCTGATAAGAAGGCTTTGGAAGAATTGAAAGAGAAAAATGCTAATGAAATTAATTAATCATATTTAGAGATCTGAAATGAAATTAAGAAAAATACTACCGGTAATAATTGGATTGTTTCTAACATCATTATTACTTGCACAGCCCACCAAATATGGACATTTAAATTCAGGAAATTTATTGACCATGTTACCCGAGGTAAAGATTGCCGATGCTCAACTGGATGCTTACCAGAAGAGCCTGGTTGCAAAAGGGGATTCAATGGTTGCTATCTTCAGGGCTGGCTATGAAAACTATCAGAAAGAATCTGCCGGAGGAAATCTGAATAAAATCCAGGTACAGGAACGTGAAGGAACATTACAAAAGATGCAAAGCGACATTCAGGCTTATGATCAGCAAATCAAAGATCTTGTACTAAAGAAAAGACAGGAGATTCTAAACCCTATTTTAAAGAAAGTTGATGAGGCTGTACATGCAGTGGGTAAAGAAGAAGGTTATATCATGATCTTTGATGAATCGACAGGCGCTATGATGTATTCTTTGCCTACTATGGATGTGATGCCATCTGTTAAGAAGAAGTTGGGGATTAATTAGTTGTCAGTTGCCAGTTGTCAATTGCCAGTTTTTTTATACTCAAATACAAATCAGCTATTTCCTTTATAATATAAAGATAGTTTTATCAAAATAAGGAACACCCTTCAATAACCCCTGGCTTCAGCCAGGGGTTATATGTTAATACTGAAATGGGCTTTAGCCCAATATTTACATATCTACAAATCAATGTCGTTTAGTTAAGGATTTCAAACCCGGAAAGGGTGATATTATTATAGTATCAATCGATCTAGTTTTTATAACCCCGAAGTGGGTGGCATTATTTCGAAGGCAAAAGAAGCAGAAATATAATTAAATTAATTGACTGAAAAGCTTTTAAATTTAATTCTTCGAAATAATGCCACCCCTTCAGGGTTAATGAATCTTATCTACTATTTTTCTATAATAATGTCGGCCCTTCAGGCTTGTTTGATTAATTAAAACTGAAGCACGCTTAACCTTAACCTCAACCTCAACCTTATTCACTCTTCAATAAATTCCTTAACTAAACGTCATTAATCTACAAATGGGCTTTAAACTCAATCGTAAATCGTAATTCGTAAATCGTAAATAAGCGCCTGGCCCAAGAGCTTGGCCTAGTCCCATGGATTATAAGATCCAAAATTCCACAGATGGCCTTCAGGATCAAAACAAGAAAAACCCCTTCCCCCATAATCTTCTGTTTTAATATCCAGCGCTATTTTAGCACCGTGCGAAACTGCCTGTGCATATAAGGCATCCGGATCATCTACCACTATATAAGGGCTTTGAGTAACAAATCCACCAATATCAGCCGGGAGTTTAATCATCTTTAGAAACTCAGAATTGTTTTGCATCGAGCTCACCATGATCATTAAGTTTCCTCCCAGGGATAGTTCAGAATGTGCAATAGTATCATTCTCACCCGGTACTATCAGCTGTTTTTCAAATCCGAATGCCTTACAAAGCCATTCAATAGCAGCGGGTGCGTCTTTATAACTAAGACAAGGAATAATAGAGGTGGCTTTCATAGTCAGAATAAATACTTAAGTTACTTGATTCAAAAGTAAAACTAAGAATTCTTTAAATTATGTCAAGTAGGTCTAATTGTAATATTTAATTAAATACACTTTTATCTATTTAACATAAGGTGCTTGAAGGTAAATTAAATATATTCAAATACATATGCTGAGTTACTGCTGAGTAAAGCTTGAGTTATAGCTGAGTTATAGCCGAGTTACTGCCGAGTTAGAATTTTAACTCGGCAGTAACTCGGCTATAACTCGGCATTAACTCAGCAATTACTCAGCATTTCAAATGAGGCATATGTATTTACCTTGGGATATGGCTAAAACAAGTTAATAAATATGGAATAGTAATTATTAATTCTTATTTAGTTAAAGTTATAATGATTATATATCATAAATTAATTTTATTACGTTCTATAATAGAATATTGTTTTTTAACATTATTCATGAAATTTTTATTTAACGACTTAAAAAACAAACATTATGGCACGTGTGCTAAGCTTCATTAAATTATCTGGTTCCATAGAAAATGTAACCTTCATTTCCACAAAAAATGGAAATTTTGCTAAGGGAAAATCAACATTAAATAAAGAGAAGATTATGAATAGCCCTGGTTCAGAACCGACCAGGCAAACTATGAATGAATTCGGAAGATTTTCTACAGCTGCTGCACTTTTAAAGACAGCACTATGGGATGCTATTCATGATGTTAAAGTAGGTAAGACTCATAACCGTATCAATAGTATTATAGCTAAAGTTAAAAGATTTGATACAACTAGCCCCAGAGGCTGGAGGAATGTCACAACAGGCATTCAACAATCAGGGGGGAAAGAAGCACTATCAGGTTTTGATTTTAATCCATTTGCTCCTATGGATAAATTGCTAAAAAAGAAATACACATTGGACACAGAAGAGGGTACATTAAATATTATTAGTATAATTCCTTATTCTCAATTTGATTATCCAAAAAATGCAGAAAAAGCAATGCTTCAGCTCTATTGCACAAATATAGATTGGTTAACTAGTATAAGCAATACTACTAGTTCTGAAGCAACTTACATCAGTTTGGATAATACTCCTCAGGATATAAATATTAGTTTATCATCTATTCCTGAAGGCTCTGGTGTTAATATTTTTGTTTTAAAGTTGGTTTATTATGATGAATTAAATGGTAAACAGAATTTGTTTAATAACCAGGAGTACAAGAGTGCAAAGATTATTGCTGTAGAATAGAAAGCAGTCTAAATAACGATAGGTTCATTATTTTGGACCTATCGTTTTTAGATTTATCCTTTCTTTGAAGCGCTATGTGCCGTGCCCAGGGCACTCATTCTTTATTTTCAATATTGACAAGGGGTTGAAACCCCTTGCTACAAAATGCTTCGAGCCTAAGGCTCTTAAATCAGATAATTAACAGACTAGGCCTTGAACAATATCTTCGTAAGCGATTTTAATCCGTTGTCGTATATACACCTTTAAAAGAGTACTTTAGCTAATTTAGGTTTTAGTTCATTCTATACGACTATTTAATACAATATATAGGATGCAAAATAAAAAGAAGCGTGGCCTCGACCAATTTTGTAGCCATGGATTTCAATCCGTTGTTATTAATAGCGAGATAATTGAGTGCAGTAGGCACGACACATTCTATATATGTTATATTGTTTTCTCTATGTCAAAATAACTTAATTCTAGATTTTCAGGATCTAAATATTAATTATCAAATATAAATTTGTCTAATACTCCATTGCACACAAAATAATCGGTTTGATCAATTAACATGACCATATTTATACTCTCATTAAAACCTTAACAAAAAACTAACAAGTATTAATTTGTATAATAAAATTTAGTATGTACCTTAGAGATACTATTATGTAGAATTTTATAATTTATTTAAAATACTGGTCTATGAAATATATTATACTTGTCTTAATTTTTGGACTTATTTCCTGTCAGAAAGATTCTTTAAACACCAATCTTTCTATAAAATACTGGACCGATAGTTTAAATCCGGATGCCAAATTGCATACTCAACTGCGCTTGGCATTTGGAAAGTCTGTAGCCAATGCATTGGAAAATGTAAATTTTAGAAAGTATATCTATAATCTAAGCCAGAATGATAAAGACTCTCTTTATAATGAAATTTTATTCTCAACTCACCAAAATGATATCGTAGTTGGTAATAAGACCTTCGCTCAGTTTATCAATGATAACCAAAGTGATGAAGTAAGATCCATTTTTGGCAATACTCTTGTTGAGAAACTGTTAGAATTTGATCCGTTGGTATGCATTAAAATACCTGACCTGCTTTATGATATAAAATGGGATCCAGAGATATTTGCTCCCTGTGTATATGTAAAAACACCGCACAATCTAGATGACCGATGTAATTATATGGTATACCATTGTTCAGGGTACCAAAGCTTGATAAATGATTTTGAGATTACAGAACCCAATCATTATTATGTTACAATCAAGTATAGTGAAGACTACAGTTTAATAAATACCAATACCTGGCAAAATGAAAAAGGAATGTCATTTTTTGAATTTCTACCCCAGGCAGAAAAGCATTGGGATGTGCTCAAACCATTAATTATAGCAAGTGCAATACCAAGTATATATGGACAGGATAAAGTCTATATAAAGAAGTTTAAGGCATACGAAATATGGGCAGATAATTATGCCTATAAAGGACCTGTAGTAGTAAATGGCTCCTCTCCTTGTCCGGGGTATTGTCCAAGAAAATGTGTAGAGCAGATGGATTTTGTACCAACAATATTTGATCATGTTTCAGTAAATAATGAACTGTTTTTTCATGATTTAGGAGCAATATTTCTTGAATCAGGATCCTTGTATTATAATTTTTCAGATCAAGGAGGAAAAGAATTCAATGATGCTGTAGCAATTCCTGCTCTTCGATTCAGAAAACTTGGATTTAAAGCCAAAAGCATCAAATTAAGCCTTGTAAATCTCAGCGCTACAAAAATTAGTTTAAGTCCTGTTCCTTTTCTCAAACTGACTCATTATTTAGATCATGATCTTCCCAGAAAGAACTTTTATATTAAGTATTTAATTCTTCCTAAGATGACTAGTCAAAATATTGTAATTTATAATTATTTTTTCACTTATGATGATTACTTTTCAAATGATATATGGGATTTTGAATCCAAAAAAGTAAACTTGCACCCCACATGGGTTACAGTTCAAGGTAGTAATCCATATGAATATTGTTCGACGCCATTACATGAAGATGCTTCAAATAGTGTTAGTTTCTACATTAATTTTTAAAGAAGTAGGCTTACAATTTTAAAGTTTTCTTTCGGAAAGTATAATGTATTATTGGACAAATTAGGGAAGCGATTCCCTAATTTGTCCAGGTTGAAATTCTAAGAGTTTAAATTGAATTAAATATGTAACCTGCTTAATAGAGCTATGAATAAAAACTAGAATATAAATCATCTAAATTATCATGAAAGCTCCAACCCATACCATATGTATCACTTACTACTTTGTATGTTCGTTTTTCAAATTTATTAAGTAGTTTTTCTTTCTTCATAAGGTCCAGAGCCTGACAATATGTTTTCTCAATACTAGAGTAAAAGTTTTCATCAATATCACCATAATCTATAGTATACATGACGCCTGTCTCTGCATAGAATAACATAAGTTCAGCAATCAATTCATTGGAGGTCTCTAGTTTTTTAAAGTCTGCAATTGCTTGTTTTGCCTCTTTTAATTTTAAGGTATAACCTCTCTTAGGATAAAATGCATAGAATATTTTATCCCTGTAAATATCAAACTGAGCTTTTTCATCAGGATGTACATAAAACTCCAAAAATTCCTTCACCGGTTTATATTTATTATATAATTCCAATACCAAATCAATTATTTGATCCTTGTCAAGTTTATTGAGTTCTTTTTTTACGGTGGCAATACTCACGGTCTATATTTTAATTATTAGGCTTTATATAATAAACTTGATAAAATAAGCTAGAACAAAATCACCTAATAAGGGAGTTTGTCTACAGGAACTACCACGACTGTTACATTATAATCAAATCCATGAATTTTCTTTATATCAAAACTTTCGAATAACACCTTATATTCTGAATATTTATCTTTTTTATGTTCTTGCATCTCCTCTAATAATTCTATCCCTGTTTCCCTCTCAATCATAGGATAAATATCTCTTTTTATTTCATCATACATATCAGGTTTAAACTCCTTTATAACAGAAAGATTCCATGCATTCATGGCTAAGAAGTACTTTAATTTTATAATTTCAAAGCTATCCTCCTCATCAATAATATAGGAAACAAAAGAGGTGAACAACTCTGAATATTTAACTTTACTCTTGTTCTGAATTATTACGCCGCTTTCAGGATCATTTAATATTCTTTGCCTGAGAATTATATCTTGTTCTCTTTTTTGTTTAGCCTCTTTCAGGCGTCTGGCACGTTTTATATTATCAGATTTTCCCAAAAACTAATATAAAAGATGAGGATTAATAAATTCTTTTTCTCAATAGTAAAATTACTAAGTAGAATTTAAATAAAGAAAGAGGAAGTCTAATTTAAAAGGAAATTAGAAGTCGGAGGTATGTATTTATCCTAAATAAAATAGGTATAATTTTTAGACTCTAAACCAATTTTAAATAATAACGTGTACTTCGACCCCCTTCCTCACTAACTAAAAAAGCTTCTTTTAACACCAGATCTTGCAAATCTCTAGTTGCAGTTGCTTTTGATGTTTTAGTTATGCTTTGATATTTACTTGCATTCATACCTCCCACAAATCCTTCTGGCCCTTCTTCTAACATTCTTCTGACTACCTTTAGTTGCCTATCATTTAAAAGATCTCTATAACGATCAAAATATTTTACTTTCTTTAAGCTAAACTCTATTATTTCATTACTTTCTATTTAAGAACTTAAACTAAAGTATTATAATTTTCTTAAGCATGGCTGTACCATTTTCACTAAGGATTTGAATAAAATAAATCCCACAATTAAGATCTCCTCTTTTAATATCTAATTGTTTACCATTAAACTTTATAGACTTATATTCTATACCTAATAAATCCACAATTTTAACTGTTGTATTTATTTGCTCTTCACTAAATGTTATAGTTGTTTCAGTAGAAAAAGGATTTGGAGCAATAGTAAATGTGGGTTCCTTAATAATTTCTTGTATAGCAGTAATTTCTGAAATTGGCCTCCTATATATACCTAGACCTTCAGTACCAACAAAAATGTTATTTCCTATTATTGAAATAGTCTTCACATACTTATAAATCAAACCTTTGTAAATTGTGTTCCAACTTGTGCTATCTTTAGTCAGCAAATGGACGCCACTATCATTACTGCCGGCTAAAACAATTTCTCCATTTGAGGCAACAGTATAAACGGTCAATAACCCGGTACTAATTTTGGTCCAGTCAGCCCCATTATTAGAAGACAAAAACACATTAAAGTTAGTTGAGGCATAAATATCATTGCCACTTATACTTAAGGAATGTATTTCAGGTGACGTAATGCCTTTAGAAACTGAAGTCCAGTTAAGACCTTCATTAGTGGAAAGAAAAACAGCACCACTAAAACTTCCGGCAAATATATTGGTACCGCTTGAAGCCATTGTATTAATTTGCTGTAATTCTATATCTGCACTTGCCCATGTCCAGTTAGCCCCATTATCAATTGATATAAATATGCCATTAGTAGTTCCGGCAAAAATCTTATTATCTTTTATAAGTAAAGAATAAACATGTAAATCTGTTAACCCTTTATTTATTTCTGTCCAATTACCTCCGTTATCAGAAGAAACAAAAACACCCCCAGGCCCTCCAGCATAAATATTTGATCCATTTACTGCCAATGATAAAACAGTATAATTAGTCAATCCATTATTTACTGCTGCCCACTTATCTCCATTATTAGTGGATAAAAATATTCCACCTCCTGCAGTACCCACAAATAAGTTATTGTCTTTTGAAGCAAAAGTATAAGCTTCAAGATTAGTTAATCCTTTATTAATTTCTACCCATTGAGCGTTTATAATACTCACTGTGGAAACAAGAATCGTTATTAGTAAAAGTTTTTTCATGGCAATAGCTTTAAATAGATAGTACATCTAAGTCGTTTAATATTCTTTTACTGCAATACTTTTACTCAATTAAATATATAATTCAGTATTGCATATATACAAATATAGGATATGCAAAATTATAAATTATAGAAATTGATTAATATTTGTGTAGAAATGTAAATAAATACCTCACCCTAACATCCCCAACAAATCCCCTTTACTAAATGACTTCAATACCGCACCCTCAGACTTAACCAAATCATCTGCCAACTTAGCTTTAGATGCCTGCATCTTCATTATCTTCTCTTCAATAGTATCAGGACATATTAATCTTACAGCTATTACATTCTTCTTCTGACCAATACGGTAGCTGCGATCTATGGCCTGGTTTTCTATAGCGGGGTTCCACCAGGGATCCACTAAATATACATAATCGGCTTCTGTAAGATTAAGGCCAATGCCTCCAGCTTTAAGGCTTATCAGGAAAACCCGTATTTGTTCATTATTCTGGAACTCATTTACCCTGCCAGCTCTGTCTTTGGTTTGCCCGGTAAGGTATTCAAATGCTATATTTCTATCTTCCAGTTCCTTCTTTATTAAATCCAGCATGGAGACAAATTGAGAGAATACAAGTATCTTATGATCACTGGATTTGTTTTCTATCTGTTCCAGCAACACAGCTATTTTAGAAGAGGAATCACCGAAGAATTCATCTTCTTTTAGTAGGGAAGGGGAGTTACAAATTTGCCTAAGTTTAGTAAGGCCGGTTAAGACATGCATACTATTCTGACTTATTTCATCCTCGTTTTTTGAGGAGATATAATCCCTAAGTTCTTTTTCATAAGTATTATAAACTTTCCTTTGGTCTTCACCCATTTCGCAATAGATGACCATTTCAGTCTTTTCGGGTAGTTCTTTGGCTACCTGCTTTTTGGTTCTTCTTAATATAAAGGGGCTAATCTTTTTCTGTAACTCTCCAGCTCTTTTCAGGTTCTCAAACCTGTCAATTGGTATTGAATAGATATCTCTGAAATGTTGCTTATTACCCAATAAACCCGGGCAGGCAAAAGAGAGTTGACCATAAATATCAAATGTATTGTTCTCAATAGGTGTACCAGTCAGCACTACCTTATTTCTTGATTGTAACATCCTGGCCGATTTGTAACGTTGTGACTCCGGATTCTTGATAGCTTGTGATTCATCCAGGAATATATAATTGAATTGGTATGTTTTAAGCATATGGATGTCAGAAATCAACATACCATAAGTAGTGAGTATTACTTCATACTGGTCAAATTCCTTACTGCTTTTTAGCCTGTTTGTTCCATAGTAAGTAAATACTTTAATGGATGGTGCAAATTTTTTCAGTTCATCCTGCCAGTTAAATATTAGAGAGGTAGGAACAATAATCAGGTTAGTGTTGTGCTTTCGTTTGCTCCGTTGCAATAAAATGAAAGCAATAATCTGGATGGTTTTTCCAAGACCCATATCATCTGCCAGGCAAGCACCGAAGTTAAAGTCATCCAGGAAGTTTAACCAGTTCAATCCCTGTTTCTGATAGTCACGAAGTGTAGTTTGTAGTTCAATAGGGACCGGTACTTCAGCTATACTTTCAAACTTTGATAGCTTTTCTGAATATAGTTTCAGCTCATCCTGAACTTCCTGACTCAAGACCTCATTTTCATACAGATTAGTTATTTCAGCAAAGTTAGTTTTGGGTGTTTTGAGTAATTCATCTACTATTTCCCCGACTCTAAAATAAGCTATGAATTTATTCATCCATTCTTCAGGGAGTATGCCCAGGGTACCATCATCCAATTGAACAAACTTGCTTTTATTCCTGATCGATTTATGTAGTTGTTTCAGGGAGGCTTTTTGATTCCCGAACAACACGGAGAGAGATGTATTGAACCAGTCTATTCCACTTACCACATTAACTGATACCATTGCTTTATTCTGGTTCAGTTTATTATTCTTTAACTCATTGAAGCCTAATACCAGAATATGCTGGTTCTTCCATTCTTCAAATGCCACAAGGAACCAGTTTTCATCCAGGAACTTCTCTTTATGCAGGTAGAAGTAACTTCCCTCCCTTAGCTGCTCTTCAAAATCAGGATGTTGTCTTAAGAGGATGGAGGTGAGTCGTATTTCCAGTTCTTCATCTCTGTTCACTTTAAAGACATTGCCATTTTGATCAACATCCTGTATTTGCCTTTTAGAATATACTGGTATCTCTATATTACCATATTTTACAACAGGAGTAATAGACACAAAGTCCATCTCATCAGACAAGTAAATGATTCTTTGAATGCCTTCATCAAAATGTTTTTCCTTTATCTGCTTTTTGGTAGCTGCTTTTATATAAGAATATTTAATACTGATCTTATCCTCCAGCTTAGCAAGAATACTTTGGCGGAACTCCTCATATTTGGAAGTATGGATTAGTACTTTCGGATTATTCTTCTTAAAGAACTCCAGCACCGGCAGTACCTCAGAATTGGTCACCAGGTTTAATGTATCCCCGATTTGAATAAAGTAATCGTATTTGATATTCAGGGTTTTTAATGGATAATGCTTATCATTTGCCAACAATTTTCCTGAAATCTCATAAAAGGGTTCTTTCAGATCTACCGTTAGTTTTAGATCCACCTCTAGGATATTTAAATGAACTGGAACCAAGGAACTTGCAGAAATAGTTTCTGATATTTTAGGGTCATGATAGTATATTGGCAGTCTGGCAGGGTTGCTTACCAAGATTTTAAGACTATCAATATCAGTTTCCTGCTTGGAATTAATAGCATCCTGTTGCACTTTAGAAATCACTGAATAGAACCTGGCCTCTTCAATCTTTTCTGTTTTAAGTATAAGGGACAAAGGATCTATAGAAGTAAATGGGTTCTTAATTTTACCATCTTTACTGGTTTGAGCTTCCAAAAGCTCCACAATAAACTGCTCGTAGTATTTATGCTTTTTCAATACCACGATCAATTTAGTATTTACACTTTCATCTATTGAGTCTGGAAACTTAATCGACTTTTTAGTCAATATATGATCTGATAGGAATGTCTTGGTTTCTTGATTAACGGGAAATATTCCTTCCTGGACAGGATTAATATCTATAGACTTATCTTTATATTCAATAAAGAAATAATCATCCAGATTGGGCTCATTTTCCAAGCCATAATCCTTAGCCACTTTTTGAATGGTTCCAAATCGTAGATCTGAATCAAAGAATATACGCAAATAACTCCGGTCCATTATATTATAAAGTACCTGGGTCTCATGCTCGCATAATTTTTTAGCATTGGAGTTGCAACTACAAGATAATTTTAATTCAGTTTCTGTTTGGGTTACACTTACAGTTGGGAATTCCAGAGCAGAAGATGAGTTAGTAAAACTCCCTTGATTTATAATTATTTCAGTAGGATAGATATCAAAGAAGCCCCTTTTATTCGTATCTACCATTGCAGTACTGTGCCTGAGTATGTCAGAATAACTCAGTTGAGCAATGTTCAGGTTTTCAATTATATATTCCTTCGAACTGTTGATCATGAAAGTGTGAATCCTGTTTAGAACAGTCTCTATGTGAAGTTTATCTAAGTAATAATCTAATGGCCAAAATTACAAAATAGTGCCTCTATTTAAGAATATAATAAATTGATGAAGTTAATCAGTGAAATCCATTAATCCGCTTAATCCGTGATTCAGACAAAAAGGGCTATTAATTCTTATCTTCTTCTCTTTTAATCTTCTGAAGCTTTTCTATATCAGCCTGATCAATTAATCTACCTGTATTCATTTTTGATAGAATTAAATGATTAAAATGAATAAAGGGTATTGATAAACCATCTATTTCTCCCATCACTTTTTGATTGCTAGCCTCTTCATAATTTACTAGATTTACCATAGTCATAAAGTCAGTACGTAATGGATCAGTACCAATAGTAAATGCCTGGTGTTTAGTAAAATCTAACCCTGAAATAACTTCCAAATCATAATCATCAATGTCCATAATTTGAAATACTTTCAGAAGTTTTTCTTTATTATCATTGTCAGGTTTTAACCAAATATCAACATCACCTGTAGTTCGTTTATAGCCATAATAAATAACAGAATAGCCCCCTATCACTATAAAATCAACATTGAATGAAATTAATTTATCAAGTAAATCAAGCTGGCCTTCTAAGAATAGGTTCATGATATTTTAGTAAAAGTTATTCTTTTAAAAGGGGGCCATGTCTTTAATTCTTCTCTGGAAACACCATATACTCTCAGTATTAGCTCTACAGTTTCTCTTAGTCTTTCTATTGGGTCTTGTTTTAAAATCGCCTGAATTTCACTAAGTTCAGCTTCTTCAAATGAACTAAATATTTTTACTGTTAATTTTTCTCTTTCTTTTGAATTCTTATTAGGATCCTGTTTAGACATAACAAAGGTCTTGGTCTATTTCTTTAAAGTACTTTGGTTTTATTCCATTTCTGGAAACGAGATCTACTTTTAGATTAAGTAGATTTTCCAACTCTAGTGCTAAATCTATAAATTCAATTCCAATTGGTTTTTGAAAATCAACTAATATATCAACATCACTTTCGGCATTTTGCTGTTCACGGCCGTATGATCCAAATATAGCAAGGTAGCTAAGGTCATATTTCTTAGTTAAACGAGGCTTATTCTCTTTTAATATGTTTCTGATTTCAGATAAGGTAGCCATATTACAAATATACGAAACTTAAGCTAAAATATTTTGATCACTTCATCTTAAAAGAATCCAGTATCCTTTCCCCTACTGCTTTAAAAGTCTCATATTTATCCTGCTCACATGTAAAAGTCAAAACATAAGCTCTCTCGATATCAACAAAATAATATTGCTCATATTTTAAATGGAAAATACCAAAGTCTCCAATATAAATAATTTTATGGTACGGCTTTTTACCGTTAGTAAGCTGTTTGCTTTCTAATATGTTTGAATTAGTTACCATGGTTTTAATTTGACTCTCAGAAAGCTCTGCAAATGTTTTGAGATTCAAATTCGTCGCACTCAAATCCTGAAATAAGATATTCACATTCTCTTCGAATTGATCAGTAGGCGATTCAAGTGGGGAATAAAAGAGAACAATGCTATGTTTTTCATCACTTGTATCTGATTGCCAGTGGGAAGGGTATAGGATAGAATAATTTAAAGTATTAAATGTGTTCCAGTCTGGATTGGTCTGGCCATTTAAGATAATTGGGAATAGGAAAATGAATAAGAGAAGTTTTAACATAATTTACTTAATCTTGAATGATTAATAAGTAAAATTAATACGTTAAAATCAATAATCTGTTTTAGCTGTAAGTAAGAATTAAATCTAATCGCTAATTCCCAATCGGAAATCTTACATTTCACATTTCACAAAAATGAGGATAACTCCTATCCCAGATGTTTATCCCTGATAAACAAACTCGAAACGAGTAATACTAAAATCATTGCTAGTAGAAATATCATAATGATTCTGTTTTAGATTAAACAATGAGCCAAAATTAAGGGCCATTCAATAGAGTTCTGTTACATAACTATCATATTTAGTTATATTATTTACATGTTAATTTAAATCATAATCTATTCTTATAAATAAATATTTATAACATATTAAATATTGCTAAATGACTAAAGTATATTTAATAATTCCAGTAATCGATAAAAAAATACTTGATTTATAATATATTATGATTTATATTTGTATATTGACAGACTAGTGATAGTGTCGCATTAATCCCTAAACATACAACCAGATGAAAACACATCTACTTTTTATTATTATATTCCTTCTCGCTTTTGGCAAAACTTTATTATCTCAGGAATCTGAAAGTACTTTTAATAGTAATAGCGTAAATAAATCTTTAGGGTTAGGACCAGTTATTACCAATGTTTTAATTGTTAATGATACCTGTAAAGGACCTTTAATAAAATTAACTGTTCAATCAAGTACTTCTTGTAATTTTAAATGGAGTGATGGGAGTTTTTTTTCAAGTATTACTCCTAAAAATGCAGGAAACTACAATGTTACTATAACAGATAAAGATGGGAATTCAATTACAGGAGGACCTTATGAAATTAAAGATTATCCCTTATATCCGTATTATAATAATTTTCAAGTTATTGGGGAGTGTAAAAGTCAAATAAATGGCCAGATTCATTTTGTCGGTGCAAGACCAACTGATATCTATTACTGGAAACATGATTCAAATTTACATTCTAATATTGCTGATAATTTGGCCGCAGGGATTTATAAAGTTTATATCACAGATATTACAGGAACTTGTGTAACCCCAGAAAAATCATTTGAAATCCATGATAATACACCATATCTAAAAGATATTAAAGTAAGGGGAGTATCACCTTGTGCTAAGTGGCCAGATACTTCTGGATATTTACTTATTGATTTAAATATGTATTATCTAAATACTTGGGGTTGCTATGATTGTGATGATCGTTATATTTCAACCCACGATGCAAAAGGAATAACTTATAGCTGGAAATTAGGCGATGCTGATTACGATATCAATGGTTATATTATTTTAAAACCCTTACCCCAATCTGGCTTTTTGAAATTTACCTTTACAGGAGCAGATGGATGTTATAGTGATACAACTCTTTATATACCTCTACTTGCTGATTTAAAATCCAACATATTTACAACCTACCCTGACAAAGAAACTCATTTATACATTGCAAATACGGTGGTCAAAGGTGGTCAGGCACCCTATACTTATAAATGGTCGGATGGCAATACCCAAAAAGGCAGAAATGATTTAATGGCAGGTAAATCTTATCATGTTACAGTTACAGATATCTACGGCTGTTCCAGCAGCAATAATGTATATGTCAAAAAACTAAAAGGTGAAAATGAAGTCAATTTTGTCAATAAAGGAGATAATATTGAAGTCAGAAAAGACTCAGAAATTGCTTCTGAAACCACTTATACTTATTGTCTTACTGATATGTTTGGTAAAACTTACTTTATTAAAGAATCAAATAAAACTGAATCAGCCTGGCAAATGGATATTTCACATTTGGCTCCCGGTATGTATTATTTATCAGTTTACAATGAGGATGCAATACAGACATTTCCTTTTGTGAAACTCAAATAGCCAAAAGCTATTCATAAATAGCTTTTGGCTACTTTATTATCTATTTGGATTTTTGGTATTTGCCTAATAGTTCACCACTTGCAAGGATATGAGATTTCAAAGCTGTCTCTATAGTTTTTTTATCAGCACCTTCCTTTAGTTTTAGCATAGCATCCAATGCATAAACTTTAAAAATATACCTGTGTATCCCTGTTGGAGGGCAAGGTCCTTTATAACCATTTTTGCCTGTTCCATTTTTTCCTGCAGTTCCTAAGGTGGCATTCTCGGCTATGGTCTTCATAGGTTTAATATCATATACCACCCAATGATCAAAATTGCCACCAGGAGCATCCGGATCAGTCATAATGATGGTAAGACTCTTTGCAGCCACCGGAATATTATCGATATTAATTTCAGGATTTATATCCTTTCCCTGACAAGTAAACTTTTCTGGAATTATACCATTGACTTTAAAAGCGGGACTGGTAACTGTCAGATTATCACTATACATAAGACTTAGCATTAAATAAATTAGAATATTCATAATTGTTAAGTTTAAGATTAAGAATTATTTATTCTGCAAAGTTCCATAACTAATAAAAATATAGCTTATAAGATTTTTAATATTTCTTATATAATTTACTGATTCATATAAGCACAACACGGTACTTCAAATATTGCAACTTCAATTTGAATCTGATATACTATATCAGAGTTTTTAGCTATTCCTCTTACCCAAAATGATTACATTTGATCGGCAAATCTCCAATTGAACAAATGACAAAAGCACAAAAAATAGTAGAAAAAATGTACCTTAATGATGCTTTCAGCCAATGGTTGGGCATTAAGATATTGTCAGTTGATGAATCAAAAGTAAGCCTCCAAATGGAAGTGAGACCAGAAATGACAAATGGATTCAAAGTGACTCATGGTGGAATTACTTATTCACTTGCAGATAGTGCCCTGGCTTTTGCATCCAATGGGCATGGAAGACTTTGTATGTCTATAGAAACTTCAATTTCGCACACACGTTCTGTCAGATCAGGAGATACACTTACCGCTGTTTCTGAGGAAGTGAGCCTGAGTAATAAAATTGGAGTGTACCACATAAAAGTAACCAATCAAAATGATCAGACAGTAGCATTGTTTAAAGGTATGGTTTTTAGGAAGGAAGAGGAATGGGAGGTTTAAATTAATGTACGATATACGACATACGATATACGATGTACTTTTAGCGACGCATTCATTTATAAGATAACAGAATGCTATATTTCTTGAATCG
>Ga0193744_1000149_pt1 | contig 22860 bp, 17 predicted proteins | sample L1a1metaG_FD_143056 | JGI IMG/M metagenome (GOLD analysis project Ga0193744, IMG submission 143056) | Soil microbial communities from a riparian zone of the East river system, Colorado, United States - L1a1 | ecosystem: Environmental > Terrestrial > Soil > Riparian zone | place: USA: East River...
TCAGTAAAATCCCCAACCCCTTTATACAGACTTATGCTGCACTGTTTATAACCATCGGTGCATTGTGTGGTATAACCAGCGTCTGCCTTGTTAATCTCCTGGGCCAATCCAGGATATTCTTTTCAATGTCAAGGGATAAACTATTACCTGCCTGGATCTCAAGACTGCATCCTGTATTTAAAACACCTTACAGAGGTACACTCATTACAGGCATTTTTGTTGCCATTATTGCAGGATTCATTCCATTGCAGGTTGTGGTAGAAATGGGTAGCATAGGTACATTATTCGCATTTGTAGTGGTAGCAGGTGGAATAATCTATATAAGAAAACAAAAAGATATGCCCAAACCATTATTCAGAACCCCCTGGGTGCCTTTTATTCCTATACTTTCTATTGTTTGCTCATTAACTTTAATGTGTTCGTTGCCGGTGATGACCTGGATCAGGTTCGTGATCTGGATGACAGCAGGGCTGTTTATTTATTTTTTGTATAGTTATAAAAGAAGCAGATTGTAGTATTATATTTAAGGTATCAAATCATAATTAAGACCTATATGATCGCAAATACCCCGGCTACTCCATACTATGCAGTAATATTTAGTTCTTTAAAAAATCCGGACGATTCAGGCTATGAAGCAATGTCACTTCGAATGGAAGAGTTAGTGAAGCAGCAACCAGGCTATTTGGGTCACGAAAGCGTGAGAGATGGCTTAGGTATCACAGTTTCTTATTGGAATTCACTCGAAGCCATTAGAAACTGGAAGGCAAATTCAGAACATCTCTTTGCGCAAGCTACAGGCAGGCAAAAATGGTATGCCGATTTTAAAGTCAGGATATGTAAAGTCGAAAGAGATTATAGTATTTAAGCATCTCTTACCAAATCATTTTAATAGGGAATAAACCAAAATCAAATTTCCCACCATCTTTATCTAATAGCATAATTATGCATGGTTTTACTTAGTAGAATCATGCTGTTAGTATACATATCATCCATTTTGTCTCTCTTTAAGGGCTATTTCATGATTATCTATTCCACTTCCTCCCACAAGCTCGTATCTAAAATATTTCCTGTATCTTACAGATCTACAATATATTATGAATAGATCATAAATTAGCTTTTAGCAGTAAAGTGTTAAATATTACAAATTTTCTTTATTTATTTCAATTAAAGTGGTAGTAAGTGGGAATATATGGAAAGAACATCATATATTTGCTGTAGGAATTATATCAGTCAAATATGAATCAACTTCTCGGCGAACACAATTGCAAGCTTGATGAGAAGGGGAGGCTTAAAATGCCCTCTGCCTTTCTCAGACAGTTATGTGGTTTTGGTTCTTTCGACATGGTGATCAACAGAGGCTTTGATAAAAACCTAAACCTCTATCCTAAAAACGTTTGGGAAGAGATAAGCAAAGAAGTTACAGATTTAAATCCATTTGATGAGGAGCATCGTGACTTTATACGCTTCTTTCACTTTGGTGCAACTCCGATCACTACCGATAATGCAGAAAGGATCATGATCCCTAAAGTATTGATGGATTGGGGAAGTATAAAGCGTGACTTAGTGTTGATAGGTCTTGGCAATAAAATTGAAATTTGGTCATCAGAGAATTATGCTCAAAAGTTCAATATAGACAGTAAGACATTTTCTGCATTAGCACAAAAAGTAAAGGGAGAAGTAAAACATGGATAAGGATCCTGCCAGTTACCATATCCCTGTACTGCTAAAGGAGTGTATTGAAAATTTGAAAATTAAGCCAAATGGTATATATGTAGATGTAACCTATGGCGGCGGAGGTCATTCGAAAGCAATATTAGAACATTTGGGGCCGGAAGGTAGCTTAATAGCATTCGATCAGGACCCTGATGTAGAAGCAAATATAATAAAGGACGAAAGACTAATATTCGTGAACAGCAACTTCAGATTTCTGAAGCGCTATTTAAAACTCCATGGGATAACGGAGGTTGACGGAATCCTGGCAGATATTGGAGTATCGTCACATCAACTGGATAAAGCCAAACGTGGCTTTTCCTATAGTTCAAAGGAATTCCTTGACATGCGTATGCAGCCGGGTACCAGTCTTACAGCTGCTGATATACTCAATAGATACGACCCTCAGCAATTGCTGAATGTGTTTAGTACTTATGGAGAAATCAGGAATGCAAAGACTTTAACCGAAGCAGTTGTGCAGTCCAGGAGTCTTAGAAAGTATAAGGTGGTGCCAGATTTAGTCGCAACCTTAGATGCAGTAATGATCGGGGATAAATACAAATATATGGCCCAGGTGTTTCAGGCTTTAAGAATTGAAGTGAATGATGAACTGGGTGCTTTGAAAGATTTGTTGCAACAAGGAAAAGAAGTATTGAAACCCGGAGGAAGATTTGTAGTGATGAGTTTTCACTCCCTGGAAGACAGATTAGTAAAGAATTATTTCAAATCTGGTAACTTCTCAGGAGAGCATGAAAAAGACTTTTACGGTCATATTGAGAAGTTCTTTACCATTATTAATAAGAAACCAATAGAGCCAACAAGAGAAGAATTAAAGCAAAATCCCAGATCGGGTAGTGTAAAATTAAGAGTGGTCGAGAAAATATAAAACTATGATAAAAACAAATGTAATATTAGGTAAATTGATGAACAGGTTTAAGTTTCAACCAGATCAAATACTTATTCATACTAAGTTTTTATTGTTTGTTTTTTCATTAGTGATGGTCAATATAGCAGTGGGTTATTATACCAATGATAAGATTACCCAGATCCAGACCATGGAGAAAGAAATAAAGGACCTCAGATGGCAATACATCTCAATAGAGTCAAGTATGTTGTCAGAGGCTAAAGAATCTCAAATATCAGAACGTGTCGCGTCTTTGAAGCTTGAAGTTTCAAAGGATGTCCCGAAAACAATTGTAATCCCATAACACTGAATAGGAACCATGAACTTCAAAAACGAGTTGCTGCTAAGAGTTTATATTGTATTAATTGCTATAGTGTTGGCAGCATTACTCGTTTTTGGACAATTGGTAAGAGTCGGTGTTATTGACAGAGAGAAATGGAAGTCAATGGGCGACAAGTTTAGCCTGAGCATGATGCCTGTAAATGCAGAAAGAGGTAATATTATCTCAGAAACAGGAGCAGTACTGGCAACTTCCCTGCCTTATTATGAATTAAGAATGGATGCGGGAAGTCCGGCACTTACCAATGCTATCTTCAATAAAAATGTTGACTCACTTAGTTACTACATGTGGAAATATGTAGATAAATCTATTGGGATAGGTGCATGGAAAAATAAATTTACTGCAGGACATAATAGCAAAGACAGGTTCCTTTTATTGAGTGATAAGGTTGATTATGATGTATATGAGAAGGTAAAGACCTTTCCTATTTTTAACCTGGGCCGATTTAAAGGAGGTCTGATAGCCTTAAGAAAGAGCAGAAGAGAATTTCCATATGGAGACCTGGCCAGACGTACTATTGGTTATAGTAAAGAAACTATTCAGCCGGTGGGTATAGAAGGCGCTTTTGATAATATACTGAGAGGGGAGCAAGGAAAAAGACTGATGCAGAAAGTACTGGGTGGAAACTGGATACCTGCTGAAGATATAGCGAGGATAGCCCCAATAAATGGAAATGACCTGGTGATTACAATAGATGAATCTATTCAGGACATTGCACATGCAGAACTAAAAAATGCTTTATCACATCATAATGCCCAATATGGTTGCGCTATCGTGATGGAAGTTAAGACCGGAAAGATTAGAGCATTGGTAAATCTTGATAAAGACGGGGATACCTATAGTGAGAATTTTAATTATGCTTTAGGGGGAGCTGTTGAACCGGGATCTACTTTTAAACTGGCCAGCGTACTCGCATTACTTGAAGACGGATACATTAAATCAGTTAATGATACCATACTTTTAAACAGAGGACACATCAAATATGGTGACCGGGAAATGTTTGATGCCCATCCCCATAAAATTGACTCTACTTCTATTAAATCAGCTTTCGCTATGTCCTCTAACGTAGGGATATCGATGTTGGTACAGAAATATTATGGTGCCAGTGATAATGGCGCCCAGTTTATAGACAAGCTGAAGCAGTTCAGACTTAACCAGATGACCGGACTTGAAATACCGGGAGAAGCACAACCTATTATTAAAGATGCCTATAGTACCAAAGAATTTTGGAGTGGAACCACTTTACCGTGGATGTCTATAGGATATGAGTTAGCTGTAACCCCACTACAGCTCCTTACATTTTACAATGCCATAGCAAATGATGGTAAGATGATGAAACCTTACCTGGTGTCAGAGGTTCGAAAGTACAATCAGGACTATGTCCTCAAGTCTTTCGAGCCTCAGATTTTGAACAAAAGGATTGCCTCTAAGAAGTCCATAAGAATAGTAAAAGAATTATTAGAAGCAGTAGTAGATAAAGGAGGTACAGCATCAAACCTTGCTTCCAAGGCCTATAAGATTGCCGGTAAGACCGGAACCTCGCAAATGAACTATCAAAAGATAAAGAGCGAAAAGGCTTTTGGTTATCGTTCTTCATTTGTAGGTTACTTCCCTGCCGACAATCCAATGTATTCAGTGATTGTAGTAATCTCTGAACCAAGGCAGAATGGATATTATGGTGCTTTTGTATCAGGGCCGGTATTCAGGAATATAGCCGATAGAATATTTAGCAGAATGTATGACCAGCATATGGCATTCAATGATGATAAAGCAAAAGATCCGGATATAAATAAAATACCAACTGTATCAGCCGGTTACCAGTCAGACATGTCCTATATACTTGATAAGCTGGATATGCCTTTTGATCACGATGTTAAAACTGATTGGGCCAAAGTAAGTAAATCAGATAAAGAAATAGAACTGACAGATAAGAAAATAGACGGTAACAGAATACCCAGTGTGATCGGAATGGGGCTCAGAGATGCCACTTATTTGTTAGAAAATCTAGGATTAAGAGTTGAAGCAATAGGATGTGGTAAGGTACGTAGCCAGGGTATTGCACCAGGCACCTTATTACGCAAACAAACCATAAGATTGTTTCTAGGTTAAAATCTGATTTTACCATGAAGCAACTTAAAAATCTAATACAAAACATCGAAATTCTACAGGTTGAAGGAGTCCTTGAAGTGGAGATCTCCGGTATTGAATTTGACAGTAGGAAAGTAGAAAAAAGTTCTTTGTTTATTGCAATATCAGGTACCCAGGTGGATGGTCATAACTATATAGATCAGGCCATTAAAATGGGAGCTACTGTGATCATATGCCAGGACTTTCCAACTTCTTTTCAAAAGGGTGTTTCTTATCTTAAAGTAAAAAATACAACTGAAGTATTAGGCATTTTAGCAGCCAATTATTATGATCACCCCAGTAAGTTATTAAAGCTGATCGGTATAACCGGAACTAACGGGAAAACTACTGTAGCGACGCTCTTATACCGCTTGTTTATGGACCTTGGATTTAAGGCAGGACTTTTATCTACAGTTGAATATAGAATAGGAGATTTTGTATTAGCTTCCAGTCATACTACCCCAGATGCCATATCACTCCAGAAACTAATAAGAGATATGGTTGATAGCGGATGTGAGTACTGTTTTATGGAAGTGAGCTCACATGCTATTGATCAATACAGGACGCAGGCATTAGAATTTAAGGGAGGCGTATTTACTAATATTACACATGATCATTTAGATTACCACGGCACATTTGACAACTACCTCAAAGTAAAGAAGAAGTTTTTTGACGAACTACCTGAAACAGCTTTTGCCCTTGTCAATTCTGATGATAAGAATGGAATAGTAATGATGCAAAATACAAAAGCTAAGAAGTATAAATATAGCCTGAGGTCATTTGCAGATTTTAAAGCTAAAATACTCGATAATACTATAGACGGATTGTTGCTGGAAGTAAACGGAACACAAATGCATTCAAGATTGGTCGGAGAGTTCAATGCATCCAATTTATTAGCGGTATACGGTACAGCATCTTTATGTGGGGTAGACAATCTTGAGCTATTAACTGCATTAAGCAATCTAAAACCGGCAGAAGGCAGGTTTGAATATGTAAGAGAAATATATACCAGGAGAGTAGGTATTGTGGATTATGCACATACTCCTGACGCCTTGGAAAAGATATTTGAAGCCATAGCACAAGTGAAGCCAAGCAGGGCAAGAATAATTACAGTAGTAGGTTGTGGTGGAGACAGGGATAAATCAAAAAGACCCCTGATGGGCAAGATAGCAGTTAAACACAGTGATATAGCAATATTTACCGCTGATAATCCAAGATCGGAAGATGCGGATAGTATTATTAATGAAATGCTGGCAGGAGTACCAGAGGGGGATATTAAAAAAACAGTAAACATAACTGATAGAAAACAAGCCATTAAAACAGCTTGTCTGATGTCAGGACAATCAGATATCATTGTAGTAGCAGGGAAAGGACATGAAAAGTATCAGGAAATAAAAGGAGTTAAATATCCATTTGATGACCTGGTGATATTGCAGGAAGAAATGAATAGTAGTGCGTTAAAATATGTATAAAGACTTATATCATTCTCAGATCGTATGTTAGCAGTTAACAATGGGTGGAGTAGTAATACGATACCCATTGTAACTGACTTTTAATAAGAATGAGAAACTAAAGTATTAATTAAGTATGCTGTATCACCTTGCCAAATATCTACAAGAGTTTTACCATATCCCCGGATTAAGGTTGTTCCAGTATATTACTTTCAGAGCAGGTATTGCGGTTATACTATCTCTTATGATATCCATGATATTTGGTAAAAGGATAGTTGACTGGTTAAGGAAGCTGCAAATAGGAGAAACTATACGTGATCTTGGTTTATCTGGCCAGAAAGAAAAAGAGGGCACACCAACTATGGGAGGTGTTATTATCATCCTCTCTATCTTAGTACCATGTTTATTACTATGTAATCTTAAGAATATCTATGTCCTGCTAATGCTGTTTTCCACCATATGGATGGCCATCATTGGCTTTATAGATGATTATATTAAAGTATTCAGGAAGAAGAAAGACGGGTTAGATGGAAAGTTTAAAATAGCCGGGCAAATAGGCTTGGGACTAATAGTGGGAATTACTATGCTGTACAGCAATGAGATAGTAGTGAGAATGGATAGTAAAAAAGCCAGGTTGGGTGGGTATGAAATAGTAAAGAAAACGATAGTAGAAGATCATAAGAATGAAGGGAGGTTCAGGGATATGGCTAATGTAAAAACTACCTTGACCAATGTACCGTTCCTGAAAGGCAATCAGTTTGAATACGCTAAACTCATACCGGGACATTCTAAACTCTCATTATTTCTCGTTGGATTTGTCTTTGTACTCATAGTTATATTTATAATAACAGCAGTATCCAATGCCGCTAATCTCACAGACGGAATAGATGGATTAGCCACCGGGGTCTCAGCCATAATAGGTGCGACACTCGGTATATTGGCATATGTATCGTCCAATACTATTTTTGCCGACTATCTTAATATATTCTATCTGCCTGAGACCAGTGAACTGGTAATATTCTGTGCCTGTTTCATCGGAGCCTGTATAGGTTTTTTATGGTATAATTCATACCCTGCCCAGGTGTTTATGGGAGATACCGGAAGTCTGACTTTAGGAGGCATAATAGCAGCATTGGCCATCATTCTAAGAAAAGAACTATTAATACCAATACTCTGCGGAATATTCCTGGTAGAAAACCTATCAGTAATATTACAGGTGAGTTACTTTAAATATACAAAGAAAAAGTATGGTGAAGGAATAAGGATATTTAAGATGGCACCACTTCATCATCACTTCCAGAAAATGGGTTATCATGAATCAAAGATTGTTACCCGGTTTTGGATAGTGGCGGTTTTACTGGCAGTATTGACAATAATAACCTTGAAAATAAGATAAAAACAATAAACAATTAATAACAGAAAGGAATGAAGGTAGTGATTCTAGGTGGTGGTGAAAGTGGCGTAGGTAGTGCATTACTATCTATGTCTAAAGGGTATCCTACTTTCTTGTCTGATGCAGGAGCTATACAGGAAAAGTTTAAACAAGAATTAATAGAGGCAGGTATAGAATTTGAAGAAAATGGTCACACCGAATCTAAAATACTGGATGCAGTTATTTTAATTAAAAGCCCCGGTATACCGGATAAGGTTGAAATCATTTCTAAGTTTAAGCAACAAGGTGGCCAGGTAATATCGGAGATAGAATTTGCTTCTCAATTTACTGCTGCCAAAATTATAGGCATTACTGGTAGCAATGGTAAAACCACTACAACCAAGTTGATTGATCATATAATGAATCATGCAGCTTTGAGTGTAAAGATGGCAGGCAACATCGGTAAGAGTTTTGCGAGAATCTTAGTTGAAGAGGATCCTGAATATTTTGTCCTGGAGTTAAGTAGCTTTCAATTGGATGATATAATTAAGTTCAAACCATATATTTCAGTACTCCTAAATATAACACCTGATCACTTAGACAGGTACGACTATCAGTTTGAAAACTATGTACATTCCAAATTCAGAATTACAGCCAATCAGACTCAGGATGATCTATTTATTTATAATGCCAATGACTCTGCTATCATAAGTTTCCTTGAAAATGAAAATATAAGTGCTCAATTATACGGTATTCAAGAGATCATAAATTCAGAAGGGTTTATTAAGGTAGATAACTTTAGTGTACATAAATCTAAAGTCAGTATTAAAGGTCCGCACAATGAGTTTAATGCAGCATGTGCCATAAAAGTAGCTTTACACTTTGGTATAGAACATCACATAATCAAAGAAGCATTAGCCAGTTTTATCAACCTGCCACACAGACTGGAAATGGTAGATAGTATAAATGGAGTGAGCTTTATTAATGACAGTAAAGCGACCAATGTAGACGCCACATTTTATGGACTTAGTGCTATGGATGGTCCCACTATTTGGGTAGTGGGGGGAACGGATAAAGGGAATGATTATACGGTTTTAAATGAACAGGTACAAGCTAAAGTAAAAGCCATAGTATGTCTGGGTGCTGATAATCATAAAATAATAGACCATTTTGCCCGGCAGGTAGATATGATTGCAGAAACCAGAACCGCACAGAATGCAGTGAAAACTGCCTTTTCACTAGCTGTACCTGGTGATGTAGTATTATTATCACCAGCCTGTGCAAGTTTTGACCTCTTTAATAATTATGAGGATAGAGGAGATCAGTTTAAAGAAGCGGTTAAGCATTTAAAATTAAAAGTAGAACATTAAAATAAAAGCATATGTCTAAGGTATTTGTACGAATATACAATGGTAATTTAGGAGATAGAATGATTTGGTTCATTCTATTGATCCTGGCAATGGTATCAGCTTTAGCAGTATATAGTACTTCAGGAAGCTTAGCCTATAAACATGATTCCAGTGCACTTTGGTACCTGATGCAGCATGTTGTCTTTATATTACTTGGTTTTGTATTGACCTATATATGTGCCATGATGAACTATATGAAGTTCTCTAAGATTGCACCGGTATTATTAATCATTGCAGGAGTATTGCTGGTCTATACACTCTTTTTTGGCTCTACCATAAATGATGCCAGACGCTGGATCAGGATTCCTATTATCAACGTAACCTTTCAGACTTCAGACTTTGCAAAGCTTGCTCTGGTGATATATTTAGCTCGTATATTGACAACTAAACAAGAAACGATAAAAGACTTTAAGAGTGCTTTTATTCCTATTATAGCCCCAGTCGGAATTATATGTTTTCTCATAGCACCGGTAAATCTATCTACTGCTATGTTGCTTTTTCTAACCTGTTTAAGTATGATGTTTGTAGGCAGGGTCAAGTCAAAGTATATGTTTGGAATGATTGGTATCGGGGCATTGTTGTTTGGGGTTCTGGTACTTACCTGGTATTTCTTTCCCGAGCATGTCAGAGTAGGCACCTGGATAAACAGGATTCAGGATTTCATGGGTACCGGAGATGGTAGTTTTCAAAATGTACAAGCTAAAATAGCAATAGCAAATGGTGGAGTTTTCGGAGTAGGCGCGGGTGATGGAGGCCAGATTCATTTTCTTCCTTCAGCTTATGCCGACTTTATATATGCCTCTATTTGTGAAGAATATGGTATTATTGGTGCCGTACTTATCATGGGATTATTCGTGTTGTTTTTTGTAAGAGTAGTAAAGATTGTTACTAATAGCCCAAAAGCTTTTGGGGCATTATTAGCTATGGGACTTGCATTACTGGTCACTATTCAAGCCTTAACCAATATGGCAGTATCAGTTAATTTATTACCAGTTACAGGTTTGACCTTACCCCTGGTAAGTAAAGGAGGTACTTCCATCTTCTTTACAAGTATTGCCATGGGTATGATCTTAAGTGTATCCAGGTTTGTAGACAAGTCCAAAAATAAGCCAAAGCAAGAGGATATCGATACCACAGATAATGACCTGGGATTTGATGCTTCAGTTAGTGTAACAGAATCTACCGAACCTTTTGAAGCAGTATATGTATTGGACAAAAAAGAAGCAGGTAAAAATACTATATGAAAGTAATAATAGCAGGTGGTGGTACTGGTGGGCATGTGTTTCCCGCTATTGCAATTGCAAATGCAATTATTGCAAAGGACCCTTCTGTTGAAATACTTTTCGTGGGTGCCCAGGGTAAACTGGAAATGGAAAAGGTGCCCATCGCAGGTTATAACATCATAGGTTTATGGATAAGTGGATTACAGAGAAAACTTACTATAAAGAATTTAATGTTTCCGGTCAAACTCCTCTCGAGTCTTATTAAATCAAGAAGAATCATTAAGTCATTCAAACCGGATGTGGTAGTAGGGGTAGGGGGTTATGCAAGTGGCCCAATATTAAAAGCAGCCAATCATTTTAAAATACCTACTATTATTCAGGAGCAAAACTCTTTTGCAGGCATCACAAATAGATTATTAGCACAGGAAGCTTCAGTTATTTGTGTCGCTTATGAAGGAATGGAACGTTTCTTCCCACAAGCAAAAATTATACTTACTGGAAACCCATTGAGATCGGATGTGAGTATTATAGCCGGTAAAAGAAGTAAAGCAATAGAGTATTTTGGACTACAGGATAACAAGAAGACATTAGCTATTCTTGGTGGAAGTGGAGGAGCATTATCGATTAATAATGCTTTATCGGATGCATATGAAATAATATCCAATCTGGATAATATTCAAGTCATCTGGCAATGTGGTCAGGCTTACTTTGAAAGATTTAAAGTTTCAAAACTTGCTACCCTGGGAAATGTACATATAATGCCCTTTACGGATAGAATCGATTATGTATATGCATGTGCCGATGTTATAGTAGCCAGAGCAGGTGCATTAACTGTCTCAGAGCTAAGTTTGATAGCTAAGCCGGTAATTTTAGTGCCTTCACCAAATGTAGCAGAAGATCACCAGACGAAGAATGCAATGTCCTTGGTTAGGAAAAATGCAGCAATATTAGTTCCGGATCTGGAAGCTAAAAATGTACTAATTAAAAGGAGTATAGAATTATTAAATAATACAGATCAATGTATAAGCTTAAGTGAAGAGATAAGAAAATTTGCCAAACCTAATGCTTCTTCAGATATAGCTGAAATAGTATTAAAAGAAGGAAATAGAAATAGATGAAAATATTTAGTGATATAAACAAGATATTCTTTATAGGTATTGGCGGCATTGGTATGAGCGGCCTGGCAAGATATTTTGTTTTAATGGGTAAAGAAGTCTATGGATATGATAAAACAGAAACTACTTTAACTAAAGAACTGACAGTAGAGGGTATTCAGGTTCATTATACAGACAATGTAAACTTAATACCAGAAGGCATTGACCTTGTAGTGTATACACCTGCTGTTCCCAAATCACAGGCTCAATTTAGTTATTTTAGAGATCACAACTTCCCCATATTAAAGAGGTCAGAAGTACTTGGTAAGTTGAGCCGGGAAAGAAGGGTATTGGCAGTTGCAGGTACACACGGTAAGACTACAACAAGTACTATATTAACACACATTTTATTGACTTCAGGAATTAAATGCACTGCCTTTCTTGGAGGAATATCTGAAAACCTCCACTCCAATTTTGTTTATGGAGAAGATAACTGGATGGTAATAGAAGCAGATGAATATGACAGATCATTTCTACATCTACATCCTATGCACGCAGTAATTACATCTGCAGATGCAGATCACCTGGATATATATGGAGATGTAACGGAATTAAGAAGAACCTTTGTGGAATTCGGTAACCAGGTAAGTAAAGAAGGCAAACTATTATTGCGGGAAGGCCTTGCTATAATCCCCTCAGATTTTAATAAGCCTGATCAGGTAATAAGCTATGGAATAACGGAAGGTAAAATATATGCAGAAAATATTCAGGTAATTGATGGGTATTTCCACTTTGATTATGTCAGTGATGAAGGAAGAATAAATCAATTAAAATTTACTTTACCCGGGAGGCATAACATAGAAAATGCAGTCGCAGCAATTAGTATAGCAAAACTGGCGGGCGTAGATGATAAGTCTATTAAAGATGCATTATTGAGTTTTAAAGGGATTAAAAGAAGATTTGAATTCCTTCACAGAGGAAAGAAAATATATATAGACGACTATGCACATCACCCGGGTGAAATCAGATCAGCTATACAAGCAACAAGGGAATTGTTTCCAGGGAAAAAGATATTGGGCATTTTCCAGCCGCATCTTTATTCCAGAACCAGGGATTTTGTAAGGGGCTTTGCAGAGGAGCTTTCTAAATTGGATGAAGTTTGGCTTATGGATATTTACCCGGCCAGGGAGGAACCAATAAAAGGAATAAGTTCACAAATTATTTTAGATCTGATTACAAACAGTAAAAAGGCTATCGTAAATAGAGATGAGATATTACAGAGATTGAAAGTTGCAGATTTTGATATAGTGATGACACTGGGAGCAGGGGATATTGATACTTCTGTATTACCAATTAATAATTTACTTAAAACCATGGAATATGAAAGTATTAAATCTTAAAAGACCACCAATAAAATTTATATGGATAGGAGGTATTTTATTATGTGCAGCTGTATTGTTTAGCTCGATAGCTTCTAAAAATAGTGGTATGGTTGATATCTTAAAGATTAGTGTAGATCAGTTAGATGACGACCGTACATTAGTAACAGATAAAGACATTAAACAAACCATCGAACGGAAATATGGTTCAGGATTAGAAGGTATGCCCATAAGGGAGCTGGATGTAAAAGAAATAGAGAAATTAGTAGAGCAAAATCCCTTTGTATTGAATGCAGATGTGTATATTGATGCCCGAAGTAAACTATGTATACACGTAGAACAAAGAGTCCCTCTTATGCGCATACAAGATAAATTCGGAAGTACTTATTACATTGATGACAAGCTGAATAAATTTCCTGTCTCCAGACATTATACACCCCGTACTTTAATAGGTTCAGGCAATATTGCCCCATATGATTCCATTGCTGTCGCCAGCGGGAAACATATTCTTCCACAAATAGCCGAAATAGCTAAGGCAATTGAAAAAGATCAACTCATATTAAGCCTTGTAGAGCAATTATATGTAGATGGCGATGATAACATTATTTTAGTCCCTAAAATCGGAAATCAGAAATATATTCTGGGGAATGCAGATAAACTTGATGATAAATTGGCTAAAATGAAGATTTATCTTAAAATGATAGCGCCAAGAGAAGGTTGGACACGACATAGCTATGTCAATCTGAAATATGATGGACAAATAGTTTGTAATAAAATCTAAGGATTAAATAAAATTATAATATATAATCTATAAATTTACACCTGATTACTTAACCAGAACAACAAAGTAAGACCACATGAACAAAAAACCTCAACACCATGATCTTACCATTGCCGTAGATATAGGTACTACAAAAGTCTGCGCCATAGCAGCCACTAAAAATCAACACGATAAATTAGAAATTATTGGATTCGGAAAAGTAGAGTCAGAAGGCGTACTAAGAGGCGTTGTATCCAATATTGAAAAGACTGTAAATGCCATTAAAGAAGCAGTTAGAATCGCAGAAGAACAAGCTGGCACTAAATTTACAATCGTGAATGTAGGTATAGCCGGGCAACATATAAGAAGTTTACACCATAGAGGCATACTTACGCGGGAGAATCCATTCTCCATGATAACGGAAGAAGATATAAATAAACTCATTAGTGATATGGGTAAACTGGTTTTACCTCCGGGAGACCAGATTATTCATGTTTTGCCCCAAGAGTTTACGGTTGACAACGAACAAGGCATTACAGATCCAAAAGGCATGTCAGGTGTGAGACTGGAAGCTAATTTTCATATTATAACCGGTCAGGTAGCTGCTTACAATAATATTGTAAGATGTGTAGAAAAAGCAGGTTTAACAGTTGGACAGATCATGCTGGAACCAATAGCTTCTGCTGAATCTGTACTATCTGAAGAAGAGAAAGATGCGGGTATTGCCCTGGTTGATATTGGTGGAGGTACTACTGATATTACTATTTTTAAAGATGGAATAATTCGACATACTGCTGTAATTCCTTTTGGTGGAAATGCAATAACTAAGGACATCAAAGAAGGATGTACTGTAATGCATCAGCAAGCTGAAAAGTTAAAAGTCAAGTTTGGTTCAGCTTTAGCTGATGAAGTATATGAACAAAGAATAATTGCCATACCTGGTATAAAAGGCCATGAACCAAGGGAAATCTCTGAGATTAACCTGGCACGTATTATCCAGGCCAGAGTAGAAGAAATACTAGATTTTGTGGTTTGGGAAATAAAGCGTTCGGGATATGAGCGAAAACTTATCGGTGGTCTGGTATTAACAGGTGGTGGTGCATTATTAAACCATATAAAGAAACTTGCCGCTTACCATACTGGTTTAAGTGTGAGAATAGGGAGTCCGCGCGAATCTTTGGCACAAGGTTATAATGAAGATATCAGTAGCCCAATGTATGCAACTGCTATTGGATTACTGCTCAAAGGTGTTAAACATCCTATCTCTTCAGAAATTGTATATGTGGAAGATCTGGATCCTAAAACACCTACAGACGGAATACCATTTAATGATGATAGCGAAACAGAAAGCGGTCTTTATAAAAAGAAAAAATGGTTTGATGAATTAGTAGATAAAACCAAAGAGTGGTTTAGTGATGTAGATGATAAAGATCTTTAATCAAATATTAACCCAATAACATTTCATAATCCTTAACATAAATACAATGCGATTTGCAATGAAAAACGATCAGCCACAAATTATAAAAGTCATCGGAGTAGGTGGCGGTGGCAGTAATGCTGTAAACCATATGTTTAAAAAAGGTATTGAAGGGGTAGATTTTGCGATCTGCAATACCGATAACCAGGCATTAAACCTTTCTCCTGTTCCTGTTAAAATTCAGTTAGGTCCCGGCCTTACCGAAGGGCGTGGGGCAGGATCAAGACCTCAGATTGGTAAACAAGCTTGCCTTGAATCCATTGAAGATGTAAAGCGATTCCTGGAAGACGGAACTAAAATGATCTTCGTAACTGCCGGCATGGGTGGTGGCACCGGAACAGGCGCTGCTCCAATAATAGCTAAAGCAGCTCAGGAATTAGACATCCTCACGGTTGGGATAGTGACTTTGCCTTTTGCATTTGAAGGTAATAAGCGTATTACCCAAGGGTATGAAGGACTTGAGGAGTTAAAGAAAAATGTAGATACCTTAATTATCATTTCCAATGATAAGATGAGATCTATTCATGGTAACCTGGGTATGTCTGAAGCTTTTGCTAAAGCCGATGATATTCTGGCGGTGGCTGCTAAAGGTATTGCTGAAATCATTACTGTTGCAGGTTATGTAAATGTGGATTTTGAAGATGTCAATACTGTTATGCGTAATTCTGGAGTAGCCATTATGGGTACAGCTGTTGCTGAGGGTGAAGATCGTGCTAAAAAGGCAGTTGATTTAGCTTTAACCTCCCCATTGTTAGAGGATAATAATATTTATGGTGCTAAACATATTTTATTAAATATATCTTCCGGTTCAAAGGAAGTGACTATGGATGAAATAACGCAAATCACTGAATTCGTTCAGGCAGAAGCCGGTGTGGATACGAACCTTATCTGGGGTAATTGTTTTGAAGAATCTTTGGGTGATAAATTGTGTGTGACTGTTATAGCTACCGGTTTTGAAAGAAACCAAAGACATAAAGAAAGCTCAGGTAATAATGCGGTAGTTGTTGCTTTAGATGATGATCATACTTCTCCTAGTTTAATGGATATTTTAGATGAAAGTGACAGATCATTATCATACGGTCAGGGTGTAATTGAGTTCGAAGGTTCAAATAGGTTTAGAAATAGTTTATATAATAGTGATGAGCCCTATCTAAAACCAGGAGCAAAAAAAGAGGAACCTGATGTTTTCAGACCTGATACACATTCTTCAGTTAAAAGAACTGATTTTGGGCGTATTTCAGAAGCTACTAAAGGTGGAAGTCAGAAAGTATTTGCAGATATGGAAAACGAACCTGCTTACATCCGTAAAAAAGTAGATCTTGAAAGTGTCTCACATTCCGGGGAAGATGTTATACCTCGTTATAGTATAAATGAAGATGGCGAACCCAGTTATAACCCAAACAGGTTTTTTAACGGAAAAGCTGATTAGAAATAAATAGAACAGTAATATAAAAGAGCCTGCTTTATAGTAAAACAGGCTCTTTTTATTTGTTAACTATGCAATGATTGAAAGTGTTTATTCTACTTTAAATTCAGTCTGTGCTTTCTCTGAGCCTTTAGTAATTTCACATTTATAGCTTCCTTTCTCTAGATAATAATTGCTATTTTCTGCCTTTTTAATAGTAATTGCTTCATCATTTTCTTTTAGCTTACTGTTTAAGAACTTTTCATATTTGCTGAGTATAGCTGGATTTACACTGCAGTCATATTCAGGGTAGTTTAATCCCTGGTCAGTGTTAATATCCCATGAGTAAAGCAAATCATTATCCTTGTCGTATATATTTATGGTTGCTTTCCCTGCAGTTTTTGTATAAATGGGTATTACTAATTTAGCCATATTTGGCTCTGACCAAGAATTAGTTTGCTTACCCCAGTTCCTTTTTCTTATTGAAGAAATATCAAATACTATAAGTTCTTTACTTAGGTTTTCTGAAGTTAATTTATCTAATTCTTTTGTACTTACAGTATATAATGACCTACCATGGGTACCCAGCACCAAAGTATGATCTCTTGGATGAAGGACAAGATCATGAATGGCTACATTAGGAAGATCTTTATTGAGAGCCATAAAATTTTTGCCTCTGTCAAAAGATATATATAAACCATTATCTGTTCCTACATATAACAAGTCTTCGTTATTAGGATCCTCTTTGATCACATTGATTGGTTCCATAGGGAGCTCATTTCCTATTTTATTCCAACTGGTACCATAATCTTCTGAAACATATAGATATGGGGCAAAATCATCATTCCTGTATCCACTCAGGCTTAAATAAACTCTGGGTTTTTGGTATTTAGAAGCTTGAATTTTACTTACCCATAATCCTTGGGGGAGCCCTTTTGATATATCTGACCATATTTCTCCACCATCCCTGGTTAAAGACACCTTGCCATCATCACTTCCTGTATATATAAGACCATATTTCAAGCTAGATTCATGCAATGCAGACAGCGTACCGTAAGGAACATCCCCTGGTTTACCTCCATTAGTAAGATCCTCCGAAATTGCTTCCCAGTCTTTTCCCTGGTTCATTGACCTGTATAATTTATTGGCTCCCAGGTATAGTATGTCCATATTGAAACTACTCAATTGTATAGGTGTTTCCCAGTTAAACCTTAAAGGACGATCGCCTAATTCATGTTTTGGACTGATATACTTTTCACTTTTCTTGTTCTTATTTATTCTAAAGTAGTTACCAAATTGAAAACCTGTATAAATTGTTTCATTGTTCCTGGTATCTACAGCAACTTGCATACCATCACCCCCAAGTATGGATTTAAAACCATAATCACCTGATTGATACCAGTCCAGGGATTCCGTATTTGAAGAAGATCCTGTCCAAACTCCATTGTCTTGTAAGCCTCCATAAACATTGAATGGTTCTTCCAAATCAACTGCTATTCCATTAAATTGGCCTACTGAGGGAGTATTACATTTAGTCCAGGTTTTACCATAATCATATGATATATTAACACCTCCATCATTTCCACTGATTAAATGTCCTTTCTTTTTTGGGTTTAACCACAATGCATGGTAATCCCCATGAACATTATCTCCATCTATAGATTTCCATGTTTTACCTCCGTCTTCAGAAATTAACATAGGAACCCCTTGTATGTATACTCTATCCGGATTATCTGATTCAGTTCTTATTTGTCCAAAATAATAACCATAGGAATTGAATAATCCATCAAGATCTTTACTGTTTTGTTTGTGCCAGCTTTTTCCATAATCTTCAGATCTGTATATTTCAGCACCAAAGATAGGATCATCAGAACCAAACAAGGCCGCATTAGCATCTTCTAAATAATCATTTAATGCAGAAGGCTTTATCTTGTTACTTTTAACTAATTCTTTTACTTTATCTGCTGTATATTTTTCAGGAAAACCATAGGTATTTAAATATTTCTTTAACTTGACCGTAGGTATTTTTAAGAAGTCTTCTTTACTCATTAGTTTAAAATCAGATTTCAGAAGCAGATCTTTCTTTTCTTCTTTTTCTAGTTTTAGTCGTCTAGCCTGATTATCTACTACTGCATATAAAAATGTTATATTATCCCTTTTTGACAGTGCTAAGCCAATCCTACCGCAAGTTGCTCCAGTTGGGAATCCGGATAAACTTGTGCTTAATGATTTCCAGGAATTGCCACCATCATTGGTGCTATAAATACCTGAGCCTTTACCGCTTTCTGTCAGGTTCCATGCTCTTCTGGACCTATCCCAGGTACTTGCATAAAGTTGATCGGGATTTTGAGGGTCCATGATTAAATCGATTGCTCCTGTATGGTCATCAATAAATAATTGTTTTTGCCATGAACTCCCACCATCCATTGTTTTATATATTCCCCTTTCCGGATTATCTGAATATAAATGACCTATTACAGCTACCCATACAATATCCGGATTAGAAGGGTGAAGTATTATTCTTCCAATATGTTGACTCTCCTCCAGTCCCTTATGGACCCATGTTTTACCATCATCCTTTGACTCAAATATTCCAACTCCACTAAATGAAGATCTGCTTGAATTATTCTCTCCTGTCCCAACCCAAATTCTGTTATTCTTCCAATCTACTGCAATATCACCAATGGTGATAACTGTCTGATCATCAAACAAAGGGCTAAAACTTTGGCCATTATTAATAGTTTTCCATAAACCTCCTGAAGCATAGGCAACATAGAAAATAGAGGGATCATCAGGATTTACATCCACATCAACTACCCTTCCACTCATTACAGAGGGACCAATAGATTTACAGCCCAGGTTTTTTACCAATGAATTGGAGATGAGAGCTTTCTTTTTTTCTATGCCTTTTAATCTTTCTGTGGCAGGAGTAGGAGATACCTGAGCTAAAATAATTGAATTGTTAAATAATATAATTCCAATTAGTAGTTTAATAATGGAAACTATTTTCATTAAAATCTAAGTATAAATGAATTATAAAATATATATAGTGCTTCTTTGTGGGCTTAAAAATACCTGAATGTATTCATTATTTCTTTTCTTAAAACTTATTTATGAATTTCAAATAAAGAAATCTAGTAATTTAGCGCCGTGTTAAGAAGATTAGACAAGTTACTCGTAAGCAGTTTTATTCCACCATTTATAGTGGCATTCTTCATTGCAGTATTTGTATTGATGATGCAGTTTGTATGGGTGTATATTGATGACATTATCGGTAAAGGTGTTGACTTATTTACTATTATAGAATTACTGGGTTATCTTTCTGTTTCCAGGGTTCCAATGGCTTTACCAATAGGTGTTTTGATTGCTTCTGTAATGGTAATGGGAAACCTTTCTGAAAAGTATGAACTATCAAGTTTTAAGTCTGCAGGTATTTCTTTATTGAGGGTTATGAGGCCATTAATGGTGGTTATGTTAGGCATCGCGCTGTTTTCTTATGTATGCTCAAATTATCTGATTCCCAAAGCTAATCTTAAGTTTGGAAGCAGACTATATGATATTAGAAGACAAAAGCCAGCACTTAGTATGGAAGAAGGAGTATTTAATGATGACTTTCAGGACTTTGTAATGAGAATAAAAAGTAAGAAATCTGATAATAAGACTATTGAAGATGTCCTGATATATAACCAAACTAATAACTACGATAACATAAATGAAATTGTAGCTAAGTCAGGTAAAATGTTTACAACACCTGATAAGCAATACCTGGTAATGCAATTAAGTGATGGTACTCAATATCAGGAATTAGAGAATTCCAGCAGAAATAATGAGAAGTTTCCTTTTGTGAGAACCAGCTTTAAATCCTGGCAAAAGATTTATGACTTAAAGGAATTTGAAATGAATAAAACTGATGAGAATCTCTTTAAGTCGCATCAAATGATGTTGTCCAGTTATGAGTTATTAGAAAAGATTGACAGTATAAATAAGAAGGTGGCCCAGCGTATTGAAGTTAGTGGAGATATATTTAAACGGTTCTTTCATGTATTAAAAATAAGTTCAAAGGATTCTTTAAAGGTTGGGACAGAAAACACTGCATTAAAGCCTCTTAATATCAACAAATTCAAATACCAGGAACCATTACAACAAACAAATACTAATCTTTCAAGTATCCATAGTTTTATTGAAACAATAGTACCTAATCAAAGGGAGACATTACTGACCAGAGCCCGGGCTGGTGCCAGAAGTGTAGAAAGTGAAATAACTAGTCTGAGCAGCAGTGTGGAGAGAAGTACTCATGCCAAATACCTGCATCAATATGAATTACATTTAAAGATAAGTATTGCTATCATTTGTTTGGTCTTTTTATTTGTAGGTGCTCCAATGGGAGCGATAGTAAGAAAAGGAGGTTTCGGTTATCCTTTATTAATTTCTATTATCTACTTTATGATATTTATTGTTTTAAATATATTATGTAAGAATCTTGCAGATGAAAATGTAATAAATGGAATTACCGCTGCCTGGGCACCAGTACTTGTACTTTCACCAATTGGTATAATTTTAACTTATAAAGCACTCAGAGATACCAGTTTTATTAATACAGATAGATACTATCAATTCTTCAAAAAGATATTTCAATTTATTAGTAGGAAGAAGAAAGTAAAACTCAAGGAATCTTCATGACCAGGGATGGAATATACAATAATGCTTATATAATAATTCCACTCTTTATATTTTGGTGTATTGGAATAAGTATATTAATAACTAATGAAAAGGGAAATGAGGTGCTTTATTTGGCCCAACATAGAATAGGGTTCTTTGATTTCTTATTCAGCTCCATAACTCAATTGGCAGAATTGCCTGTATATGCTTTGGTAATAGGCATTTTGTATATAAGTAACAAGAAAGAAAAGGCTTATACTATTTTGGCAGCAGGACTAATATCAACCTTGGTAAGCTATTTACTAAAGGAGTTTTTTCAAGAGCCAAGACCTCTCTTATATTTTAACCAGATAGGATTGTTAAATACCCTTAAACCTGTACCAGGTGTATCATTAAATAGTGGGAACAGTAGTTATCCTTCGGGCCATACCATGGGGGCATTTACTTTGTTTATTACTCTTGCATTATTATGGCCTTCTCAACGTGTATTTGGTATATTCTGCGTAATAATGGCTATATTGGTCGGAGTATCCCGGATTTATCTTGGCCAACATTTCTTATCAGATGTAGTGTCCGGATCAATGGTAGGTGTATATCTTTCAGCCTTTTCATATTATTTTATCTATAAAAACATCAGGAATAGAAAACAAAAACAGCAGATGCATATTCAATAAAAATAATTTGATTAATTTTGGCAATCATGAATAAGACTATTTATATAATTAGAAGATCTATGAAGAATATTTTAGTAGCTATTATTGGCCTGATTTGTAGCATTCAATTATATGCTCAACCAGCTTATGATAATTGTCCTGCGTATGACCTCGGTACTGCTCCTTTCTGTGATGAGACTGTTTTTTTTAATAATATTGGTGCTACAACCAGTGATATTGGCTCTTTTAATATCCCTCCTTGTTTTAAAAATAAAGACTTAAGCAGAGATGTTTGGATTTCATTTGTGGCGAGCGATACTATTTTAGACTATATTATTACAGTTACAGGAAAAAAAGATGGTGCAACTAAATCAATGGTATATCCTGAGATAGCTTTGTATCGTGGTGATTGTCTATTTAATGAGTTGGCAATCGTATTATGTGCCAGTTATAATCCAACTGTAAGCGATACAAGTGTGGTGCTAAATGCATTTGGACTTACCCCGGGGGCTACCTATTTTATGAGAATTCATGATAATAAAGGAGATGCAAGTGATAATAGTGGCTCATTTGTATTGTGTGTAAAACAAAAAGATCCTATAATAACCATAACAAATGGTTTCTCTAATGCTTGTACCGGTAAATTGGTAGACAGTGGGGGTGATACTGGAGATTATACTAGTAATGAACAGTATTTTTATAAAATATGTCCTGCTGGTTTTTCCCAATGTATAAAATTCACACTCGATTATTATAACATAGACAATGCGGGGGATTATATTAAAATATATGATTCTGACATGATTGATGCTTCTAAATTATTAGCTACACTAACCGGAGCTAATGGCGGTAGTGGAGGGGTTGCTTATCAGGTATTGGCTTCCAGCGGTTGTGTTT